>Ga0153996_1001040_pt1 | contig 11665 bp, 10 predicted proteins | sample TSNC080MetaG_FD_104728 | JGI IMG/M metagenome (GOLD analysis project Ga0153996, IMG submission 104728) | Attine ant fungus gardens microbial communities from North Carolina, USA - TSNC080 MetaG | ecosystem: Host-associated > Fungi > Mycelium > Unclassified | place: USA: North Carolina, Lumber... | reverse complement strand
GCATCATGATCATATCAACCCGGCCGCCTGCATAACCGGCGATTCCGCCGTAGAGGACGCCGATGACGCCGTTTATCAATGCACTGCCCAGACCGATCAGGAGGCTGATACGGGTTCCATACCACACCCGGGTAAATATGTCCCGGCCAAATTTATCAGTTCCAAAGAGGTGGGAAAACGAACCGGGCAAATTCTTGAGAGCGGAATCCTGTGCCGAGAAAGTATAAGGTGAGACCACCGGTATCATCACCGCTGCAGCAGCCAGAATCACCAGCAGAACCAGCCCCGCTGCTGCCAGTTTACGTTGCTTGCACCATTCACCCATTTACGTTTCCTCCTACATCTTCCCGTTTCTTTGCATCTGTGGACTGACAGCCGCACACAGCAGATCGGTCAGTAAATTTAATACGATAACTACCATTCCCATAAAAATAGTCAGGCCCATAATCATCGTGTAATCACGGTTGCTGATCGCCAGGACGAACTCCCGGCCCAGTCCGGGGATGGTAAAAATATTCTCCACGACAAAACTGCCGGTAATCATAAATGCCGCCGTCGGTCCGATATAATTCAGCACCGGAATCCAGGCATTTTTCAGCACATGGGTTAAGGCGGTCCGCTCCCGGGTCAGTCCTTTAGCTCTGGCCATTACTACATATTCTCGGGTCAGCTCCTCAGCAAAGGCATTGTACATCAATCTGGTTACCACCGCATTTGGGTAAAGGGCAAGTGAAACAACCGGCAGCACGTAATGCGCAGCCGTACCCAGGCCGACAATAGGAAAGAGCTTCAGATATTGTCCAAATACCAGCATCAGAACAAGGGCAATAACGAAATTAGGAATTGCCGTTCCGAAAATGCTTCCTATAAAAATCCCACTGCGTATCACTGCTCTTCGGGAAGTCGCCTGCCATATTCCCATCAGAGTTCCCAGAAAAAAGGCGGCCAAAATAGCCGGCAGCGCAATTGATACCGTAATCGGCCAGGCTCTGGCGATCACATCGGTTACCGTCACACCGGGCTTCTGAAATGATATCCCTAAGTTGCCCCGCAGCAGGTTGCCCAGATAGGTTGTATACTGCATCCATACCGGCTCGCTCAAGCCGTATTCCTCTTCCAGAGCCGTCACCACCTGTTTCGACACCCCGCCGTTCTGAAAAGGACTTCCCGGCATCATCCGGGTCAGAAAAAAGGTCACTGTAATCAGCACGAAAAGTGCAAGAATGCCCATAACAATTCGCCTGATAATATACTTTCCCATGCTGATTCCCCGCTCCTTTCCTTCCGGCGGTATTACCGCCCGTATAATTCAGTTATTTTATCGATGATTGAAGCGATGGTTGCCTCGGTTGAGATGACGGTGTTCATCCTATACTCCCGGGCCGCTGCTGCCGTCTGCTCACCGATGCAGACCGCCTGTACCGCAGTATAATCGATATCTTTTATAGTTTTTACAAAACCGTGAACAGTAGAGGCACTGGTAAATGTGACCGCGTCGATTTCACCACCGCCAAACGCCTTGACGACCAGCTCCTTAATCTGCTCATGTCCTTCATATACCGTCTCATATATCGGCACATCGATAACCTGCAGTCCCTGTTCATACAGTGGTGGAATCAACTGCTCTGAGCCTTCTCTGGCCCGGACGATCACAATCTGGCTGCCGGCTTTCACCGATAAGGCCAGCGCCTTTCCTAATTCTGCCGCACAGTACTGATGCGGTACCAGATCTGCCGCCAGTCCGAATTGACGCAGTTCCCGGGCCGTCGCTGAGCCAATTGCCGCCAGTTTGACCGGTACCCGGCGCCGCCATAACCACCGGATATCGAGGTTCATTCTTTCCAGCAGTTCAAAGAATACCTGCACGCCGGCCGGACTGGTAAACACCAGCCACGCTTCTTCACCTTTATCGGCAAAATTTTCCATCACTTTCCCGAAGTCCGCATTGGGGAAAATCATCGCAGTTGAAATGGCCGGCAGTTCTATCACCTGCGCACCCAGTCCGCGTAAGCTTCCCCCCAGCTTGGAAGCTCTCTGCCGGGGCCTGGTTATCAGGATCTGGCGTCCGCCCAGCACACGCTTCTCAGCCCATTGAAACGCCTCTCCCAGCAGACACACCTGTCCCACCAGAATAATCGCCGGTGTGCCGATATCAGCTGCACCGGCATCCCGGCACAGCCTGGCCAGCGTCGAGGTAACCCGGCGCTGCCCGGCTGTCGTCCCCTTTTCCAGAACTGCAGCCGGTGTATCGCCGGACATGCCCGCCTCCTGCAGGCCGTTTACGATCTCATCCATAGCGCCGATTCCCATCAGGAAAACCAGCGTCGCATCCATCGCCGCCAGGGCCGGATAATTAATCCTGCTGGTACCGTCTTTACGCGCATGGCCGGTTACGATATGCAGAGAAGAAGTCAGATCGCGATGGGTTACCGGAATGCCCGCATACGCCGGTACTGCAGTCACCGAAGTCACACCAGGAATCACCTCATATGGAATTTGGGCTTCCTTTAAAGATTCCAGTTCTTCACCACCCCGTCCAAACAGGAAAGGATCACCGCCCTTCAACCGCAAAACCCGATAGCCTTTCCCGGCTTCTTCCAAAAGAATCCGGTTGATTTCCTCCTGCCGAACCGGGTGATGTCCGGACCGCTTTCCCACATCGATCAGCCGGCAGCCGCCGGGAATCTGACTGAGTATCTCCAAACTCACAAGGGCATCGTATACGATGACATCGGCCTGGTCCATCGCTTCTTTTGCCTTTACTGTCAGCAATCCGGCATCTCCCGGACCAGCTCCGGCAAGCCAGACTTTGCCGCTATTTGGTTCGCTTCTATTCATATTTCCTCTTCATCTCCTTTGCCAGACCTTCTCCAAGTGCTCTGGCCTCCTTCACCTGACCGACCCGCTTTTCAACGTAAAAGACATCAGCAGTTTCACGATAATACAGCCCGCTCAGCTGAATCTCCTGCCCCATCACCTCAGCGTAGGCGGCTGCCGGTGAACTGCATCCGCCATCCAGTTCAAAGATAAACTGACGCTCAGCCAGAGCGGCAGTCTCACTATCCGGATGGTTCAGGCAGCCGCGCAGAAGCTCCTTCACCCTTTGGCCTCCCTGTACAGCCAGGATTCCCTGCCCCGCTGCCGGAACCACTTCATCGGGCGTGAACAGTCTCCCGATCACCGCCTCCATCTTCAGCCGACGCAGTCCTGCCGCTGCCAGTACGGTGCCGTCCAGTTCCTCTTCGGCAAGCTTACGCAGCCGGGTCTGAACGTTGCCGCGAATACCGCTAAAGATACTGCCGGGATAAAGTTTTTTCATCTGGATCATCCGCCGTCGGCTGGAGGTAGCGATGATTCCTCCTTCCGGAATAAAGTCCCGCCCAGGCTTATAAACCATAGCATCGCGGGGATCTTCCCGCCGGGTATAAGCAAAGACCGGATATTTCTCCGGCACTTCCATCGGCATATCCTTCAGACTATGGACTGAAAGATCGATCCGCTCTTCCCGGAGGGCAATATCCAATTCCTTGACAAACAGCCCTTTTCCGCCGATCTGATCGAGACTTCTGTCCAGAATCATATCACCGGTCGTCTTCATGGTAACGATCTCTACTTCTATGTCGGGACACCCCCGCAGCATCAGATCTTTTACAATTTTTGCCTGTGTCACCGCCAGCTTGCTTTCTCTGCTGCCGATACGAATCCGTTGTTTCATCTTCCCCCGCTCACCCCCTCGATGATTTCATAAACCGCCTTCATATCCAGAGATTCTCTGATGATCCCGGCCAGTTTATCATATTGTTCTTCTTTATATGCTGCCATATCAATTGCTCTGACCAGATCCGGGTCATATCCTTTGCGTGATAGCAGGGCTCCAACGATGGCACGGGTCACTTCCGGTTTATCGAAGATACCGTGAACGTAACACCCATAGACATTACCTTTGCTGCTGCCATCAGTTTTGGCAGGACCGCCGGAAACTTCATCCACTAATGATAAAATCCCCTCCTGCCTTGTTTCTGAAATGCCCATATGAATCTCATAACCCTCTATTTCCACCTGACTGAGTCCTGCAAGAATTCCTTCTATATCGAGAAACCTTCCCTTCACCCGGGTCCGGGTCTTCTTGGCGGTAAAAGTGGTTTTGATCGGAAGAAGCCCCATACCGCTGACACTGCCAACCTGCTCTGTTCCATCGGGATCATCGATTTCCTCACCCAGCATCTGATAACCGCCGCAGATGCCGAAGACCAATCCCCCCTGGGCACTGTGCTGTAGAACCTTGGCCTCCAGCCCGTTCTGCCGCATCCACAGAAGGTCTGACATGGTATTTTTGCTGCCTGGCAGAATCACTGCATCCGGGCTGCCGAATTCTCCCGGTGATCCGACATAGCGCAAAGAAGCTTCTTCCACCCCTTCCAGGGGAGCAAAATCGGTAAAGTTAGCAATACGGGGAAGACGGATAACGACGATGTCTACAAGCCCGGCTGCCGTCTTCTTATCGAAGCGCTGGGTCAGACTGTCCTCATCATCGATATCTAAATGAAAAAAAGGAATCACTCCGCAGACCGGGATATCGATCCGTTCCTCCAGCATCTTCAGCCCCGGACGCAAAATATCGGCATCGCCCCGGAACTTATTGATAATTATTCCTTTGATCCGCTGCCGTTCCTCTTCTTCCAGCAGTTCGACGGTTCCCACCACCTGAGCAAATACGCCGCCCCGGTCGATGTCCCCAACCAGCAATACCGGTGCATCCGCCATCCGGGCCATGCCCATATTGACGATGTCATCCTCTTTGAGGTTGATTTCAGCCGGGCTGCCGGCACCCTCGATGACAATAATCTCATATTTTGCCGCCAGCTTTCGATAAGCTGACGAAATGGCCGGTATATACTCTTTTTTACGGCGATAATACTCCACCGCCGACATGACACCGGTCACCTCGCCATTCACAATTACCTGAGATCCGGTATCATTGGTCGGTTTCAGCAAGATCGGATTCATTTCAACAGTTGGTGTAATTCCTGCCGCTTCTGCCTGCATAACTTGAGCCCGGCCCATTTCCAGACCCGTTTCGGTGATATAAGAATTCAATGCCATATTCTGAGACTTAAAGGGGGCCACACGGAATCCGTCCTGGCGGAAGACCCGGCATAAACCTCCCACTAATATGCTCTTGCCGGCATTTGACATTGTCCCCTGTATCATAATTGATTTAGCCATGACTTTCTCCTATCCATTTACGGGCCGTACCGGTGATCCGTATATATATTCCAGCGCGGTAAGCAGTTTCTGATTCTCTTCCCGGCAGCGAACTGCAATCCGGTAGTATCCCGTCTCAAGCCCGGTGAAATTACTGCAGTCACGAATTAATATATGCTGTTCTTTTAAAGCTTCATCCAGATCATAATCACTTTTCATAAATATAAAATTAGCTGCCGGCGGATAGTAATTCACGCCGATTCGCTCAAATTCAGCGGTCATCCATTGCCGCTCCTCCCGAATTAGTTCGCGGGTCCGGGCGACCCGGTCGGTTTCATACACCGCTGCCGTTCCAGCTGCCTGAGCCACAACTGAGACACCCCAGGGCTGCCGTACCGCCTCCATCTTTGTGAGCAATGCCTGATCCCGGCAAAGGCCGTACCCCAATCTGATACCCGGCATCGCGTGCACCTTTGTAAATGCTCGCAAAACGAACAACTCTGAATTCATTTCTGCCTCTCTGTGCAGTGTCGCTTCCTGCCAGTTATCCAAAAATTCATAAAAACATTCATCCACCACCATGCGAATGCGGTATTTTTTACATTTTTCTAATATCTTTATCAGAAGTTCCTTTTCAATAACGTTTCCCACTGGATTAGCAGGAACACATAAAAATATGATATCAATATCTTCGTTTAAGCATTCCAGGTATCGTTCAGACAGGCTGAAATGATCCTCTTCAAACAGCGGGAAATATATAATCTCACAGTCAACCGCCTGAAGAGCCTGTTTATATTCTTCAAAGGCCGGGGCCAGAAGTAAAGCCTTTTTCGGCTTTTCCGCCAGAACAAGGGTAAAGATCAGATCGGCTGCACCATTTCCGAACACCAGATATTCACCTCTGGTCTGAATCACCGCCGCCACGGCATCTCGCAGACGCCGGCACTGAGGATCGGGATACCGGTCCATCTTTGATACCGCATCACGGGCCGCCCAGACCACCATTTCACTGGGGCCGAGAGGATTGATATTCGCCGAAAAGTCGAGCATCCCCTCATGGGTATAGACATCGCCACCATGTATGTATTTCATCTTTCTCCTCCTGACCCTCTCTTGACGATATAACACACGTGTTACATCATCAAGGGAGGGTAAATATCACGATACACAATAATCTTATGCCACTGCCGATCACCAGCATAAATACCGCTGTCAGATACATTAGCCGGCATAACCGGACAATGTCCTGCGCTTCAGCCTGGCGCCTGGCCTCACCGATCGTTGACTTCTCATATAGTTTGCCGAAGTAACAGGCATTTCCCGCCAGCTGAATCCCCAGTGCCCCGGCGCATACCGCTTCCGTCTGCGCCGCATTGGGACTGGCGTGATTCCTGCGGTCCCGGAGCCAGGTCTGCCACGCCCGTTCACCGTCCAGCCTCAGACAAAAAGCTGCTGCCGTCATAAGCAAGGCGGATATTCTGGCCGGAAGATAATTAAATACATCATCCAGTTTAGCCGCGGCCCGGCCAAAATACAGATAGCTTTCATTCTTATAACCGACCATCGAATCCATGGTATTTACCGCTTTGTAAAGAAATACCAGAGGTACGCCACCAATCAGCATATAGAATAAAGGAGCAATGACACCATCCGAAGTATTCTCGGCCACTGTTTCCACTGCGGCTTTGATCACCCCTTCCCGATTCAGCTTCTCGGTATCCCTGCCGACGATCATCGCTACCGCCCTTCTGGCCCCCGTCAAATCCCCCTGTTCTAATTCCCGATGGACCTTCATGCTCTCCTGCTTCAGTGACTTCATCGCCAGCAGCTGATAACAACAGAATATTTCCCCGGCAAAACCCACTGCCGGATGAATATAATATGCCGACCGGAGGACCAGATAAGCACTGCCGGTCGTGAGCCCTGCCATGATCAGCCAGAGAATTACGCCGGCGCTCAGGAGTGCCCGCTTCGATGTTCCTGCCAATTTTCTCAGGCATCTTTCGGTCAGTGTAATCAGATGACCGATGATCCGTACCGGATGATAGAGCCACACCGGATCACCAAATATCATATCCAAGATAAATCCTGCCATACAGGCTAATAGTATCCTCATAATTTCCTTATCTCCACAAATTCTCGTTCGCCGCTCATCCATTGTTCCCGATTCAGTCTTACCACATAGCCCTCGCCATTCCCGACCTGCCACCGGTAAAACTCACGGCCGGCCGGATCAAACCGTTCCAGAATAGCCATAATGGTTCCGCCGTGAACGATCATCGCTGCCGCATCAGTCTTCTGATGAAACAGCATCACCGCCATATCCGTAAATCCGCGGATGCACCGCGCTTTAAACTGATCCGGCTGTTCGCCGCCCGGAAAAGCAATGGAACCTTTCGAATCCAGCCATTCTTGATATTGTGGGTGGTGCTTTAACTCTTCATAGTTTTTTCCTTCAAATACACCGAAATTACATTCCCTGAGGGCCTCGCAGATGACGGGTTCACGCCCCGGATAAATCAGGCTGGCCGTCTCTATACAACGCTTCAGAGGACTGGCGATGATAACCTCGGCCGGCAGATATGCTTTTTCTGTCATCGGCCGCTTAGCCAGCGGTTCATCAGTTCGTCCGATATAGCGTCGCTCCAGATTCCCGGTGGTGGGGAAATGGCGTATCAATATCAGTTCCATAACCCGCCTCCGGCTAAAACTGTACCAATCAGTATAGCCAATTCACATAATTGCAGAAAATAGCCTGCCAGATCACCGGTAATCCCGCCAAACTGCCGCATCGCCATCAGCCGGTAATACACCAATACTATAACGGCACCGGCAATCGCTGCTACTGCTGTCAGCGGCGAAGCATAAAGCATGAACCCTCCTGCCGCCAGCGCGCAGAGCACCATAACCATACCGGTATGCTGCCGGTTGGCCCCTTCCTGAAAGGTCCGGGCCAGACCGCTTTGCTTTGCCGCCGGAAAGATCACCACCGCAAATCCGCTCATAGCTCTGGATAACACGTAACCACCTGCTATAACCGGCAGCATCCCGACTGTCGTCTCACCCCAGAATGCCGCCGTCAGCAGAAAATAACAACATATCCCCAGAACGGCAAAGGACCCGGCATGAGGATCATTTAGAATGGCCAGCTTCTTCTCCCTGTCTCCATACGAACTAAGTGCATCGATGGTATCCATAAAACCATCCAGATGAATACCGCCGCTGATCACCACCGGGACCAGGGTCATGATAACAGCATAAAACAGCCGGCCGCAGCCTGACCGCAGCAAAAGACTTCCAGCCAGCCAAACGCAGCTCCCGGTTACCACACCCACCAGAGGAAAAAAGCAGAGTGCATATTTCATGTTTTCTTCCGTCCACGTTACCCGCGGCACGGGAATCTTGGAGTACATTGAAAACGCTATCATAAATGACTGCAGCAGCTTCATCCCGGCTTCCTCAACTTTCTATTGCAATATTTGATATTGGTCTATACGGTTCTCTTCAAAGGTACCCATTTCCCGATACACTTTCAAGGCCATATCGAGAAGCGGCAATAGCGCCACCGCTCCGCTGCCTTCTCCGAGAAACATCTCACAGGTCAGGAATGGGGTGAACCCCATTGCATCTAAAAGTATCCTGCCGCCCGGTTCCCGGGACTGATGCGAGGGAATCATATAGCCTTTGGCATGATCTGATATACGAGCCGCACACAAGGCAGCTACCGACGAAATAAATCCATCAATGATAACCGGTACACCATGGACCGCACCTCCCAGAAACACACCGGTCAATCCGGCGATATCCAGTCCCCCGACCTTTGCCAGAACATCGAGAACATTATCCGGATCAGGCTGATGTTTCCTGATGGCTTTTTCGATGACCGCTATCTTTCTACGCAGTCCCGCCTGATCGAGACCAGCGCCTTTTCCGGTCATAAGTTCCGCTTCTTTGTTCAGCAGGACGCTGGCCACGGCACTGCCGGTGGTGGTGTTGCCGATCCCCATCTCACCGGTTGCCAGAATCTCGTAACCGGCTTTTTTTAATTCTGCCACCATCTCAATTCCAATCTGAACCGCTTTTTCGGCCTCCGCGATGCTCATAGCTGGTTCCTGAGCAAAATTACGGGTTCCGTAAGCAACTTTCTGCCCGCTTCTGCTAAGCGCCGAAACATCCACTGTCATACCGATATCCACCGGCAATACATCGACGCCGGCCACCTGGCTCATCAGACAGACGCTGGCCGCATCCTTCGTAAAATTCTCAGCCACTACCGCGGTTACCCCCTGACCGGTCTGGGTAACCCCTTCCGCCACTACACCATTATCAGCACACATGATGACCAGGCCCTTTTTATTCAGAGTATAATCGGGGGTTCGCTTGATCCCGGCCATCTGCACTACCGCCGCTTCCAGTTTCCCCAGGCTAAACAGCGGTTTTGCAACCGATATCCAGCGGCTGCGGGCCTGTTCTACGCTGACCTTATCCAATGGCTTTATCTGCCCTTTTATGCTATCAATATTCATCGGTTTCCTCTTTCCTGCCGGCATATTGTTTTACCTGTCGGGCAAATCGTCCGGCAAACACAGGGTTCGAATAAAAATGGATATGGGGATAGCCGGCAAATAGATTTCCGGTCATATGAATGCACTGCCACGCTTTGCTTCCATCCGGCTTCCCGGCCAGACAATCACTGCCGTTTTGGCTGCTGTCCCAGTAATGGAATTCATGCCCCCGCAGCTGTTCCCCTTCTTTCAGGTATACTCCGTCTGACTTTCCGCAGATATCGACATATCCAAATCTCACCAGCCGTTCCTCTCGGATCGCTTCTCCCGGGATGATCCCAACCATCGGATACCGCTCTCCATCGACTCCTTCCAGTTGCCGATGCAGATACATGAAGCCGCCGCATTCAGCCAGGCAGGGCATGCCATTCTCAATTGCTTCTTTTACCGCCGACCGCATGGAAATATTCTGTGACAACCCAGCTGCATGCATTTCCGGATAGCCGCCGCCCAGCAGAAGTCCGCTGATGCCTTCCGGCAGTTTCTCATCGACGAGGGGGCTGAATTCCACCAGCTCACAACCAAGTTTACGGAGCAGTTTTAAGTTATCTTTGTAGTAAAAGCCAAAAGCCTGATCCCGGGCAATACCAACCTTCACTTGTGGCTCCTGCATTTCAGACGGCTGCTTCACTTCTAACTCAGGAGCACCGCCGGCAATCTTAAGTATCTGCCCAAAATCAACCGTTTCAGCGAGAACTTTTCCCATCGCAGTAATTTGTTTTTTTATATCCTCTAATTGATTTGGCAAAACCAGCCCCAGATGCCTGCTTTTCCATTGAAATATATCATCTTCCGGAATAAAACCAACCACCGGAACCGAATAACCCATACCCTGAAGCCCTTCTTCTATCATCTGTTTCATCCGGGGATAGAGCATGGAGGACACCCGGTTCAGTAAAATGCCTTGAATGTTGCTTTCTGCTCTGAATTCGATAAATCCTTTTATCTGGGCTAAAACGGATACCGCCATCCCTCGGCAGGATATCACCAGGATAACGGGTATATTCAGGGCCTTTGCAACTGCATAAGAACTGGCTTCGGTGCTGGATAGGGAGATTCCGTCATAGTATCCCATAACCCCTTCTATTACAGAAATGTCCGCATCTTTCGTATGCTCGGCAAACAGTTGGCAGACGGTCGGATTATCACAGAAAAACAAATCCAGATTTTCCGACTCAATCCCCAGTACTTCCTGATGAAAAATCGGATCAATGTAATCCGGACCGCATTTCGCCGCCGCCACCTTGTATTGCTTTTGCTTAAATGCCTTCATCAAACCGCACACCGCTGTCGTTTTACCGCTGCCGCTGGCGGCGGCGGCAAACATTACCCGCGGCCGTTTCTCCTTATGTTTCATCGTCCTGTTTCCTCTCCGAGATAATATAGATGGGATTTTCACCGTTCATCATATGATAACCAGCCACCGTTTTGGACTTTGCAGCCGTTATCTGAACAATTTCAATATCATCAAGCAGACCCTCCCGCTGCGCTTCCAGCACATCATTCAGCGTTTCCAGCGAGATCGCATTCAGCACCACGCAGACCTGCGGATTTTTTTCCCGCACACAGCGCAGGATAGTTTTCAAATTACCGGAACTGCCGCCGATAAAGACATGAGTCGGCGGCTCCAATTCACCGAATACTGCCGGAGCCGTTCCCTGGACGGGTATGACCTGATCGGCATAGAACTTCCGCTGGTTCTGCCGGATTAAGTGGATCGCCTCCGGATTCTTATCCACTGCATATACCGTCAGCCCTTCGATATATGATGCCGCCTGAACAGCAACCGATCCGGTCCCGGCACCCACATCGTATAAAACCGACTCCTGCGTAAGCCCCAGCTTAGATATGCTGATCGTCCTCACTTCCTCTTTGGTCATGGGGACCTTCCCGCG
>Ga0153996_1001039_pt1 | contig 11676 bp, 15 predicted proteins | sample TSNC080MetaG_FD_104728 | JGI IMG/M metagenome (GOLD analysis project Ga0153996, IMG submission 104728) | Attine ant fungus gardens microbial communities from North Carolina, USA - TSNC080 MetaG | ecosystem: Host-associated > Fungi > Mycelium > Unclassified | place: USA: North Carolina, Lumber... | reverse complement strand
TTTGATTTATCTCCCCAGTGCCTACTTGTTTAGTGCACAATTGTGAAGCAGTTTGGAGATTTCGCCTCTCTGACCTTGCTTTCACCTTTGTTTCGTGATCAAACCTTTTGATCCCCATCAGCGAGAGAGAGTGGTAGAATAGAGAGTTTTCTTTTCTATTTCTTTTAATTGAGTCCCAAACATTTGTAATATTCTAATATATTTCTCAGAGTGGAGATTGATGGGAAGAGCCTCCTTGGCCCTTGCCTTCATCTCAGAAGCTCTTGAGGTTGTAAATGCAATTCTCTTGAGTGTGTAAGAGGTGATCTTGGTGAGAGGTTGAGTTGGTGAATATTCTCTATCATATACCCTATTCTTTCTGGAGCCAAGACGCAGCGGTCACTTGGGCAACCTTCTATGGAATAGCAGGCCTGAAAAGCCTGGCTAATCATTGACTCAGATCGTATCACACCCATAAGGTTTGGTGTGGGGGTGCGGATAAGGGCTTGATTGAGTGTGGTAAGGCCCATGAGTGGTTTACTGACTATTCTATTAGTGAGCTTGTTATGGTGTGTAAAGGTGGACACCTTAGGGACACCATGCAAGGCAGATCTAGATTGAACCTACCATTATTTCGACTATTTTTACATTACAGATAAGCTGCGCTTCATATTTTAATTTCTTTCTGATACCCCCACTTTCTCCTTCTCCCCACGAACCCTTTAGCATGCAATTGGGAACTGTCACCACCCCCTTTTCTACTTGCTAGTCACAGCTAAATTCCCTTTTGTCCCTTTCACCATGAGTCGACAACTAGATATTATTGATCTAACTGATTGCCTATTTATTCAGTCTCTTGGGTAAGCCTAGACTATAGAAATAGTGGACTAGAACTCATCCTTTTCAAAGTCCTTATATGCATGGAAACCAGTTCTAACCTTAATGGATCTGATCGTATTATAGCTATCCTTGGATAGTATGTTGTCATTGTTACTTGTCTTTCTCTTATTGACCCTAATTATTAGCTTTCAATATTTCATTTATCCCTTCATTGTAAGTAAAATCACTTTCACCTATATCATCACTTCTGATTCATTTGTTGCTCAGGTGTTACAGTTGATACTCAATTTACTCGAAGCAAATTGTCCTTTGGGCAAAAGTATAGATTCCAAGACAATGGAAACCCTAAGGTTCTGTCATTCAAAGTCTAATATGGACACTGAAGCAGATATTTCGCTAGTTGATAGAGGATAATAGTATATAAGCTCAGACGTCACAAAATGAAGTAGATAACTGTATATATTCACCTAATAGTATATAAGCTGTATATATTAGTAAGCTATAGTAATGCTAGCAAACATAGTAAGATCTCACCTTAAACATCACAGAATGAAGTAGACGACTGAGGGAGGGAAGAATAGACCATGACCTATAAGTAACATAGTAGAGAAAGGGATGGAGTACCCTATTAGTGAGTATTGAAATGGTTACAGTCCAGTGATGCAAGTACCACACTAGTCTAATTATGACATCATAGCAAATGTGGCTGTCCCTTCTAATACTCCCCCTGGACTGACACATTCACATTGTGTTGTCCTAATGATAGATAAGATGCAAATTTTCTAGTGGCTTCATAGAGGAGTGATTTTGTTAGTATGTCGGCAATATTTTCTGTGGATGATATATATTGAAAAACAATCTCTCCTGACTTCATGTGTTCCTTCACAAAGTGATGACACATATCTATGTACTTTGTTCTTTGATGGTTCTTGTGGTTGATGCTATTTGAGATTGCTCCACTATTATCAGCATGAATAATGATGGGCTTTTGAGTAGGTAATCTAACTTTATCAAAGTATTTGGATATCCAAATTGCTTGGGTTGTTGTCTGCAAAAAAGCCATGTACTCTGCCTCTATAGTAGACAGAACGACTGTATCTTGTTGTTTACTCTCCTAAGAGACTGGCCCTTTTGCCACAATGAATATTGTTCCTTTAGTTGATCTCCTTGTGTCTTTGCATCCAGTGAAGTCTGAGTCCATATAGCCAATCAGATTGAGATTACCACCTGCTTGGTATGTGATTCCATAATCTATCATGCCCTTCACATAGGCTAGGATATGTTTTAATGCAATCCAGTGAGGTTTACCTGGGTTGTGGGCAAAACGAGTCAACAAATTAATAGCAAAGGACAGATTTAGTCTTGTAGTGACCTGGAGCCACATTAGTGACCCCAGTGCCTCACGATAAGGGATGTCCTTCATCTCATATACTTCCTCTGGAGTGTTAGGACAGTCTTTGGCAGATAGTAGCAGGCCTGAGAGTAAGGGGGTTGTTGAAGGTGAGCATTCACTCATGTTGAAACGTTTGAGTAACTGTTCACAATATGCTTGTTGGGATAGTTTGATATCTCCATATGTACTTCAATCGATTTGCATGCCCAGTATTAGTTTAGCTTCCCCAAGATCCTTGATTTCATAACTCAAACCAAGCTCTGCTTTTGCTAGACATTCACCTTTGGTAGTTGACGATGCTCCTAATATATCATTAGTTCAGGTTGAAGTTAATATGAGCTTATCAACATATACTCTTGAACGAATCTAAGGGTCAGCTCGTGATTTGTAATATCCATGGCCTTCAAATGTTTTGTCAAGGTTCTTAGCCCAATCATGGGCTCCTTGCATAGTACTATAAAGAGTCTTTCAAAGCCTCCAAACATTTTTATCTCCCCTTATTTCAAAACCCTTTGGTTGCTTCATGTACACCTCAAACAAGCTGTCACTGTTGAGGAAGGCAGATACAAAATCCACTTGCCATAGACGGAGTTTCCAGGATACTGCAATTGTATAGAGTAGTCGAACTGATTCGAGATGTTGAAAGGGGAAAAAGAGATCTTTACTGTGACAAGCAAGTAAAAAAGGCAGTGACAGCTCTCAATTGCATACTAAAGGGGTCGTGGGGAGAAGTAGAAAGTAGGGGTATTAGAAAGAAATTAAAAAGTGAATATGTAGCTTATTTGGAATCTAAATATAGAAGGAATGATGGGAGCTCAATCTAGATCCTATCTGCATGATGTCCCTAAGGTATCTACCTTTACACACTATAACAAGCTTACTAGTAGAATAGTCAGTAAACTACTCAAGGGCCTTATCACACTCAATCAAGCCCTTATCTACATCCCCACACCAAACCTTATGGGTGTGATACGATCTGAGTCAATGATTAGCCAGGCTTTTCAGGCCTACTACTCCATAAAAGGTTGTCTGAGCGACCGCTGCGTCTTGTCTCATGAAAGAATAGGGTATATGGTAGAAAACATTTACCAACTCAACCTCTTACCAAGATCACCCCTTACATACTCAAGAGAATTGCATTTACAACCTCAAGAGCTTCTGAGATGAAGGCAAGGGCCAAGAAGGCTCTCTCTATTAATCTCCACTCTGAGAAATATATTAGAATATTACAAATGTTTGAGACTCAATTAAAAAGAAATAGAAAAAGAAACTCTCCATTCTACTACTCTCCTTTGCGTCTCTCCTCAATGACACTACCATGTAGCCATGACAGCTATCACCTTCCTGTTCTCTATACCTCCCGGACATAACCATGTGATCCTGCTCCACCTTCATACTTCACTCCTGCCCATTGTTCCCCGAACCCCAAACTGGCTTCTTTCTACTCCAAATATGGTCTAAAAACACATGACAGTGTATCTGAGCGTCAGCAATATAATTGTTGTCTAGCAGCACATCTGTTTCTTCACTGAGTCCAGCAGTGATGGGATCACTAGTCACTGATAGACTTTTGATCTGCCATCTTGATGTCATATTAGTCTAAGTCTGCTCTAGATCGAAATTATCTCACATTCCAAAGATATCTCTGAGCCTCTGATTTCTAGAGTTTCAACATTAATAGTCTATATCTGAGAAATCTAATGCTAGCTCATCAGTCTTGCCTCCCAAGGTATATGCTATTCTAGCATATGACAGCTTAGCCACTACCTAATAGAAGTACCCAGTATTGGGTCTAGATTATGTCTGGGGCTTGTAGGAGGTCTCTAGAGTGGGTTCCAATAGTGAAATCTAGGGTTATAATTTTTATCCCATGCTACTTTTCCACAGAAAATTCTCTAACGGCGTAACAACATACCACTGAGGCATATGTCTGTTCATAATTTTCCCCTATGACCTGGTGAACCTCTTTGCCACCATCCTAGCCTTCCATTTCTCAACTTCTCCATTTTCTTTTTATTTCACTGCATACACCCACTTAGATCTGACAATATTCTTTCCTTCTGGTCTTGGGACTAGTTTAAAAACACCTTGTTCCTTTAACATCTCAAATTCCTTCATCATGGGCTCCCACCATAAATCCGGCCATTTCATTGTATCGTTGAAGGCTTTTGGTACCCAAGAGTCTATATCAGCTATAAAAGTGCATGGTTGGTTAAGGTACTCATGCAATTCCCTAAGTTGAGTACTTGGTTTAAGATCTCGACGAGGTCTTCTGATGGCCAGAGGCAAGTCTGTATCTTTTTGCAGTGCTGTTGTGTCCAAGTTTCTCAATGTGTCACTTGGTGGTAGGTGTGGCAATGTTCCAGAGTTTGTGGTTGTTTTATCTTTGTGGAGGTCTGTAATAGGCAGTGGTCTGGAGGCAATTTCATGGTGAAGAGGAGTCAGTGTCTTTTGTGGGGTCACAATCTCATCCGATCTAGTCTCAGTGTGTGATGGAGTATAAGAAAAGGGGTTATCATCGTTAGGGAAGATTACTGAGGATGGTTGCTTCACAAAGTGAGTGACTCCTTTGAAAATTACATCCCAAGATCTGAATACTGTTCCAGTAGATTTCTCAAGCAGTTTGTATCTGTTGCGTCCAAAATATCCTAATAAAGATACCTTAACTGATCTGGGATAGAGTTTAGATAAATTCAGCTCTAAGGGGATGTGTGCATATGCCGTTATGCCAAAGGGGCACAGATGTGACACATTTTGTCATTTTCTATGCCAAAGTTCAGCAGGAATACATCTAGGTCGTTGTGAGGAGGGAACAAAATTTTGCACATATATCACTGCTTATGTTACCTCAGCCCAATACTTCAGGGGTATTTCTGACTCTGCCATCATAGAGTGCACTCCATCAAGTACAGTGTGCATGCTTTGCTCAACGGTACCATTCTGTTGGTGGGCATATGGGATAGTGAACTCAAATAATAGTCCATTTTCTCTCCTGTACTCTTCGCACGTATGATTCAACTACTCCTTGCCCATGTCGAGTCAGACTTGCTTCAGTTTGTAGCCTGTTTGACATTTAGCTTCTATTTGGTATGCCTTCAGGACCTTCAATGTTGCGTCTGCTGACTTTGTGCTTAGGAATGCTGCTGATTTATAGGAAGAAAACCCATCGACGATCATCATAAAGTATAGGGACCCTTCTGCTGATCGTGTTTGTGCAGGGCCCCAAATATTGATGTGTATTCTCTTGAGGACCTCCTTCTTCCTATCACCTTTGTTGGTATATGGGTGCATAGTGTGTTTTCCAAAGATACAATCTTCACATTGACTATCTAGTTTCAAATCTCTGTGTACGTTTAGTCTATCCACAAGTCTATGCATTATCATCTCCTTTAGTTTCTCAGTCCCAGTATATGCCAGTCGACGATACCAGATATCAAAGGTAACTGACTTCCTCTTGGATTGTGTTACTAATACACTTGTCTTTCTATCCATGTCAAGTACAAATAGTTCTTCAATTTTTGTTGCTGACATGACTTGCTCACCAGTTTGCAGCTCTATAACAGCCCCATTTTTGTTGAAATTGACATCAGCACCCTTTGCAATTAGCTTTGACACAGATATTAGGTTGGATCAGAAAGAGGGGGTATAGAGAACATTGTCGATATTGATGATTCTGGTGACTCCATCAATAGTCATATTGAAACTAATGCTTTCTTTGCCAACTATATCAAAAGATGACCTAGCTGATAGACCAGCTAATGGCTTTTCAAAGGGGACATATATTGTGAATATTGTCCTATTTACAAAACAATAATCAGTTGTACCAAAATCAATGAAGGTGAGCATTTTTGGTTTATTCTCTCCACTTGTACTAAGAATAACAGGATCTTTGTCAGGTCTACTACTGTCTACTTTCATCCCCTGAACATCATGTCCCTGGTTTGTAGTTTCATCAAAACTAGTACTTGGGGTGTTGTTAGGGACTGTGATAATAGAAGAGGGTGGGAACTGCAGTACCTTGACTATCGAATTGGTCATAAATGCAGAGGTTTGGGATTCTTTATTGTTTGCAACTTCTACAGCATTTACAGTAGGTTCCTGATTGAAATCCCCTTGCTTGGTATTGATGGCTGTGCCTTTAAATCTGCCCCTCTTTCCAAACCCTAGAGGGAATTGTCCTTCCTTCCTACCACCATGCCAATAGCACATTTCAATGGTGTGGCCTCAGTGGTTATAGTTTGGATTGATGCAAACTAATTGATTTCGATCCTTTTGAGGAGGTTTTGTAACCTGCAGTGCTGCAACAGGGTTTATAGAACTTTTTGGGCTGAAGTGAAGTGACTATGTTTCGAAAAGGGATATTGCTTTAGTAGAGATGCCATCTTTGATACATGTGGCGATTATTGGGTTCCATGATGCAGGCAAGGATGTTAGCAGGATCATTTTGAAGTCTTTGTCATTGATGGTTGCTCCCAGTAAGTTTGCCTTGGCCCATTTACTCCTTAAGATAAAAACACGAGTAGAGAAATCCTGGCATTTGGAGTAAGTAGTATTCTTCAAATCTTATTCAGCTGCTAATCTAGCCATTTTGGTGGATACCTCATATCTCTCCACATAGGATGCCCAAGACTTAGCAGTGGTTCCTCTTGTCTTTATTCCCAAGCCAACAGGGTTTTTTGTGTTATAAAGCAATAGACCCCTTACCCAGTTATCTCGTGAGTCCCACTCATCTTCAGATGGGGTAAGAGACTGCCATTTGGTTTCAATGGGTGTTGATGTGACCAATACAGGGGTAGGTGTCATAGTTTTTTTCTCAGTCAATATAGTAGTTGGTTTAGTGGTTATAGTAGAGGTTGAAGAGGCAGAGGGCAGTTTCTTAATAGTGCCAGTCAGGTAGCCATATACTCCTCTCATGTGAGCAGCAATGAGGATGTTTTCACTCCAGGTAATCCAGTTAGTTCCATCAAATTTCTTATTATCCGGGAACATGGGTGGTGCTTCTCCAGTTGAGAACATTTTTCCAATCAACATGTTATCTGGATGGTGATATTGATATATGATTTAGAGTGCTAGGCCCATAACCTAATAGTATATAAGCTCAGATGTCATGGAATGAAGTAGATGACTGTATATATTCACCTAATAGTATATAAGCTGTATATATTAGTAAGCTACAGTAATGCTAGCAAACATAGTAAGATCTCACCTCAGACATCACGGAATGAAGTAGACGACTGAGGGAGGGAAGAATAGACCATGACCTATAAGTAACATGGTAGAGAAAGGGATGGAGTACCCTATCAGTGAGTATCGAAATGGTTACAGTCCAGTGATGCAAGTACCACACCAGTCTAATTATGACATCATAGCAAATGTGGCTGTCCCTTCTAATAGAGGAGATACGTCCCTGGGTGAAGAAATACATGATAATGGATAGGACATTCAATATTCATATCAGTAGACTGTAATCATTAGTTCTTCTGTTCGTTTTCCACCATCTGATTAGCAAGTTGTGATGAATTGAGAAAGACAATTGATACCAACAAAGCAGGGTGACAATGACTCGAGGAATCTGTACGAACGATGTACTAATTATATTCTTGAGAATTCAACAAGAATGGAAATCTACACCATTGACGATTCAAGGACGATGGATATTGTGTCTCATACATCGTGGTCTTTGTGGAGCAGCAGTCATGGGTAGAACAATCATTGATAGAATTGAACAAGACATGAAAACCTCATAACAACGTCAACCAATTCTAACCACAATATGCTTCATAGATGACGCACCTTGTATGTCAAACTAGAGTCCAAAAGAGAAATTTGACAATTATTCTTGTTTTTTTCTTGAAATTAAAACGAGATATCACCTCTGCGGATACGGTAGAGGAGTCTATGACTTGGTAGGTATTTAGAAGTAAATCAAATTAGCAGAAATAGCTGGACTGACCACTTACATCGATGATCAATAGGTCAGGGAGAGAAAGATACAGGAGTTTTTTTCATGATGAAGACACCAATAAATCCTCTCTTGCTGGCCTTCATACCACAAGCATGTGCTATGTATTTCAAATAGAAAATACGAGCGAGATGATAACATGACATATACATACTATGATGAGGAGAGGTAGTGCCTATCACTGACACTTGATTGGATGTTTGAATTTCCTGAGTCCCCTTTTTAATACGTTGTCTGTGCCCTGTAGTCCTCCCTTATGCATTATTTATCCTTTGGACCTCGTATACTTCCAAAATCCTGCGCTCTAGAAACTATACCACCGATGAGCTAGTTTTTTGGTGTGTGATTGTCGGTCCATACCCGTCAAAGCGTCAAGAGAGAGAAAGAGACAATGACCTGAGTTGAGTCATGGCAAGACTGATATGATTGGCTAGACATCCCATTTTTCGAGAACAATGGTGTATGAGCATGACACAACGGATTCTTCATTGATGGACATTTTTATATCCCACTGACCCTCCAGTAACTGCTCTCTTTGATTTTTTTAAACTGCATTTTCAAAAGTGTGATCGCATTTTCTACTTTACATGAAGAAGCGTCTAAAAATTGTCTATATTTCTTCCGACTACCGAGAATTTTCTGGTATTGGGGTTTTGAGGATAGGTGCGGGCTGGTGAAAGAATCTATCGGAATAACTGCAACAGGATCAACGAATGATGGTGTTGAGGGGAAGCGCAGGACTCGGGGCAACAGAGGCTGGAGGTGGTGCTGCGGAATTGATAATGGCAAGTGGCGGAGAATTAGCGCGCCTAGGTGCATGACAGGAAAACACTCACATTTCGAGTTAAAGATGTCTTAACTGCGTCTGAATGCACTCTGTCGCTTTCTGATGTTCCCCACCCTTTTCCTGCGATCCTGAACGTAGTAGAAACGAGACACTCAGATCACTCTCAGGTTGTTGATAGCCGGGGATCACCATCTTCCATATGAATGTCATGGCATATGCCGTTCATCCATCTTCACGCTGTCGACGTCGCCAGGAATGCCATTGGGAGAGTTGATAGGACTATCAAGATAAACAGTGATGAGATGGAGAAGCAATAGAAGGCACAAATATAGAAGGAAAACTAACTGCAACGAGGTTGACGAGTTGTCCTTGACAAATTTATTGGCTGCTAAGCGTATGCCGGTGTCTTCGGAATTTGTGTGGTCGATAAGCCATGCGAAACATAAATGTGACTGTCACGTTGTGACAGAACTTCGAAAAACTATATAAGTATGATTCACATCATGCACCATAATAAGCTAGAGTTTTCGCCTCCACTTGGTCTCTACGATGGAAACAAATGATTCATTTGCTCTTGCGCACCATCTACACAGGATGCAGCCTTGCCCCGACAGAACCCTGGACAATGCGCGACTCGGTAAATGCTGCCCACTCAACAATGATCGACACGTTTGCATGCACATTTTGCCACCAGTCAGCTCGATAGGTTCTCCGTAGAAGTTTTCATCGAGATCCTGTTGCAGCTGGACATTCCTTCCCTCACTCGCTTCTGCAGTCTCAGCCGTTGCGCAATGCAGTTTGTCAACTCAGTCTGCCAGTACACGAGCATTGCCCTGACATTACCTGTGCCATTCTCAGCATCCAGGTGGACGCGTTTGACTGCTACACTGTACAGAACGCTTTTTACGACCCGATATTCCACTTGCAATCGTTTTGGTGACTATCTCTATCTGATAGACTGTCGCCGCGTCTGCTACTTCTGTTTCACCGAGAGGCCCGAGTTCTTCCCCATTCCAAGTCGCGAAGCATACAGGTTCTTCACCTCCAACACACAGCCACAGAACAATCCTAGGAGCTTTTGCAGACTCTTCAAGTTGGCGAAACCACCAAGCATCCTGAGCCTGCCCGTGCGATACTGTAGTAAGGGAAACAATCGTCGGCGGAGGCGGCCTCGACTTTACGATCGCCAGGCAGTGGCCCAGACTCGGGCAGTCGGTGGTCGTCCATAGTCAGACAAAAACTTGATGGAACCCAAGAGATTCGTGGCCATCGTCATGGTGCCGGTTCTGCTCAATGGATGGTCGGCAAGTTGACTACGGATCCTTCTGCGGTGGCTGCTGGGACGAGACGGACAAGAAAACGATGCACTATAGAATGAAATACACGACAAAAGAGATTGCAGGGCACATTGCCAGATATGGATGAATAGTAGAGAAAGATCCAAGTTACGCTGGCACATTTGTCCATGTCAAGATCAGCTTTGTACAAGGGACCTGTTTCATAAAACGGAACTGAACTCTTCCCGATAATTGTGAAAGACAACGTAAATGTCCTACTTTGCCGTTCCCAGGATCAAGTTAATGCATGAGGAAAGGTTTATGCCTCTTTCTGCACCATAATCTGAGTGGTGGACCTTTGCAATGTATGTGAACACAGTCCTTGAGGTATATTGGGAAAATTAGAGCCACGAAACATAGATGTAAAGGAAAGACATCAGACCCTGCAGTTGGACTCGAGAGAAAGGCGGACTGTAATTAGAATGTGTCTCGGCATGTGTCCTCTGCCGACATACGGCACCTGATCTGCATCACTAACTGTAAATTAAGAAAAGATAAATATCATGACCGATCGTCGTTGTCGGCACTACTTGATGTTAACCCTTGGTTAATCGTGGTAGGCACTTTGATTGCCGACGCTCATGTCATCAATGTTCTTCGGATTTCCCAAGCATATTGATTGTCTCTTATTTACAGCTGTTGTCTTTTCTCATCATTGTTTGACATAGTTGGATTTGACATCTCTTCACCATCCACAACATCGCTCCTCCCTCGTGCACATCCGGTCGGTTTATTTGTTACTGGATATGGCTCTACTCGAACAGCTTGGTATACTTGGACTACCCCCACCTGTATTCTGTGGACCAATCCACGGGTGACTGCAGTATCAATACCAACTAGCAACAACAAACTATGTTGGTTGTCTTCCTCCATTTTCTCCCACCATTCGTTTAACCATGTTTAACAATCCAGATGCCAACACCCGTTTGTCCCTTGTCGCTGACATATTTTTCAATCTGGGGTATCAAAGAAAATAACTCTCCCCATAGACGAGTCCCTGTCCAAGCAAGAGAAAGAGCTCTTATGTCAACAATTCACAGCTATCCAATGCAAAGTGTCAGCCCTCCAAAGAGGTGTCAATAATCCAACTGCATCTGATCCTGCCAATAACAGTGTCGCGAGTGACTTGGGCGACGATGACCAGTGCGAAGCAAATGATCTCGCCGATCTAAGAGAAAGATCGACACTATAGAATCTGGCACCGAGGAGGGTAAGATGGACATCATGGAATGGAGAATTCCCCAAGAGAGCGTTGAAAATGGTGTCATCGGGATTTACGTATGCCCTCTCATCCTTTTCATCAACAACTCCACTCAAATATACTATGCAGCTCGACCCAACTCATCAACATCATCATTCTCTATTCGTTTCGTTATTC
>Ga0153996_1001037_pt1 | contig 11680 bp, 11 predicted proteins | sample TSNC080MetaG_FD_104728 | JGI IMG/M metagenome (GOLD analysis project Ga0153996, IMG submission 104728) | Attine ant fungus gardens microbial communities from North Carolina, USA - TSNC080 MetaG | ecosystem: Host-associated > Fungi > Mycelium > Unclassified | place: USA: North Carolina, Lumber... | reverse complement strand
CTGAAAATGCTTTTAAAGCAATATAAATTCGAATACAATCTTGTTGTATGAACTCTATCCAACTCTCAATAAATAAATTGTTTTTTACTCTCTTTTCCGCAATAATCGATGAATACCTTTTTTTTGTAATTATAAATCCTTCTTCCTTAAATCTATTCTCCATCAATTTTATACAGTCTTTTATTATATATTTTGGTACTACTTTTAGTATTTTTTCTGGTTTTTCGCCATATAGTTTTTCTTTTTCTTCTTTCACTGCTTCACAAAATTTTTTTTCGATTACACCACTTAAAGAATGCACCATATTTTCTCTTGCATGTATCGTTTTCTTACGATTATTTTCTCTTAAGCAAGTGATAAACGATCCCTTTTCGTGAGGTATTTCAGAAATGCCTTCAACAACTCTATACCCTATATCTTCCTCATTTTGATATGTAACAATGATTTCATAATAAGCTACATGCTCAATAATTACTGGATAGTCTGAACGATTATATGTTCCATCATAAATATCAACAAACTTCCCTGGTTTAGATTCTAACGGACGATTTTCTTCTGTAAACAACATCACAAACTTTTCTTTTCTTTTATGCAGTGTTTCATAAAGCGAAATAAATTCTTCATAATTTAATGTAGAAAGATTTATATAATTAATACTGTTTTTATCATCCAAGGTTTGTATAAAATTTTCTATAATTTGACTTTCCTTAATTGCATCATCTGGTTTCTTTAATTTCTTTTTTAACTTTTTACCAAATAAGTTTCTAGTTATTTTTGATGAAATAATAGAAATATGCATTTTTTTAAAACTTTTTTGATATATTTCTTTTGTTATCATATCCTTCATTTCTTCTATTTTATATGTGTTTATATGATATTTCATAATTTTTTTCTCCTTAGTAGTTATCTTGTAGGTGCACCTCTACTAAAACTAAATATATCACTAATAGGTTTTCTATTCTTATTAATCATGGTCCCAGATAATTCTGCTATTTTATCTTTCACATTCCAAGATTGGGCAAGTGGTATTACTGAAGCAAATTTAATAGTTCCACTAGCTGTAGCTACAGATGCTGCTAATTCTTAATTATATAACAAATATACTCCTTTAACAACTATCTGTTATATTATTGGTTTTTCAATTAGCTCATTGCTTTATTATGGTGTAATAAGCACTAATTGTGTTGAATAATGTCGAATAAATAAATAGAAATGCTTTGAACTATATAAAGTTAATAGGTATCATAATTTTCGATATCAGATTGCCTGTTTTTGCAAATTATTATAATAAGTATTTTAAACCCTTTCATTTTAGAGTATGATGATTAAAATGAAAGGAGAATCCATGAATAAATATTTAATTGTCAGTGATACAACAAGTGCATTAGATGCCAAACTAGCAGAACAATATGATATTGAATTAGTTTCTTTAAGTGTTATAATTGATAAACAAGAATACAAAGATCAAATCAATATAACAACCAATCAATTATATGATCAGTTAAGAGAAGGAAAAATTCCAACAACAAGTCAACCGAATCAAGCATATGTACAAGAATTAATGCAGCAATGGAAAAAAGAAAATTATGATGCTATATTTATTATCACTTGCTCTAGTGATTTAAGTGGTACATACAATGGGTTTAATTTAGCAAAAGATACAGTTGGGATGGATAATCTCTATATAATTGATAGTAGACAAGTTGGTTCCCCTATAATGGATATGGCAATTCATGCGAAAGAACTAGCAAATAATGGAGCTAGCATAGATGAAATTATTAATGCTATCAAGTATAAAACAGATAATTCATTTTCGTTCTTATATCCAGCTAATTTTACACAACTAAAAAAAGGTGGACGATTATCACCTGCGGCAGCCAATATAGCATCAATGTTAAAAATTCAAGCCTTACTCTATTTAAAAGAGGACGGTTCATGTGTTGAAATGTTTTCATTATCTCGTTCTGAGAGTAAAATCATTCAAACGATTGTTAACAAATTTAAAGAACTACATGTACTAGCTAATACACATAAGATTTATCTTGCTCATGCCGATAATCTAAAAAGAGCAGAAAAAATTAAAGCTAGATTAAATGAAGAATTTCAAGGTATTGAATTTATTATTTCTGCTTTGCCTGCTGTGCTTACATGTCATGGAGGCTTAGGCTGCGTTTCAATTCATTCAATTATAAAGTAACTAGAAAAGCTGATAGATCTTACTATCGGCTTTTTTAATTACTCAAATAAATGTTTTAACATCTTATAATCACATCAGATATATAGAGCCCAAAAAATAACGAAGAAATTAGAAAAAGAAGGAATCAAATAACAGTAGTAACTACATGAAAACAGTATCACCCCGTATTCTGTCATGAGTTTTATTGCCACAGACAAAGCAGAGTATCCATTCATTATTACCATAGCTGACCTTATTCATAGGCAAGTATCTCATAGACTGGTAATTTTATCGCTTTTTTAACTGCTAAAAAACTAACTAAAGTATTAATAATGATTGTCAACGCAAGCCAAAGTAACAACCCATTAGTTGAAAATACATTTGGCAATGCTTTATTAAGGAATATTTCGCCAAACTGCTTGCCAATAGCAATTGATAATGGTATTGCCATCAATACTGCTACAGAAAAGCCCAAAAGACCAGTTAATAAATTTTCTACATATACAACAAGGAAAACTGAACGAGCGTTAGTGCCAAAGGAACGCATGATTCCCAATTCTTTCATTCGTTCTGTTACACTCATTCCTGCAAGAGAAATCAAACTAATAATACCTACCAATATAACAATCACAGAAGCACCGATTAAAAATGAAGCTATTGTATATAGATGTTTTTCATATATTACTTCAGCCCCTTTGATTGTGAGACTGCTTATAACATCAATTCCATTCTCACGGAAAACTTCTTCCGTTTTACGATATGTTGTATCAAGGTCTGCCAAAGGATTATGACGAATAGTGATTTCTTTCATCAATTCGGAATTATCATAGATAATGTTTGTTCTTTCGCCTTCCGCTTCATCAATTAATGAAACATGAGAAACAACGGTGCTAGTAAAGATATCAATTCCATCAATCTCCTGCAAAATATCTTCAATAATGCTATCACTATAATTTTCAGAGAATACAAACTGCGTATCCATCTCAAACATGTCAAGTGTTTGCGAAAAACTTTCTTCCAAAGATACACGTACATTGATAGAAGCCATTAAAATAGCTCCGCCTATCGCAAGTGTAAATACTGCAAATAGCAATCTTGTCGGCTTGCGAAATGTATTTCTTAAACCCATAGAAACACCTGCATTTCGTATTGATGCTCTGCTGAATAACTTCTCTATCTTTCTTCTTCCAAATTGGTTTATATTGATTCTATTATCATGTAGTCCATCATTAATAGAAATGCGGCTTCCTTTTCGAATTGGAAATGTCGCCGCAAGCATTGGAATCAAAACAGCAATTACAAATTGAAGTACATAAACCCATATCGGTACGCTATAATTCCTAACTGTAAATACAAGAATAGTAGCAGTGAACTTACACAGTGAAGCTGACATAACTTTTGCTGATGGTATTGCCAAAATAGCAGCAACGATTCCAAGAATCATTACAAACAGATAATACATTTGACTGATTTGGCGTGTAGTTGCACCCATAGACTTCATAATAGCAATTTGCCTAACCTGTCCTTTTAAAATGGAAGTCACAATGCTGAACACCAGTATTGAACTAAGTAGGAGTGATAATGTACCAAAAATTCGAAATAAAAGCAGGATGGCATTCATCTGAGCTGCATTTGGATGAACATTCGGAGTTGGCACAGAGACGTAATTTACTTTGTAGCCAAGAGATTCTATTTCATTACGGATATATTCCGAAACTTTTGTAATGTGTGCTTTATCCGCTTTGTTGGCAGAAATAGTTACAAGAATTTCACAACTTTTCTGTTCTGCACCAAAAGCGTACATTGTATCTTCACAGATGTATCCCAATACTTCTTCATGCATCCATGCAGGATTTGTTCCATCTGCCTGAACACTTCCAACAATGTTTAATTCCTGTGTTGAAGTTCCTGGCATTTTCACATTCATACTATCTCCAATGGTAAGGTCAACCACAGAAAGGGACGAGTATTCCAACAAAATCTCGCCTTTCTTCGGAACATTTTCTCCATCTAACGAGTAGAAAGTGCTAATATCGATATGTTCCCAGTCACTGACAACATAAATTTTAGCTTGATACCATGCATCTGTTTCTGTTCCAACACGAACAATTATAGTCTTTCTCAACTCAATTTGTTGAATATCATCACTTGTTTGTATGGTGTTCATTAATATATCATCTGGATTGTCTACAGCAATGACAAAAGAGGCTGGATTGGTCTCTTCATAACTTGCTGTCATTTCTCTATCTGTAATGCAATAAGAGTCAAATATAATTCCTAAACCAAACACCCCAAGTGCTATTGCAAGAATAACCATGACTGTTTTTGAAAGATTATCGAACAAATCTTCAATGACCTTTTTATACTGTGTTCGCATAGCTACACCTCCATCAATTATGCATTTCAATAATCCAAGGAACAAGGATATTTGCAAAAACATAAATCATAACTAAAACTGCAATGATAATGATAACTGTAATAATAACTGCCTTGATTTTTTTGTTTCTTCTTTTATTCATAATTTTACATCCTCCTATGCGACATTTTTTCTGTCACTAATAATTTTTCCATCGTTTATTGTGATAATTCTATCAGTGCAATGAGCAAGTTCATTGTTGTGTGTTACCATAATAACAGTCGTACCTTCTTCAGAAAGTTCTCGAAACAAGCAGATAATACTCTCTGCCGTAACAGAATCTAAATTTCCTGTAGGTTCATCAGCAATGATGAATGCTGGGCGGTTAGCCAATGCCCGTGCAATTGCTGCACGTTGTTGCTGTCCGCCTGATAATTCAGAAGGTAGTTTATTTGCACATTCCGCAATTCCGACTTTTTTAAGTAGCTCCATTGCAATGTTTTTTCTCTTGGAAGCTATATATTTATGGTTGAAATCCATTGGAAGCACAACATTTTCCAATACTGTCAGCGTAGGAATTAGCTGAAAGAATTGAAATACAATGCCAATATTTTCACCTCGCCACTTTGTTAGTTTTGACTCACTATATGTGTGTAGTTTCTCATCGCCAAAAAGGATCTCTCCTTCTGTTGGACGGTCAATACAGGACAACATATTCAACATTGTCGATTTTCCGCTACCTGATTTCCCAATAATTGAGACAAATTCACCCTTCTGAAAACAGATTGTCGCTTTATCAAGTGCTTTCACACCTTGCATTCCATCATAAATCTTTGTGATTTGATATAATGAAATTGTTTTATCCATTTGACACTCCTCCATGTTTCATAAAATCATTGTGTAACTTTCGACACAATCTACAATTTAAGCATATAAAAGAATGAAAGCAAAAACAATAATTAATCAATCCAATATGACCAACTTTGAACATTTGTCTAGATTTGTACATTTTGTATCATTTACTCTTAGATATGTAGAAAAACTATGATATAATATAAGTATAATTTTAGGTCTATCACTTTATTTACTTACGGAGGATATTCGGTATGGGAAGACAAACACGAAAAACAAAACAAGCTATCTTTGATGCTTTTGCTGAGTTGCTAAATCAGAAAAAATATTCGAAGATTACTGTTCAAGAACTTGCTGAACTTGCCGACGTTGGACGCAGCACAATTTATTCGCATTTCGAAACAAAAGAAGACCTTTTAACTGCTATGTGTATCGACATATTTGAAGAAATGCTATCCGCTGAACATGTCACATCTGATTCCCCTGAAAATATATTGGTGATGTTACTTACACATATCCAAGAAAATAAAAAAGTAATTGCAGGAATATTTGCAAGTGAGGGAATGGATGTATTCGTTGAATACTGTAAGCACTACTTTTTTGGTGTGGTAGAAACTCCGTTGCTTGAGGCATATGACGAAGAAGCTTCTGGCATTCCAAAAGATTTTCTAGAAAATCATTTAATTGGCACATTTATGGAAATGCTACGATGGTGGGCAAAAAATAATATGAAACAGACCCCACAGGAATTAGCACATTATTTTATGAAAATTACAAATTCAGTAATAAACAGTGGTGCGTCTTATTTGAATAACACTTAAAAAATCCCTCCAAACTTAAAACAGGCTTAAAGAGATTTGACATAAGGATATGGCGAAATACCCACCAAAAGCATAGTTTTTTTATTTGGTTACTGTACTATAAAAAGAAAGAGCCGATGATTTGTGATTGCTCACAAGTTCATCGGCTGTTCGTCTTGGCGTATGGCTTAATAATTGGCATATTCATTTCTGTTATTGGTCAAACTTTCTATCATATAAAAGTGCAGCATTAAGAACCACTAATACTGAGCCTGCATTATGCACCAATGCTCCCGTAATCGGATTAAGAAACCCTAATACCGAGAGTATAACCGCCACGGCGTTGATGCACATTGAAGCCACAATGTTTCCTTTAATCGTTTTTAAAGTAGAACAGGACAATCGTTTCAAATAAGGGATTTTTGAAATATCGTCACTCATTAAGGCAATGTCAGCGGCTTCGACTGCAATATCGCTTCCCATACTGCCCATTGCCACACCTACATTTGCGGTTTTTAGAGCAGGAGCATCATTTACCCCATCACCAATCATGCATACATTATTTCCCTCTTTTTGCAGGAATGTGATATTCTCTACTTTCTGTTCAGGGAGAAGTTCTGCACGAACTTCCGTGATACCGACCTGATCCGCAAAATAGCTCGCTGTCTTTTTATTATCGCCAGTCAACAAAACGGTCTTTGTATCCATAGCAGAAAGTCTTTCCACCATCTCTTTTGCAGTAGGACGAAGCACATCAGATAAGGCAACCACACCCATACATATCCCGCTTACAGCCACTAAAATAGAAGCCTTCCCTTGTGAACGCAAGCGTTCCAGCTCGGAATAAATAATATCACTGATAAGAACCTCATTGCTCAAAAGATATTTTTCACTACCACAAAGCAGTTTTTCTCCCGATACCTCAGAATAGATACCTTTACCTGCAATCATCTGGAAGTTTTCACTTTCGACGATACCGATATTTTTCTTTTTTGCATAAGTAACGATAGCTTTTCCAAGTGGATGTTCGCTTTTTGCTTCAGCAGAAGCAGTCAAAGCAAGCAGGTTATCTTCATTCAAAGCATCATCGAAAGAAATAATATCGCTTACTTCTAACTTTCCATATGTCAACGTTCCCGTTTTATCAAAGGCTATGGTATCCACCTTGCCCATCTTTTCAAGAGCTTCGCCTGACTTAATGATAACACCATGTTTGGTAGCCTGACCGATAGCCGCCATAATCGAGGTAGGTGTAGCAAGTGCTAATGCACAAGGACAGAATACAACCAATACAGTAACACCACGATTAAGAGCAACCATGATATCATACCCTAATGTCCAAGTTACGAAAAATGCACCTATAGCAATCAAAAGTGCAATTGGTACGAGCCATACTGCCCATTTATCTACAATACGCTGCATTGGAGCCTTTTTGTTTTCAGCTTCCTTTACCATATTTATCAACTTCTGCAAAGAAGAGTCCTTGCCAACGCTTGTAGCCTCCATATCAATTGAGCCAAAACAGTTCATTGTTCCGCAAAACACTTCTTCGCCTATGGTTTTATCGACAGGCAAAGACTCACCTGTCATAACAGATTGATCAACAGAAGTATTTCCTGTTACGATTTTACCGTCAACAGGTATCTTTTCGCCAGGTAGCACACGAAGCAAATCTCCAACTCTAATCTGTTCAGCGGGTATCATTTCCTCCGTCAATACACCTTCTTTTTTAGTGAGTTTTCTTCCCTCTATCGGAGCAAGAGCAATGAGCTTTGACAATCCCTTTTTTGCACGAGCAATAGTTATATCTTCCAAAATTGCACCAATCGCCATAATAAAGGCAACTTCACCGGCGGCAAATATCTCACCAATCGCTATAGACGCTATCATTGCAATCGAAATTAGGAGTGCGGAGGAAACCCACTTCTGAAAGAACAGACGGATCAATGCAAGATATAGCATTGGAATACCAGAAATAATAATGGTTATCCACGCAGGATCAACAGGGCATTCTATGCCTGTCAACATTAAAACTAAACTAATAGCCAGAAATATACCTGCAACAATCGTCATAGGAATTCCAGCTAAGAAATCAATAATTTTTTTCATTATATTCCTTCCTTTCCGTCATCTTGACCTCCATAAAAAAATCTAGTACAATATGCTTGTTATCGAACACTTTGTATGATTTCATTATATGAATAGAGAACAGTAAAATCAACAATCAAATCAGCCATATTGTAAGTTATGGAACATATTATCCAATTTGTTCGGGAGGAATGATAATGGACAGACGGCAACAAAAAACAAGAAGTGCCATTTTCAAAGCATTCAGTACACTTCTTGAGAAAAAGAAATTTAACAATATTACAGTACAGGAAATTATAGATGAAGCCAATATTGGACGTAGCACTTTTTACGCTCATTTTGAAACAAAGGATGAGTTGCTGAAAGCAATGTGTACCGATATATTCAGTCATGTTTTTTCGGATGAACTTATGTCAGAAAAAACGCATGATTTTTCAGGTGTAAACAATGGGCTTGAAGCAAAAATCACACATATCCTCTACCATCTGAAAGATAGTAAAAAAGATGTTGTGGGCATTCTTTTGTGCGAAAGTGGAGAACTATTTATGCGTTATTTCAAAGAATACCTTTCAGATATGTTTTCCAAATACTTGAATCAGATAAAAGCGAATGCACCTGATGAGTTTTTGCTCAATCATTTAGTAGGAAGTTTCGCAGAAGCAGTTAAATGGTGGATAAAAAACAAGATGAATCAAACACCAGAAGAATTAGCTGATTATTTTCTATCAGTTATCATACCAATTACCTAAACACTTAGAAAATCTATAATTACATACTCATATTTCTAATCAAGCAAAAGGCTTTGATAGTGGTCGAGGGTACTGTAAAAGGACTATGTAAAGCAAAAGAAGCTGAAGAATGAGAATGATATGATTTTCAAAATCCCTATCTATTTCTTGCTATAAAATGATTTAGAAAATTCATAAGCATTTTTACTATATTGCATTAATTCATCGTAAGACTGAATCATTGAATCAAATTCTTTCACCATTCCATACTCACTAGGATTGAAATGCTTTGGAAAAATTGTATCAGAATTATATACAGCCCCATTAAAAGTACTATTTATAATTTCTACATCAATCAATTTGCTTCCTCGTAAGTCTGTTTTATCCAAATTAGTATTAAAAATCTTACAGAAAGACAAATCAGTATTAGCAAAACACCCCCCATAAATATAACAGTTTCTAAATATATTATTATTTAAATTTGAATACTCTGCACTTACACCAGAAAAATTACAATTAATAAATTCGGAATAATTAATTGTAATACCAACTAATATTGCATTCCTAAAACTAATATTTAAAAATTTAGAATTGTTAATTTCTTCTTCTATAAAAATTGCTCTATGAAAATTTAACTTTTCAAATTTATTATTTGACAATGAAGTTACATTTGTTTTTATTGGTTCTGGTCCTTCACAATAAATTATTTTTTTACACATTATTTTTTCTCCACTTCTTAATTATCAAACCACAGATCGTGGTCAATATTTATTTCATTCCATGAAATAACATTGTCTGGATTACCTCCACTATATAGAACGCGAGGTTTTCTTTTTACGTTTAATAATAAAGATGCATTTGATTGCCTCTTCTACAACGAGATATCATCAACAAATAATTTGTTATTATTTTTTAGACAGCTACATATTGATTTAATAACATTTGGATTATATTTTAAATTATTATTTTGCCAATAAAATAAATTTAAGTTAATAAGTTTCCATTCTACAAAAATCGTTTCGCTAAAATCCATTGCATTATAACTCATAAGATTTTTTAGAATATCAATTTGATTACTTGCAGATATTTCTTTAAACCCAGTCACGCCACTTGGTTTAATTCCTGTATACTGTTTTCCATAAAATGCTTCAATAATTGTTATCTTATTTGTTATATTTTTATTGAATTCATGTAACCTTTCTGCTGGTATCCAATATTCTTGATGAATATCACATCCTACACAATGAGTCTCATAACTTTTAATATAATCATCATCTATTTCGAATTCAGTAACAAAACCTGCAAAGCCCGAACTAGGGTCATTTTGATTCCATTCCTTAGCTATTTGTCTTGCATATGAGATATTTAATACTGGATATAATATTGGCTGTTCTGGAAATCTAGGAGGAAACTCTTTCCCATAACTTTCTAATATTTTTTCCATTTCATATAATCCTACTGGTCTATATAATTTCATTTTTTCCTCCTATTTTATAGATTTTAATACTTGATTTAAATAATCTATTTCACTACTAAATGCGAGTCCGATATTGTTTAGATTCGGACCTGAATATTAAAAGTTATCCAATGCAGATTTCGGAACAGTTATTTCAACAATCTTTTGGTTATTTCCAAAATCTAAAATAGTAGTCCAACGCTGTGCATCAGCCTGAGAAGTAGCCACCCTTTTTGTTTCCATAGAAACTAGAGCATCGGTCAGAGTCCTATATCAAATCATTAATTGATATAGTTTTAAATCTTCAACAATTTGTTCTAACAAAATTTCTAAATTATTAAAACTCATTGTGTGTGTTTTAATAATTTCTCCATTTGCTGTTTGGACTATCATAAAATCATAAGTATAATCATTTAAAATACTAAAATCTACTGCAAAATCGTTACCAATTATATAAAAATTGTATTTACTATCACCAATGATTTTTCCATCAATTAGCATGTTTTCAAAGTTGTGTTTTGATAGTAATTCATTAATAGCTTTTTCAATTTCAAACATAACTCCACTCTTTCTATAACATTATTTGTTTCTCACAAAAATTAAAGAATTTCCCAAAGGATGTTCCATCATAGCACATAACCTCTATTTAATCTATACATTTGTTAGTCAATGTTTCCCAAACAAACATTATCCTATTATATACTTCATATGGGTCTCTACAATCTTCATATGATTCTGTTACTGAGCAATAATATTTTTCTGTAGGAGATCCTTCAAAATATAAGAAGTCTCCTTGTTTATAATCAAACTTTATTTCATCATCTTTCTTTATTTTTTAGCATCGAAAGAATATATATAATCTTCTATACTTTCACGACTTTGTTTTATTAAAAATGAAATCTGTATATATATTTTCCGTTCTGTAACTAATTCTTGATTGGATGTACAATATTTTGGATAATGAAATATCTCTTTTTCTTTATTTACTGTTAATCAAAGCAAGAAAGAGCTTTTTCTTGCTTTGCATCTCAATCTCTCTTCAGTTCAGATTTCAATCAATTACTTCATCAATAATTACTTTTACTTCATATTTCTCTTCTTTCCATTTCGCTATTTCTTCCATTATCTTCCGAAATGAGTTGAAATATCCTTTTGTATTTATATAATTGTTCATATGATTCATTAGTTCCTCATGTTCTTCTTTTACTTCTAATTGATAACTTT
>Ga0153996_1001033_pt1 | contig 11694 bp, 12 predicted proteins | sample TSNC080MetaG_FD_104728 | JGI IMG/M metagenome (GOLD analysis project Ga0153996, IMG submission 104728) | Attine ant fungus gardens microbial communities from North Carolina, USA - TSNC080 MetaG | ecosystem: Host-associated > Fungi > Mycelium > Unclassified | place: USA: North Carolina, Lumber... | reverse complement strand
TACCTGTTCAAATGAACTACATAAATAGCTGGACTCTCATTAGCAAGTAGCCTTGCTAACATCGCCCTTTTGGTGTAGTGGTAAACCATACAGTATGTGACTACTGGTCCATGGCACAACTGTGATAGCTACATAGTACTAACCATGGCAATGAGAACAAGAGGGAAGGGAACTATAAATAGCAGACTCCAAGGATCCGAGGGCAAGCTAGATAATACTCACCTATACTAGGTTACCTAAGCTATCCTAGAGCGTTCCTTTATAGGAGCTGACTTAGTAGATAATAAAGCTAAGGGGTAATTAACTAGTCTAGCTACTTAATATAGAAGCTAGTTTGACAGTAAATCAGCATGAGTAAGTGATCGGCTATACTGTCACTGCCTAAGTTCAAGGCCAGTTGCTGAGGTAAGCATTTGGGTGTGGTCTGTGGTGTTGCATAGTGTCATAGAGTATGACAGATATCTAGGACATGACTTAGAGAATTGGGACAGTGATTGGAGCTTACTAACACTTGACAAATAACTAAAGAGTTCTAAATCACAAGCCAACTGTTGGCAGAGGCATGACATCGCAGTAGATGATATTTTCTATTTTTACATATTATCTATTATTTCCTTTCATTAACTATATTATAATCACTCAATCGTATCCAAAAAACAGACTAATGGACTACTGGGGATATTATGAATATCAAGTGGGACTATAGTTATTATCAGTCATAGTTTAATAATGAATGGCTAGTGGATGAGATGTTGGCAATATTAGACAAGGACATTATAATATAGTAATGTATTGAATGTTTGAGGACTCTAAGAGATAATAGACTCATAGTATAGATAGGACTCTTTGAAGAAACCTCAGACTATTTTCTCTCTTTTATCTTTGGACTTGTGCTAAATAGGACAATATTAGACTAACCCATTATTAGACACTGACTCAACTTGTTATCTTCATGGCTTCTATCACTGGACTGTCACTTAACTAGTTACCCTTAGTTACAAGTAGTGTTATCACATTGTAATGTAGTTATAATACCTAGTTAGAATAAATACAGTCCAGAAAGAGAAAGAACAACAAGTTCTCTTTTTCTGTATTTCCTCTGTAAAATCTTACTCTGAGGAATTAGTACTCTTACTTGTCTTAGGACAACCTCAAGAGTACTACTCAAAGTCTCGTTGACATCTCTCCTCCAATATAACTTCACTGAAAACCTTAACCAGACCCTTTAACTAGGAGTATAAAGATATCAAGTATTAGATATAGGCTTCAAGTTGAAATGCATATTCAACTGTAAGGTCTAGAGTCTTAACAGGGGGATGTTTGGACCATATCATATTTCAGAAATCTGACAATTATATAATTTATTTCTTCTGAAAATTCTCCTAAAAATTAACAATAGTAGGATAGCATAGTAGATTACTCTTCTTCTATTCTGGACTACCTATAAGTACTGAGTAGTTACATTGTAATTCCTCAGTTTGTAAATTAACATTATTTGGTCCTAATACTCTCCTTGTCTACTCTGGATTCCTATTTTACTTTCTTAAGACCTTTGTTCTGACAACTTCCTTCTACTCCAAAATAAGTGACCAACCTCATGACTAGAAACCAGAGCACTGTTACGCCATAAGTGAATTTTCCACAGAAGATAACATTTGATATACTTTATACCAATAGATTCTCAATTAGAATCCACTCTAGAATCCTTTTTATATCCTCAGAACATAACACTATATAATGAATACATTGAGCAGGTAATAATTGACCCAGAGCTCATGTTGAGACCTTGAGAAGCAATTAAGATGAACTAGCATTGGGTTACTAAGAGAGTTACTGAGGGACTACGCTCTAGAACCACTTTTGGATGGACTAACTTAGAAAGATGGTGAACTTGTACTCTAGAACCAGTACTACTCAGATGAAGAACTTAGGCTGATAGACTTTGTGCTTGTAAATAAGCATTGACAGCATCAGATCAATTATATTTGGATAAATGACCTTTAGGATGTGACTTGGAGATACTAGATATTTATTGAGACTTGCTAACTGTTTAATAAGTAATCAATGAAGTCCAAATTACAAAGCAGCATCAAGAGCATAATAGGGGAAGACATGAGAATATTCTAGAAAGAAGTGGTGATAAAGACATGTTATCTTTGATGGGAAGGACTTGGTGAGGGAACATGTCATTACAAAGAAAAGGAGAAGGCTGCATCATTAGTGGGATTTTGGGAGGCCTTAGAACAGAAAGGAGTCAATGGGATCCTAAAAGTAGTAATATTTTTCCTTTTATATTTGATTTCTTGAGTTTCAGAGCTTTGTAATATCTTTAATATAGTATCCAGAGTACAGTTGGATCAGAGAGAAACCTCTTGACTCCTACCTCTATCTACACTGCCTCTGAAATCATAAATGCAGATCTATTGAGAGTAAGAAGACTGGGACTAGGGGGATGTCTTGAAAAGAACACAGAATATATCCAGAACTTGATCTAGAGAGAAAATGCAGATACAACTCAGGCAGGCTTCGGAGAGGACAGTAGGCTGGGAAAGCTTGGCTAGGTACATACTTGGATTGCATCACACCCATAAGATTTGGTGTTGGGGGTGCAGACAAGGGAGCAACTGAGTATGAAGAGTCTATGAGTGATTAACTAACTGTATTTTCCAGAGGTGCTTTTGTCATGGTGTGTAAAGGTTGATACCTTAAAGAGGCTATGCGACAATGATCTAGAGAGATCTTATGATCCCTTTTACAACCCCCAACATATATTTTACTGGAGCTGTATATAATTCTTATCTCTCTAATTATTTATAAACCTTCAACTTTGATTATCTTCTCTCAGATCTTTAGCATACAATTGGGAGCTAGTACATCATTAGTTTGTTTGTCCCAGTATGCAATTCTCTTTTGCACCCTTTCAGCACAACACATAAGTTGAAGCCAAGGTCGTTCATCAAGTCGTATTCTGCTCCAATATCTTTTTCCTTCTACCAGAGTCTTCTCTTAGGGTTATACCATCGCTAAGTATTATCTATTCTCCAAAATAGTATACCACTCCATTCCAGAGTATAATTCTATCTATCACTCCTCTTCTCCATCCTCTGTTAATGTCATATTCCAGAAATTTGACAATTATGTAATTTATTTCTCCTAATAATTCTCCTAAAATTAATAATAGTAGGATAGCATAGTAGACTACTCTTCTCCTATTCCAGACTTCCTATAAGTACTGAGTAGTTACAGTGTAATTCCTCAGTCTGTAAATTAATGTCATCTGGTCCTAATTACTTCTCTGTCTACTCCGGATTCCTATTTTACTCCCTTAGGACCTCTTCTCTGATGACTTTTCTCCACCCCAAAATACATGACCAACCTTACAACTGGAGACCAAGGTACAACACATAAGTTAAAACCAAGGTTGTTTATCAAGTTGTATTTTACTCCGACATCTTTCACTTTCTGTTAGAGTCTTCTTTTGGAGTTTTCACCATCGCTAAGTAATATTTATTCTCTGATGTAGTACATTACTCTGCTCCTCTGTCCCCTACCTTTCTGTCCTTGACAGTTAATTCCATCCTTGACAGATAGACCAGAACTATACAGTTTATGATATTTTTTACATTTTCTTTGTATACAAAGAACATTAGATAAAAAATAAAAACAGTAGTTGTTCACATAACTTTGTGTCAGACTGAGTATGTATTTCTAAGACCAACAATAGAGAGAAAAACAATAAAGGATAAAGAAGATTCTAGAAGAAAACAACAATAGAGACATGTTATTGATGGGAAGGAGTTAGTAGAGAGACACATAAACTGTAGGACTTTTGGGGGACTTAGGAAGAGAAAGAGTCAAGGAAATTCTAAAAGTAGTAATAGTTTCCTTTTATCTTTTATTCTTTGAGTTTCAGCCATTTGTAATAACTTTAATATAGTATCCAGAGAGCAAGGATGAAGAAAGAAAATCTCTTGGCACTTACCTTTATCATTACTGCCTCTGGAATTGTAAAATGTGAAACTATTGAGTGTAAGAGTTTGGAGTCAGTAGAATGTCTTGAGTAAAACACAGAATATACCCAGAACTCAATCTAGAAAGGAATAGCAGATGCAACTTGGATAGGCTTTGGAGAGGACAGTAGGCTAGGAAAGCTTAGTTAGGTACATACTTGGACTGTATCATACCCATAAGATTTGGTGTTAGAGATGCAGACAAGGGGGCAATTGAGTATGAAGAGTCCATAAGTGATCAACTAATTGTATTTTCCAGTTGAGTCAGTACCACAGTGTATAAAGATTAATATCTTAAAAAGGCTATGTGACAATGATCTAGAGAGATCTTACTCTCGTTTCAACCACAAAACTTAACTTATTTTATTTAAAGCTATGTATAATATCTAGTTTCTACTTTTACTTAAAATCCTTACTTCAGTTATTTCCTCTCAAACCTTTAGCATACAATTGAGAGCTGGTACCATATCTTATTGTTTATCCCAGTATGCAATTCCCTTTTGCACTTTTTCAATGATCTCAAGGACACTACAATCACTATACTCATAATGGTTTTACTACCAGAATCTTATGCATTATTCAGGCAATATCTGTACATAAAGGATAAAGACACTCTAACTATGGATTTTGTCATCAAGCAGATTCTATAGGAGAATGTACATAAAGATGTCTCACATGTCACATTGATGAGAGAAGGCAAAGAGAAGAAACCTGTCAAATAGTCACAAGATCCTTCTATCAATAGTAATGCAAAGAAGAAAAATATAAAGTATTACTACTGCAAAAAAAAAGAATATTTCAAATCAGAGTGCAAGAAGTTGAAGGCTGATCAGGCAGCTGGGACAGTTCCTAAGAACAAGAGAGTGGAGAGATCAAAAACTCAGACTACAAAGGTTGCTACAATCTCTAAAGAAGAAAACATTGTTTGTATTTTCATGGCATGGAGATCAACTTCAGATCTAGCTGGCAAATGGATTATCAACTTAGAAGCAATATCATTAATTGTAAGACTTTAGCCAAGGTGACTTAAATCTACTTCAAGTCTGAGTTGACAAGAAGAACTCGATAGAGTTGCTGTTAATTTCTGTTATACAACTACTACCAAGTCTATGCACTACTTTTCCACAATCATCATGTAATCACCCATGTGATGTTATATGTTATGACCTATGACTTGAGTCATGTAATACTTTCCTACATTCTTCTTTATATAGTAAGTCTGTCACAGAAAAGTGACTACATGAAGATATAACAAAATATCTATTCAAATGAACTACATAAATAGCTGGACTCTCATTAGTAAGTAACCTTGCTAACATCACCCTTTTGGTATAGTGGTAAACCATACAGTATATGACTACTGGTCCATAGTACAACTATAATAAAGTCCAAAGAAAAAAAGAAAAAAGAAAAAAAACATAAATAATGACTTAGCTGTTTTGCTAAGTCATAACACTAATGACATCCCAGAAGAAAGGGTTTATTAACTATTCTCTCTTTATAACACCTATTTCAATTGGTTTAGGTAATAACAACATTATTAAGGCTGTTAGATCAGGATTAGTTAGGATCTTAATAACAGTTGATAGAACATTAAGATTGTTTGAACTCTGGGATATATACTATGTCCCAGATATAAGAACAAACAATCTGCTGTCAGTCACCTATATAGTTTAGAAAGAATATACTGTCAACTTTGGAGAAAAATTATACAAGATCTTTAAAGCTGAATTAATAATTGAAAGAGCCAAAAATAAGAAAGGGCTATAGATCTTAGATGGGAACTTAGTTGTACCAGATCTTCAAGTTATATATATTGCAAAGACATCACTCTATGTATAGCACAAATGACTCAGACATGCAATAATATACTCAGTTCTAAAGCTTTGGGATCTATTAATAGTAACAGAAATGAAAATAATCAGTAATATACCAAATAACATTGATAGAGAATATGAGGCATGTCTAAAGGAAAAGATAACTTGGAATGTGATCCCAAAGAAATCAGATGTTGAAAATCCCCAAAGATTATATAGAATTTACTCAAATGTCTGTGGGTCTTTTGATATAGAAGAATATTCTTGGTGTCAGTACTTTGTCACTTTCATAGATGGTTTCTCTTATTATATGAGAGTTAAGCCAATTAAAAGCAAGAATAAGGTACCTGTTATATAATGGAAAATAATAATTTAATAATATAATTTCTTTTATATTTTATATTATTACTAAATTTTGCTCCTGAACTCCTGTTGTCTACTCCTATAGGATTATAATATAGACTAATTACTTGTACTCCTTCTATTCTAGACTTAGTATTAGTACTCCATTAGTTACATCTTAGTTCCTTAGTTTGTAGATTAAAGTCTTGAACGTCTTTAACATCTTTGTAAGGGTGACTGGGCACAAGACTCTAGGAGAATCCTCAGTTAATATTACAGTTAGTAGTTATGATACAACTCACCTCTAGGAGAATCCTCAGAGATTAGGATGAGGCTCCTGGAGGGATCTTTTATATTATATACATCCCTTAGTGTCAGGGTTAGCAGGATCGGAGCTAAACTAGTATGTTTAAGTATTACTAGTTAAACAGACTAAGATAGCTCCAGAGTATTGTCATGCCGTTCAGGGGTAGAAATGGAGGTGTCCCCTTATATTCACCCCCTCTTCAAGATTGCTACGTCTCAGAGCAATGGACTTGGAGTGAAAGATGTTGTCAAACTCTGCACGTCGGACATATCTCGGAGCTCTGGGATGTTTGCGATAGAACTCCGCTATGAGTTCTGGTGTAGAGACTTCGGAGGCGGACTCTCAGAAATTATGTTCACAGCTGTATCCTTTCCACTTAATGAGGTACTGGAATCTTCTCCGGTGCCAATGACTGTCGAGTATTTCCTCCACTTTCCACTCTACTTCTCCATCAATGACTATGGGTGGTGGGTGGTCCTCCGTTTTGCGTTCTGTAATCAGGTCGTCCAGAGCTGGAGTAAGCTTCACTACGTTGAACACTGGATGGAGTTGCTTCATCTGGTGTGGTAGCTTTAGGTGGTAGACTATAGGTCTGATCCTCTGTTCCACTACAAAGAGGCTGAGCCGTCGATGTGAGAGCTTCTGCGAAGGGTGCATGGTCCAGATGTCTGATGTGTTAAGGAAGACTTTGTCGCCCAGGTTGAACACCAGAGCTGGAGTTCTGCGTCGGTTGTAGTACCTCTTTATGTCTTCTTGTACTTTGCAGATCGCGGACTTCGCTTCTTTGATTGCCATTCTCATTCTTTCTGTAAACTCGTTGATGTTAGGGCACAGTCACTCGATGGCGGCTAACCCTAGAGCTAGGTAAGAGTCCTGGAAGCTGAGGTGATATTTGAGTAAAGCTAGATCTAACTACACAGGCAGTCTTATATACTAAAACTGATAGTCCGTGCGCCGCAGTCACATGAGCACTAACTAATAATACCACTGTCCTATTTATAGATATACAGGCACATCAAGGCGGAGATAGACAAGAGGGTAAGGAGAGTGGGAAGGCAACTTACCAAGTTAGGTTAGCCCTTTAGATAGGAGCTGACTCGGAGTCTAGGCCTTTCCCTAGGGTATCCCCTTACAGCTGACTGTCTCTAGATCGGAGTGGTTCTGTCAGGGTTCGAAGCCCATGTGAGGAATATGTCTGGTGTCGAGCAGGAACGGAGGCTGTTGGGTAGTGGAGTGGACGTGATTGTTGTGCTGGAATTCCGCCATGGGTAAGAGGTCGTACTAGTTGTCTTGCTGCTCGTTTACAAATAGCCAGAGGTACTGGTCCAACTCTTGGTTGATGCATTCTGTTTGTCCGTTGGTTTGGGGGTGCTAGGCTGTAGAAGACACCAACTTTATTCCTAGTAGTCAGTAAAGCTCTCTGGTAAAACGAGCAACGAACTGAGGTCTGTGGTCTGAGACTACACACTTTGGAAGACCATGGAGTTTCCAGACTTGATATAGGAAAAGCCTGGCTGCTCCTTTCACTGTCACTGTCGTGTGCGTTGGAATGAAGTGTGCTCGTTTTGACACTGAGTCTACTACTGTCATCACTGTGTCGCATCTGGAGGAGAGGGGGAGTTCCATGATAAAATCCACACTAAGCATGTCCCATCACAAGTCTGGGATCCGGAGAGGATGCAGTTCGCCTACCGGAGCTTGTCTTATTGGTTTCGCCCTAAGGCAGAGGTCACAGGTGCTGACGTATTGTCTGATATACCTAGACATTTGGGGCCACTAGTAGTTCTTAGATACCAACTCCAGTGTTTTCCAGCATCCAGAGTGTCCAGTAACCTTCATATCGTGGTACAGCAAGACTACCTGCCTTTGTAAGTCCGAATTCCAGAGAATGTAGATTTTGCCTCTGAACCGGAGTACTCCATTATCTTCCAACCATTCCGTGGAGCAGACTGTTTTACTTGATGCTTGCCAAAGTTCTCTCCCTACCTTTGCTACGGGCTCTTCCTGGTTGCTTTTTTGGTTCCCTTGACGAATTTCTCTAAGCATGTCTCACTCCAGTCCTTCTAGGTGAAGTCCTTTAAGGGCTCAGACTGCTATGAGCTCTGGTCATAGAAGGACCACGTCCTCATTATCAGAGGCTCCATTGCCATAGTCCAGCCTTCATGATAAAGTGTCTGGCTTCCCCATGAGCATCCTGGGCGATGAATCAACTTGAAGTCGAAGTAAGCCAAGTACAGAGACCAACGGGCTTGGCGATGGTTGAGTTTCTTAGCCATCATGAAGTACTCCAAGTTCTTGTGGTCTGTCCAGATTTCTACTGAGCTCCTTTCAGAAAGTGCCTCCACTCTTCCAATGCGCGGATAATAGCAAGCATCTCTTTGTCATGGATCTCGTAGTTCTATTCTATTGGAGACAGGGATTTGTTATAGAAGGCCACTGGGTACCATTTTTCTTCTCTGGATAGCTGCTGAGAGAGGACGGCTCTGGAGGCGAAGTCTGAACTGTTAGCCTCAATATGGAAGGGTTCCAAGTTCTGGGGTAATACTAAGATTGGAGCAGTGGTCACTGCTATCTTGAGACACTCAAAGGCTTCCTGCTCCTTAGTACTCCAGTTCCAGGCTTGATCGGAGCGAGTGAGGTCGAAGAGAGGTCAAGCTATGATCAAGAAGTCTTGGATGAAGTGACAGTAGAAGTTAACGAAACCTATGAAAGCTTGCACATCAGTCCAGTTCTCTGGGACAGACCACTCATGGACTTTGGCAACTTTGATAGGGTCTATCACAATCTTGTTCTCCGAGATGACCAGTCCAAGCTATTCAATCTGCTTCCAGTGGAACTTACATTTCTCTAGACAGAGGAATAATTTATGTTCCGTCAGTATCTTCAAGACTCTCCAGACCACTCGTTCATGCTCCTCTTCTGTCTTTGTAAAAATCAAAATGTCGTCCAAGTACACTATGACAATCCCTTCCACTATAACAGTTCTGAAGACATTGTTCATTATAGTTTGGAAGATAGCGGGACTGTTGGTCATTCCAAAGAACACCACGAGGGGTTTGAAGAGGCTGTGATTGGTATGAAAGGCCACTTTCCATTCATCTCTGGGCTTGATGCGTGCATTATTGAAACCCCAGCAGACATCCAGTTTTGTGAAGTACTGGGCTCTGCAGAGTTGAGAGACGAGTTCAGAGATGAGGGGAAGAGGATATCTGTTCTTGATAGTTATGGTGTTTAGTGCACAGTAGTCTTGGACTAGACGGAGCGAACCATCTTTCTTAATGAAGAACACAAGGGCTGTGATAGGGGATTTTGAGAGTCAGATTTGTCTGGTACAAAGGTTCTTCTCCAGGAAGGCATCCAACTCCACTTGCTTCAATGAAGACAGGGGGTACACCTTTGATGACTTAGGCTCTGCTCCAGGGATTAGCTTGATCGTGTGATCCCATTTGCGGTGCTCTGGTAGTATGTCAAAGTCCTTCTTAGCAAATACAGATTGAAACTCCACGACGTAGGCGGATAGTGGAGTGGCAGTAGCTTGTGTTTCCATGCTGTGTCTGGCTCCTTCCATAAGGCATTGAGATGTCGTGGTCGTGGCTCGGAGGTCTACTTGGTTGGGCTCTGGAAGGAGACATGTGAGAAACAATCAGTCTCTGAGCTCCCAACTTGGGTGGTGTGTTTGTGGAGGCTCTTCCTCAGGCTCTAGCACTTCTTGGAGCAGGGGTATGGGTCCATCACGACAAGATCAAAGGGCTCGGAGTTCGATTCTCTTCTGGCGAGTCTGTTTCTTTTGTAGGGCACATCCTCCTTCACAGCAGAAGAGACAGTGAGTCATTTCGACTTCTTCTTTTTTCCAGTCGATCTTGGGGTTGTGGTCTTTGAGCTAGTTATAGCCTAGGATCATATTCTGTTTTCCAAGTCCAGAGATAGCCAAGAGCATCCTTTTGGAATAAGTCTTGTAGCGGAGAACTACATCCACAACCTCAGAGATTTGTCCTGCCTCGTTAGGAGAACCGTTGACATTAAAGACTAGGATGTTATGTGAGAGGGTCCAGGTGTTCATCCCTTTTGAACAGACAAAACCCCTGTCGATGAGGCTTCTGGTTGCTCCACAGTCCAGGAGGGCTTCGACAGAGTGTAGTTCGCTCATGTCCATAGTTCCAATTTCCACTGGCAGGAGTAGAGAAGTCTCTCATGTGTCTAAAGTGCTGATTGAAAGGAGTTTGGATAGTCTCTTCTCCTACCTAGGTTTGCAGAGCGGAGCCAAGAGGAGGGGGATAGGGGGCGGTGTGTTTACTAGTTCACTGTCAATTATATCGGGGTCCTCTATAGTCAATACAGTGAACTTATTTACTAGTGACTGGGGTGCACTTATCGCTGGCCGCGCTATGCAAAATCCTTTTCCTCTGGAGGGCAAGACTCTTTCATTGGAACTGCATCTTTCAATGCCAATAGATCTTTAATCAACCCCTCTCACTGCTCCGTGGTGAGTTAACAGACATCCATGTGGTGGGGACAATTCCGGACTACATGGTTCATATCTCCGCATCAGTAGCATCCTTGCAGAGGCAAGGACCTTGCTTTTCTAGTAGTGTTCACGTCCATGGGGACTCCCATAGACAGAGTGGTCAGCAGAGGCTTTGGAATAACCAGAGGGGGCAGAGCAAGGGGTAATTTTGCCACAGCCAATGGTGGGGGTCAGGCAGAGATGGTTTTGAGCAAAGCAGAAGGGGCGGAGTGCAACACAGACTAGAAAGCTTCATTTGCAAGGTGTGCCTGGTCAATCCTCCTTGCTGCTCTGTACCACGCATTGGGGTCGGTGTCAGCTGGTCATCTGTAGGGCATGGTGGTAATCTGATTTTGAATGCCTAATCTGAGACCTCATTGAAATTTTACCACCAGTGTCTGGAGATCTGTATAACTTGCATCAGAGACCAGGGCTTAGAAGCTGTCCAAATAGTTGTCTACTGTCTGATTTCCTTGGTGGTAGGAAGTTCCTTCCAGAGTGTTGATTGCGTCTGCTTCCATGTTTGCAGAGAAGAAGTACAGCCGGAATTGTTGTTCAAAGTCTCCCTAGATTTGGATGGGGAAAACGCCAGTATCACAAAAGGTTACTTACTTGTTTTGTGATGAACTTGGATATAGATTCAAGAGCTTATGAGTGGAGTTAGGCAAGCAACAAAAGATGTTGTTAAGTCTGAGGTCTAATCCTCAGACTGGG
>Ga0153996_1001031_pt1 | contig 11715 bp, 7 predicted proteins | sample TSNC080MetaG_FD_104728 | JGI IMG/M metagenome (GOLD analysis project Ga0153996, IMG submission 104728) | Attine ant fungus gardens microbial communities from North Carolina, USA - TSNC080 MetaG | ecosystem: Host-associated > Fungi > Mycelium > Unclassified | place: USA: North Carolina, Lumber... | reverse complement strand
TATTAATACAGATGCAACTAGAATACGTGTAAATAACATGGTATGTAACCCTATTAATACAGATGCAACTAGAATACGTGTAAATAACATGGTATGTATAGATCCTATTACTATAACCAATGATACTATTAATGAGTTTGATCTTAAAGTAACAGCTACACATCAATATAAAAATCAAAGTATTAATATCAGTAGCATTTATAAAGAATCTAATACTTTATTAGGTAAATATCAATTTGTTATAGATGATAATATAGTTATACCATATAATGAAGAAAATATTAATATTAGCAATATAAATTTTGACATACCAAATTTAAATTCAGTATCTTTTGGTGCTCATAAGTGTTATATAAATTATATATTTGAAAATGGAACTAAATATTATTTAGATTTTGAGATATTAAAAGAAACTAATAAGAGAGAAATAGTAGAGCGCACATTTAAAAGATATGATGGTGGTTATACAGGAGAAAAAATGGATGCTGGATATACAGTATCAAAATATCCATGTTTTCTTGTTCCACGTGATCAGATATCTACAATTATTACTACCACTGAAGCAACTAATATACCAGTAGAGAAATATGCTGGTATACTAGGAGTCAATATAGATGCTGGTGGCGCTCATATATTAATGAGTTTCGATAAGAGAGAAACTTGGGTTGTAAAAGGCATAGATGGATTAATACCAGTATTTGAAAATGAAATATCTGAAAAGGGTATGACGCCAGAAGATATTAATAATATTACTCATAATGAATGGGTATCATATAAACCTAAAAGTCTTGATTTTAAAATTTATTTAGATAATACTAAATCAGTAGACAATAGTGGGTATGGAGTGCCATCCATGGCATATCTTAGATCTATAACTGTTACTTTACCACCAAATAACCAACCAGAAATAAGAAATATTATTCTAACTCCAGAAATCTTGCATATTGGATCTGTTAATCTTTCTGGATCTATTATCGATCCAGAAGGAGACGAATTCACATATCGTATATTACTAAATGGAGAAGAATTAATCCCATGGTCTGATATATCAATTAATGAACAACTATTTAATCTCACTATACCATCTACTGATTTTTATATTGGGACTAACGCTCTTAAAATAGAAGCCACAGATGATGATAAACTAAACGAGAAATATTATTATGTATCGAAAACAAATGTTAAACCATTAACAAATGCTATATTGAATGGAAATCTATTAACTGCGACAATAGGAGACGAAGATAATGATAAAGTTAAATATAGAATACTTTTAAATGATATAGTGGTTAAAGATTGGTCTGAATTACTACAAAGTCCTATATCAATAAAATATGAGTTACATCAAAAAGATGTTATTATAGGATCTGAAAATACATTAATTATAGAAGCTATGGATGAATTAGAAGAATCTAGTATATGTGATATAGGATTTATTGGCACTCACTATAGTCTTATATTCAAAGATTTAGATGATAATATACTTTCAGATAGTTATGGAAATACTATAAAATTATTTGATCTTGGTAGTATTGTTGTTAAAGGAACATCGTCTCCTGTTCCTGTAAAAGTAGTAAATACCACAGGACATAAGCTTAACAATTTAATTATAGAAACTACTAATGCTGATAGTGTTGATACTCTACTTAGTTTAGATCAATTTAATTTTGTTGAGTCTACTAATTCCATATCTATTCCTGGCGAAATGGAATTTGATGATAGTGTAATATTCTATGTTAAATGCTTAACAGAAAATACTACTAAAGGAAGTAAAATGATAACTGTAAATGCTAAAGCAGATATAGTTGAAACTTTACTTAATAACAACTAGTGATTTATCACTAGTTGTTTTTCTTTTAAATATCTATTTAGTTATATATTATAAATTTGTAAGAAGATGTTAATTTAATAAAATAAAGACATCTTAACTATTAAATAGCTAACACCTTTAAGGAGGTATCATTTTGTTAGAAAACTATGATAACTATACTTATTACAAAGACTTTATTAAAACAGGTAGATGTACTATTAGAACAAAAGATATTACAATTGATAATCTAGAAGAACATTTCCAAGGTATCCTTAATATAATGAAAGATGGTATAGAACTAGATCTTGTACATAAGAACTTTATAAACATAGACTTTGATAATGGAATAGACGTGGATTTGTCTATTCCAGACTATTTCTTTAATTTAATAATGTGGTATCTTATTCTTGTCACAAGAGAACCAATACAACCAAAACATTTATTCTTTGACAAATATATTACTAGAAAATCAATAAAGAAGTATATTGACGAATTTTTCATAGAACCATATAGAAAGAAATATCCTAATATCATATTGAATAATACAATAGATAATACTTTATATAGGTATAGAGAAATTAATAATTTCTCTTGGTATTTAGCTAACACTATAAATTTAAGAGATACAATAGACCTGATGAACAATGTTAAAGAAGTTGATGATATTATCCATTGCGATTTATCTTCTGTTCCATTAGAAGATGTTAAAAACGTAGGGATAGAGTTAACTCATAAATTGATAAATTATATAAAAGACTCTAAAAAACATATGGGTTACGATCATTGTTTAACAAACCCATTAAGAGCTAATGAAGGTATTAATATAAAACAATTAAAAGAGCTTATGGTAAACATAGGAGACAAACCAAATGGTCAAGGCGGAGTATACTCTACTATTATCAATAAAAATTTCTTAACTGGTGGGGTTAGTGATTTATTAGATAATGTTATTGAATCTGGAACTGGACGTATTGCTCAGATAATGAGTAAGACTAATGTTGGGGAATCTGGACACCTTGCTAGAATATTAGGATTGAACAATATGGATACATTTTTACACCCAGATCCATCATATGTATGCGATTCTCCTAACTTCCAATTATTATTAATAGGCAATGATAAGATATTAAGGGCGTTAAAAGATAGATACTATAGGTTACATCCAAGAGGTATAGAAAGGATAATTAAAAATAATGATACTCATCTTGTAGGACAAACAATTTATTTAAGATCGCCAATGACATGCGCATCAAAATCTAGAGGTAAAGGTATCTGTTATAGATGCTATGGAGATTTAGCATATACAAATAATGATATAAATATCGGAAGAAACGCATCTGAAGAGTTATCATCGAAAATGACACAGTTTATATTATCTGCAAAACACATAATAGAAACTGCTATTAAGAAAATGGAATGGTCAAGTAAATTCTTTGATTTATTTGAAGTTGATGGGAATATTATAAAACTATTAGACGATACTAATTTCAAAAATTATTTTATTATAATAGACCCAGATAAAATAATTTCCATAAATTCAGAAGATTTTAAGAGAACTGATTATGGAGATGAAAGTGAAGGCGGAGAAGAATCTTCTTATGAAGATTATACTTCGGAAGAGTTTAGTAGAAATGATGACAGAAATGAAGAAGGATTTTCTTATGAAACGTATAACGAATTTTTAACAAGTTTCGATATAATACTTCCTAATCGACAAATTATAACCATATCAACAAAAGAAGATGAAAAACTATTTTTAAGTTTAGACCTAATAGAAGCTATTAAGAAAAATGGTAAGAAAATCGGAGACAAAATTCATATACCACTAGAAGCATTAGAGGATTATGCTTTATTCTTTGTTATAATTCATAATAATGAATTGACTAAAGTCTTAGATAGATTTAAATCTATAATTGATAAGAATGAAAATACTAGTAAATTTAATAGACATACGTTCTTGCAAGCATTACTTAATACATTAATAGAGAATAGTCTAGACGAGGTTATGTCTATACATTCAGAAATTATACTGTCTAATCAATTAAGAAGTGTTGACAATATATTAGAATATCCTCAATTCCAATATCCTAACGAAGATTGTCAATTATTAACCTTAAATCGATCATTAACTTACAATCCTTCTATAACAATATCTTTAATATATCAGAAATTAAGTAAAGCATTATACAATCCATCTACATTTAAGAAGCAAAAAGCTTCTTTTATGGATCTATTTTTCATGATATGTCCTCAAACTTTTATATCTAAAGATAATATTATTTCTGGAGTTAATCCTACTGATGTAGAAGTTAATATGAGAAGACCAATATCTAAACGCTCACCAAAAATAGTAAAAGAAGATGACTTAGAAGAGTGATAATTCACTCTTCTTTTTATTTTTAGTTATAATACAATATTAAGTATATAACGAAAGGAGAAATAAAATGCCTAAAATACTAGTTAAACACAGTTGTATAGTTATTGATAATTATAATTTAGGTGATTGTCCTAAATTAGAACATTTCTTTAGTATATACGATGTATTAACACATAGGTATACTTATAAATGTTTAGAATATATAGAATCGGAAAAGAAACTTATCTTACCAAGAGGAATAGATATATTCTTCTTAGAGAAATTATTTGAGTGTACTGCTATAATCGATTATAAATGCGATGAATATGATTACACAGATCCAATATTAATAAAATATCTGCCAAGAGATGATGTACAAAAAGAATCATTAAGATTTATTCTTGGTAATGGAGCGTATATATCTAATAAAAAAAGATCTCAATTGTGTGTTAATTTGAATACTGGTGCTGGAAAGACATATATTGCTATAGCAGTATTTGCGTATGAGTGTATAAGATCTATGGTTATAACAAGTTCTATAGATTGGTTAAATCAATGGAAGGATAAAACAACGGAGTATACTGATGTAAAAGAAAAAGAAATTTATATGATTAGTGGAATGAGTTCTATAGCAAAATTATTAAATGGTATGAGTGACCCAATGAAATATAAACTATTTCTTGTTAGTCATAATACAATTAAATCTTATGGGGATAAATATGGATGGCATAAGATAACAGAACTCTTTAAATTATTAAAAATAGCTTTAAAGATATATGATGAGGCTCATTTGAATTTTGATAATATGTCTAAAATTGATTTTTATACAAATACAAAGCTTACACTATATCTTACTGCTACTCCTGCTAGGAGCGATAAAGATGAAAATACTATATATAAACTATATTTTAAAAACGTTCCATCTATAGATTTGTTTGATGTAGAAACAGATCCAAGAACAGAATATATAGCATTTCATTATAATTCTAATCCAACACCACAAGAAATTTCTAAGTGTAAAAATCAATATGGTCTTAATAGAGTTCAGTATACTAACTATGTAGTTATGAAAGATAATTTTTATAATATACTTCATATACTTATAATGACAGTTATAAAAAAGATTAATGGTAAAGTGCTTATTTATATAGGAACTAATAATTCTATATTGATAGTAAAAGAATGGATAGTAGAACATTACCCAGAATACCTTCATAATATAGGTATTTATACCAGTATAGTAACAGAAAATAAAGAAAATGAAAAGAATAAAAAAATAATACTATCAACTACTAAATCATGCGGGGCAGCAATGGATATTAAAGATTTAAAACTAACTATTGTATTAGCTGAACCTTTTAAATCTGAAGTATTAGCTAGACAAACTCTTGGACGAACAAGAGATAATAATACATTATATATAGAAGTAGTAGATAACGGATTCTATTACACTAGAAAGTATTATGAACAAAAGAAACCTATATTTTCTAAATATGCTCTTTCATGTAGCGATGTAAAGTTTTCTAATTCAGAATTAGAAAATAAAGCTAGTGAGGTGGTAGAGGATAGACAGCTTAGAAGATATCCATTGTATAAAATAGGGTACAAAAATCAAAATAGACCACCAATAAGAAAGTGCTATAGGTAGCACTTTCTTATTTATATTAATAAAAATTAAAATGGTCATATATTATTTATGTGAAAGTAATAAAATATTTAAATAAAAAGGATGTGTTTTAAATGTATGAAGATGTAGTTGTTAATATTAATGGTAAGGGCCTTCATTTATTAAAACTTGACAAACATAATTTCTCGTTAAGGGAAAGCTTGGAGTTATTATGTAGGTTATTTAATTATAAAAAGGTTCACGCCATGTCTGGTTGTGATATAAATCTCGAAGAAAACGCTCTTGATTACACAACAAAAACGAAGTTCGATTATAATTGGCTGAAAGATGGCATTTATAATATCGACGATTTAACAGATGATGAAGAAACAAGAAACGTTATTAAAAATGGATATTCATTATTCATGAAAAATATCACATCTGTTAATATCAAAAACAAATCAAAAGACAAATTAATTTCTACGTTTAATGAATATAAAGAAAATATTATTAAACGAATTAAAGAAACAAAACCAGATATCACTAAAGAGAAACTTAATAAAATTATTTGTTCTCTTAATGAAAAGTTTGATAATGAAGATACAATAAATGATATCTTGAAGGAACTGGAAGATTGTGATATTGATACTGTTACATGCAATGACCTTGTTAAAGGGTTTAAAACTGCTGTAAATAATCTCGTTAGCGAACAACAACCAGTAGCCTTTCATCAAATTTCTCAACGTCCTATTATTCCTATGCCAGTTATGTATCAACGATCTGTTGCGGATATTGTAAATTTCAACACGAAACCATCTAATATTAGTCCTGAAGCTAATGCAAGGCTATCAACTAGATTGTATAATGCTCTGAGTAATCAAGAAGCGTATGAAATTATTTACAAAACGCAAACGACACCGTTGTTCGTATTTATTGAGTATAATCATGAGTACGATTTTATCATTCAAAGCTGTCAACCTGGTTTCAATACTATTACTATTCATATTACTGAAAATCAGATTAGGTTTATGAACTAAAAAATGAAAAAGTGATGATAAGTCACTTTTTCTTTTTTATTTATAGTTAAACTTTATATTAAGAGAGGTGAAATTATAAATGAAACCACTAATAGATCATTCTAAATATAATAAAATTACTGATGATATATATTTACTGGGGGCTAATGCAATTCTAAGAATGAATGTTACATTATCTTACACTAAAGATAATGAAAGAATATCATACCATAGAGAAGTAGAATATTTTGATCAATCTACAAATTCAGATATTATAAATATAAGAAGATCGTTTGATTATTATATCAGTATAGAAAATATAAAAAGTGTGAATGGGTATAATAAAGAATTTATTCGTATTGGTATGCCTGAGATAATGTTATTGAGGAACGCATTAAATAATACTGCTAAGTTTTTTACAGATAAAAAATATGAAAACTTATTTGGATATATAAAAGAAACTTTAACTATTACTAAAAAGGTCCAACCAATAGAAATATCTAATTTGCCAATGGGTAGATATTTAGTATTCGAACCAACCATAGTAACATACAATGATATATCAAATCCAGGTATTAGAATGTATTTATCTGATTCTAATAATTTTACAGAAATGAATGTATCAAGATTTATGGGATTTGTTCAATTGATAAATGATATAAATATTTTAACATGTGCTCAAATAATGATAAATTATTTAGAAAGACCAGAGTTTGGAACGAATATATATAGATATAATAACAACCATATTGAGCCAGAAGGGGTAACAACCGTATCTGGAAGGAAGATACCTTCTACTATTAAACCAAAATCATATTTTGATATAATCGATAAAGATTAGTAGAATTTGGAATAAATTATAATATAGTCATATATTATATATTTGATCTGCGGGTATGATAAAATACCGAGATAAGGGGCATATAAAATGGGAAACAATCCTATTGGGGACATTTCAAGATTTAGTAAAATGGTAGAAATTCTTGAAAAACATAACTTATTAGATATTATACAAAAAAAAGGATTTGTATCTTTAGCAACAATGAAATTTATTATACCAACCTTATTAGATATAAAAAGATCAGATGTTGTTAAAGAACTTGTAGATTGCGAGCTTTTAACTGAAGATGAAATACGCCTAATTGATGATTATAACAAAAATAAAGAAAAAGATAAAATGGAAGATAATAGTGTTGAACGCAAAATCCAGTATTCTCGTTCACTATATAAAAAAATGTTAGAAATTCTTAAAAAACATGATTTAATGAATCTTGTAGATGAGTATTACGATCATCCTAAAAATTTAAATAAGCACATCTATGATATGCTATCTGTTAGCTACAACAGAACAGATGTTATTAAAGAACTTGTAGATTGCGGGTTTTTTAATAAAGATGGAATGAGTTTAATTGATAATTATAGTAAAAATAAAGAAGAGGATAGGATAGATAAGAATAGTTTAAACGAATCATTTAAGGAAAAAGAAAATATTCCAAGCGAAGATGAAGAACCATTATTAATTGTGCTTTATAAAAAATTATGTAAATCTGCAAAAGAATATATAGAATCGAACCCTGATCTTATAGAGATATTTGAAAAAGAAGTACACTCACCATCTTATGAAGTGTTACGTTATACAGAAGATCTTGGTAAAAATAAGGGGATTAATATAGATAAAATAATTAATAAAAAAGTCTCTTTAGCTATCATACATCAATATTGTTCTATGGGTAGTGAGTGGAATAAACATCTTTATAGAACCGAAATTATAATGAATAACATGACAGATGTACTTTATGAACTTATTAAACGTAAAATTATTACACGTGGTAATAGAGAGTGTGTGCTTATGCTAAAAACAATGATATCTTATAACTCAATAGATATGTTTGATTATCTTTGGGAAACGTTAGACCTTAACGTAAATATGTTTGACGACTTTGATAAATTTGATATAATAAAACACACTATTAGTATACCTAGTATACATAACAGGTCTATGTTAAATCGTGTCTTGCACAATGGGTTCTATGTTCCTAATAGATATTTACCAGATTTTATAGCTATATTAAAAAGATTTATGGAATTTGAAGACAATGAATCGATGATGCTTTTCAAGAAAATAGCAGCGAAGGAAACTGTTGATTTAATGCTATACATTATTAAGAAAATGAAAAGTGAAGACTTAGTTAAATAAATAAACTGATTACGGTAATTCCCGTAACGAGAAAAGTTTAGTTGGAAAAGGAGTACAATCGTACTCCTTTCTTTTTGTATTTTTATATTATTATATTCATATATTATATATTTGATCTGCGGGTATGATAAAATACCGAGATAAAGGAGAACATAAATTATGAATAAAGAGAAAATAGTGGATATTATCACCAATGGCACTTCATTAGATATTGTAAACTTATATTATGAAATAACGGGTGATAAATCTGAAGATGGCTACAGTTATTTAAAAGACTTTGTTGAAGCTACTATAGTAAAAAAGGAAAGGTTGGATGTTATTGAAGCGTTTAGATATAAAGGAATTATTAGAAAATATGAGCGTTCTACTTATGCAGTTATGCTTGAAGAAGCATTATCACAAAATAAATTAAATGTCTTTGATTATCTATGGGACATTTTAGAGTTACAAGAAATAAACTATTATAATCGTCATATAATGAATATTGCTATTTTATCACTGGATATGAATAGATTGCTATTTTTATTAGACAAAGGATTTCTTATGTCTGACAGTAATCTAACTCATGTAATATCTGAATTAACCCATCTAATAGAATCAAATCAAAAAGAACTAGTAGATGGAGCTACAGAAATGATAAAATTTGTTATTAAAAATATGCAAATTCACGATTGTGCGTATATAGAACGCTTTGCAGAAGCTATAGTAAAAGAAAAAGATTTAACAAAAGCTATAGAGTTGTATAATACTAATCCTATTAATGTTCAAAATTCAACTTTTATAGAAGCTTTAATAAAATCCGATAGGTTAGATATCATTAAAGAACTTCTAGATCGTAAGCATCTTATAAGATACGATGATGGTCGTATGAAAACAACATTTGTAGAAATGGCGATATTACATAATAAACTAGATATTTTTAAATATATAATGGAAATGGTAAGGGGAGTCGATGAGGTATATATGCTTAGGTTATTAAAACCTATTATTATGTCACACGATATAGATAAATTACAATTCGTGTTAAATAACGGTTTAAGAATTACTGAACATGAGTTAAAATTTATTATACCAATTTTAATCAAGTCTATTGAACTTAAAAATAAAACAGGAGAATGCTTTAAGAAGGATATGGAAATGATAGAATTTGTTTTCGAAAATGCAGTACAATCGTGTTCTTATTTAAGAGTAGAGGAACGTTATAATATTGATACTATTATTAAAGTATTTAAGTCGTATATAAACGACAATATAAAAAGAGTGGAGTAATATCCCACTCTTTATTTTTTATACAGTAAACATGATTGGTTGGTTATCATTAGCAGCGCTAACATATCCATCTTTAAATTCTTGTATAATATCTGGTCTTTCATTAGCTTTACTTTCTAATGTAGATAATTTTAAATCTACATTAGCAAATACAGTCTCTAATCCATCATAATGTTTTAAATATTCAAACAAAAATGAAGCTACATCTGATATTGATAATCGTTCAAATAATTCCATTTTAGTTGGTGATATGGTCATTAAATTATCTGAGTGTTTTATTAATAAATCTATTGGGAATGATGTCATAGTTCTAGCTATATCCACACCTATAACAGTTGTTAATTTAATCATATTAGGTGGTTTAAATTCAGGATATATACCATTATTAAATAATGATGTATGGTCTGCTTGCATTTGTGCTAAAGCAATATCATCTAAATCATAATTACTAGATAAAAAGTCATAAGTTCCGTATCCTGTTCCTAATTGATGAGCAGGAGACATTCTACTAAATTTATGCCAATTTATATCCCTTATACCTATAATATCTAAAGATTCACATAAATCTTCATCTATTAAATAATACTCACCTTTTTTGTTACAAGTTTGTATAATAGCCATAAATTTATTAGGAAAGTATCTACTAAATGTAGCTATACTATCTGGAATAATTACTTGTTTTGCCCAAGTATCTTTACTGATTTCTTTTGGTAAATTAAGTGGTTTTGTTCCTAATCTTCGTTCTACTTTATCGATTAGGTCTGTCATTCTATTACTCAAAGATAATCACCTTCCTATTTTAATTGTTTATTAATAAGTTAAATGCAACTCACAATATAATAGGTTGAATTTAGAAAATAATTATACATTGTACTATACATTAAATAATTCATATAGTTATATATTATAATAATGTATGTAAAAAGAGAGAGGATGATATTTAATGAATAAATATTTTTATTATAAAAATTTCGCGCAAAATGTATTTAATCGTTTGAATGGTATCGTTAACAAGGTTAATATAGCAAGTGATATCAAATTTTCTTTAGATGATAAGTACAACAGTTATGCATATAATAATAACTGTTGTATCATTATCTTCTTAAACAAAATATTACATGATCACGTTGATGATGAGCGCATAAAGCCAGTTATTATCGACGTTATAATTCATGAATTATTTCATATTGATCAAGTTATAGATAGAAATATATACAATATAGATACTGAATATACTTCTATGATAGAAAAACAAGTAATTTATAAAACATCTGAATTTATTATTTCTAATTATACAGATTTACAAAATATTATTGGTGAATTTGAAATAACTAGATTCAGAAACATATATTCGAATATAATAAAAGAAATAGTAGCGCCATATGAAAGAATAACTTTAGAAAAATTATATATTGATACTATTAAGTCGTGGGCTAATAATGATGTAAATATAAACCTGTA
>Ga0153996_1001029_pt1 | contig 11741 bp, 14 predicted proteins | sample TSNC080MetaG_FD_104728 | JGI IMG/M metagenome (GOLD analysis project Ga0153996, IMG submission 104728) | Attine ant fungus gardens microbial communities from North Carolina, USA - TSNC080 MetaG | ecosystem: Host-associated > Fungi > Mycelium > Unclassified | place: USA: North Carolina, Lumber... | reverse complement strand
CAGCTACCCATAGTGCAGGGGGGTCACGGGGGCCCTCCCCCGTGGGAATTTTGGTTACTTTTGTTCCTCCAAAAGTAACTGCCCGTCGCGGCATGAGCGACATGCCTCCCCGTGGCACAGCGGTAACACATAGCGCACAGCGGCAGCGGAAAAACGCAGCGGCAGCCCTTGACTAAACACGATAGTCAGATTTCCATATACCACGGCTCACCGGGCCGTCCTGCCCCGGGTGGACAGGGCGGCAAAGCCCCCCTCCCCCTCCCGGAGCATCCGGGTCACAAAATAGCGGATATCGTCCATGGCGTGGTCGTTCTCCTTCACCGGCGCGTCCCTTCCCGCCTCCAAATCCCAGCGGTAGAGGGAAAACTCCCGGAGGGTATCCCGGCAGCTTTCATGGAAGCGCAGCCTTCCCCCCGCAAGGGCGCCGCTCACCAGGCGGATGCCGTCCGCCACATCGTTTTTCGCGGGGACGATCTCCCACCGTCCCCTCCGCCGCAGGCACTGGATAAAGCTGGAGGCGGAGGGATCCACAATGACCCTTTCCACCGGCAGCCCGTCCGCCAGAGCCTCCAGCGCGGCGGCATACTCCTCATCCGTGCGCTGGGCCCCCACAGCCCGGGAATCGTGATAATACTCCCGCATCCGGTACCAGACCCCCCCGCCATACCCCCAAAGCCCGAAGCTGGCGGGGTTGACGGTTCCATAGTCACAGCTGATTACATACCGCCCCAAGGGGGGCAGTGTTTTCACCACATGCAGGTCATGGGAGAACATGGGATAAACCGCCCCGTGGGCCGAAACCCACCTCCCCAGCACATACCGCTCGTAAAACACCCCGGTATAGAGGCTCTTGTACCTGGCAAGGATTTTGGGGGACAGCGCCGGGTTATCCTCCAGGGAAAAATGGAGGTACAGTGCGTTCTTTTTCTCCGCCTCCTGAATCCACCCGGTGTAAAACCAGTGGCGGGGGTGATCGGGGTTGCAGTTGAACCAAAATTTAGAGCCTGCCACCGAGCACCGGGCCAGCGCCTGCTCCACAAAGGAGCGGGGCATCAGCGCCACCTCGTCCAGCAGCACCCCCGCCAGAGTTACCCCCTGAATCAGCGCCGCAGAGCCCTCGTCCTTGCCGCCGAACAGGTAATACCGGTTGTGCCGGTTCCCCCGGTATAAAATCAACAGGCTTTGGGATACCTTATATTCCCAGCGAATCCCCGCCCCGTCCAGCACCTCCAGCAGGGGCGTCACCAGATTCCGCCGCAGGGAGGTCACCGTCTTGCCGCACAGGGCCAGGCTCTCCCCCTGAAAATGGGCCAGGCTCCAGAGCACAAAGCCCAGGGACAGGCAGAGGGTTTTGCCGCTGCGCACCGCGCCGTCGCAGATGACGGCGTCCCTGTCCCGGTGGGGACTGCCGGGGCACCACCAGCTCAGAGCCTCCAGCTGCCGGGGGGAAAACGCCTTAAAGCGCACGGGGCTCTCCTCCCCTCAGCGCCCGGGCGCTTTCCTCCAGCGCCCCGTAGAGGCTTTCCGGGCCGCCGGAATTCTCCCCGCCGCCCAGGCGCGCCAGCGCCTCCAGCGCCGCCAGCCTGTCATAAAACCGAATCTCACAGCCGCCCCCCTTGGGGCGCTTGATCTCCGCCACTCCAAACAGATCCAGCCCGGAGATATCGGGGATTTCCTCCCCGCCCATCACCAGCGCCGCCCCGTCGTTTACCGCCCCAAAGGCCAGCCTGCGCAGACCCTGCACCGCCTGTCCCCAAATTCTCTGCTCCTTCTCCAAACGGGTATACCGGGCCGTCAGCGCCAGGACGCGTTTTTCTCCCAGCAGCCTTGCGGCATGATGCGCAGCCTTTCCCGCCGGATAGCCCGCCCGCACCGCCGCCTCCAGCGGATTTCCCAGCCGGGACAGAAAAAAGCAAAATAGCTTTCTCCGATCCCTTTCCTCCTGCCTACAGGTTTCGTCCGCTTCGCTTTCCCTCACAGGCATATCCCCCTTTCACCCATACCCCCAAAGCAGCCGCTTTTGTCCATAACAAGGAAAATCCCCCGGTCAAACGCCTTGACTGGGGGAGAAAATAGTGATAAATTACTATGGAGGACGGTTTACTTTTTCAGTGTACAAAACACCATATAGACATTAACCGGCTATAAGAAAGGCGGAACAGCCTTGGCGGAATTAAACATCGTTCTGGTGGAGCCCCAAATCCCCCAGAATACCGGCAATATTGCCCGCACCTGCGCCGCCACCGGCGCGGCGCTCCACCTGATCCGGCCCCTGGGCTTCACCGTCACCGACGCAAAGCTCAAGAGGGCGGGGCTGGATTACTGGCACCTGCTGGACATCACCTATTACGACAATCTGGCGGATTTCTTCGCCCGAACCCATGGCGGTTACACCTTTTTTACCACCAAGGCCCGGCGGGTATACAGCGACCGGTCTTACCCCCGGGGCGGCTATCTGCTCTTTGGCCGGGAGGACGCCGGACTTCCCGAGGAGCTGCTCCGCCAAAACCCGGACAGCTGCGTGCGCCTTCCCATGGTGGAAGCGGCCCGGAGCCTGAACCTGTCCAACACCGTGGCCGTGGCAGCCTTTGAGGCCCTGCGCCAATGGCAGTTTCCCCGGCTGGCCGCCACCGGCCGGCTGACAGAATACAATTGGGAGGAATAAGCCCCGCATGGAAAAAATTAAAATAGTTACAGATACTCCCAGCGATATCCCCGATGCCGATTTAGAACGCTACAACATCGGTATGCTAAGCATCCCCCTCACGGTGGACGGTGTGGGTTACTATGAACGCACCAGCTTTTCCGTTTTGGAGTTTTACGATATGATAGAGGCGGCCTCCGAGCTGCCCACCACCAGCCGGATTCCCGTCACCGATTACCTGGCCTGTTACCAGAGGAATTTTGCCGAGGGCTATACCCACCTTATCAACGTCATCATCAATGCAGGCGGGTCGGGCACCTTTGCATCCGCCCAGATGGCCCGGGAGCTGTTCTACCAGCAAACTCCGCAGGCCGCGGGCAAAATGGAAATTCACCTGGTGGATTCGGGAACCTATTCCATGGCATACGGCTACCCGGTGATTCAGGCGGCCAGAATGGCCCAGGAGGGCCGGCCCGTCCGCCAGGTTCTCTCTTATTTGCGGGATTATCTAAACCGCGTTGAAATCTATATCGCCTGCTACACCCTGGAATACGCCAGGCGGAGCGGCCGCATTGGAGCCGCCGCCGCGTTTGTGGGGGATGTTCTGGGCCTGCGCCCGATTATTTTAATGTCCGGTGGTCAAACTAAGGTTGTGGATAAGGTGCGGGGGGACAAAAACATCCCCTCCCGCCTCCTGAACGCCTACCGCGCGAGCTGCGCCGACCGCAGCGCGCCGGTAGTCCTGGTTCGCGGCTCCCTGGAGGAACCGGCCCGGGAGCTCCAGTCCCTGATACTAAAGGAAACGGGCCAAAGCTGCACCCCCTATTACGCGGGGGCGTCCATCGTTATCAATACCGGCATCCGGATGCTCGCCCTTACCTGCATCGGAAAGCCCCGAAATCAGCCTTCATAACCGAAATATCTTGTGAAAATATATTGATAAAAGAATAAATTTCCATTACAATATAATCAGTGCTTAGTTAGTTTCAGGGAATGTTAACCAATACAGAAGGGTGGTACTACCAAATGACAGCAACAAACAAAAAGACCATCGAGGATATTCAGGTCGGGGGCAAGCGGGTGCTTGTGCGCTGCGATTTCAATGTTCCGTTAAAGGACGGCGTCATCACCAACGACAAGCGCATTGTCGCGGCCCTGCCCACTATCCGGTATTTGATAAAGCAGGGCGCCCGGGTCATCCTCTGCTCCCACCTGGGGCGGCCGGGGGGGGAGGTTAATCCCGCGTTTTCCCTGGCTCCCGTGGCGGCGCGGCTTTCCCAACTGCTGGGCCAGGAGGTGGCCTTTGCCTCCGACGTCATCGGCCCGGACGCCAAGGCCAAGGCGGCGGCCCTTCGGGACGGGCAGGTACTGCTCATCGAAAACGTGCGCTTCCACAAGGAGGAGACGAAAAACGAACCCGGCTTCGCGGGGGAGCTGGCGTCCCTGGCCGAGATTTTTGTAAACGACGCCTTCGGCACCGCCCACCGGGCCCACGCCTCCACCACCGGCGTCGCGGATTACCTCCCCGCCATCTGCGGCTACCTTATTCAGAAGGAAATCGGCTTTATGGGCGGCGCGCTGGAAAATCCCAAGCGCCCCTTTGTGGCGATCCTGGGGGGTGCCAAGGTGTCGGACAAGATCGGGGTTATCACCAATCTCCTCACAAAAGTGGATACCCTGATTATCGGCGGCGGCATGGCCTATACCTTCTTCAAAGCCCAGGGCTTCTCTATCGGCGGCTCCCTCTGTGAGGACGACAAGGTGGAGGCCGCGGGCAAAATGCTGAAGGAGGCCGAGGCCAAGGGCGTGCGCTTCCTGTTGCCGGTGGACAACCGTATCGGGGACAAATTTGACGCGGGCTGCAACGATCAGGTCGTGGATTCCAATGACATCCCCGACGGCTGGATGGGCATGGACATCGGCCCCAGAACCGAGGCGCTGTTCGTCGGCGCCCTTAAGGGCGCTGGAACCGTCATCTGGAACGGGCCCATGGGCGTCTTTGAGATGGACAAATTTGCCGGAGGCACCTGTGCCATTGCCAAGGCGGTGGCGGACAGCGGCGCGGTTTCCATTATCGGCGGCGGCGATTCGGTGGCGGCGGTTACCAAGCTGGGCTTTTCCGACAAAATGAGCCATATCTCCACCGGCGGCGGTGCCTCCCTGGAATTTTTAGAGGGTCTGGAGCTGCCCGGCATCGCATGCCTGCAGGAAAAGTAATTGGTAATATAGTCAGTCAATTCAAAAACACTTTAACGTGTTTTTAAGTTAAGCGAAAAGGATAGAGCGCCGGCCTCCCGGCTGACCTCTATCCTTTTCCCCTATTATACAGATTGATAAAAACATATATGACAAGGAGAATCGGACATGAACAAAGCGTTGAGAAGACCCATGATCGCCGGAAACTGGAAGATGAATAAAACCCGGGGAGAAGCCGCCGCGCTCATCGGGGAGCTTGTTCCCCTGGTAAAGGACGCCGCCTGCGACGTTGTGGTGTGCGTTCCCTACACCGATCTGGAGACAGCCCTGACCGCCACCAAAAACACCAATATCCGCGTGGCCGCCCAAAACTGCCACTGGGCGGTGTCAGGCGCTTTCACCGGAGAAATTTCCGCCTCCATGCTGGCGGAAATGGGGGTGGGCCATGTTGTCATCGGCCACTCGGAGCGCCGCCAGTTTTTCGGGGAAACCAACGAGACGGTTCGGCAGCGGGTACGCGCCGCCCTGGACGCGGGCCTGGGGGTTATCCTCTGTGTAGGAGAGCTTCTGGAGGAGCGGGAGCAGGGCATTACCGCAGAGATCTGCGCCCTACAAACCAAAATCGCCCTTCAGGGCGTCACACCGGCAGAGCTTAAAAAGATCGTCATAGCCTATGAGCCGGTTTGGGCCATCGGCACCGGCAAAACCGCCACCGCCGACCAGGCGGACGAGGTCTGCGGCCTGATCCGGGATGTGGTATCCGGCCTCTACAGCAAGGCCGCCGGGGATGCCCTGACCATCCAATACGGCGGCTCCATGAATCCGGGCAACGCGGTGGAGCTTCTGGGCAAGGAGCATGTGGACGGCGGCCTCATCGGCGGCGCGTCCCTCAAGGCTCCGGACTTTGCCGCCATTGTCGGGGCGGCCGCGCAGTAATAAGGGATTCTCCCACCGCTTCCCGGGAATTATTCCCCGGCGGAAACCCCGATTCCCGTTACCACAGAAAGGAACGCACATATATGACAAAACCTTTGGCTCTGATTATTATGGACGGCTTTGGCGAGGACAAAAATGAAGAGGGCAACGCTATTTTCGCGGCCAAAACCCCCAATTTAGACCGCTATTTCAGCACCTGGCCCCACACCCTTCTGGGCGCGTCCGGCATGGATGTGGGCCTCCCCGACGGCCAGATGGGCAACTCGGAGGTGGGGCACACCAATATCGGCGCGGGGCGCATCGTCTATCAGGAGCTCACTCGGATCAGCAAGGCCATTGCCGACGGCGACTTTTTTGAGAACGAGACGCTGGTGGCCGCCATGGAAAACTGCAAGACCCACGGCAGCGCCCTCCACCTGATGGGCCTGCTGGGGGACGGCGGCGTCCACAGCCACTCAAACCACCTGTACGCCCTGCTGGAGCTGGCCAAGCGCACGGGAATCCGGGACGTATACATCCACTGCTTTATGGATGGCCGGGACACGCCCCCCCAGTCGGGCAAGGGTTATATTGAGGAGCTGGAGGCAAAAATCCTGGAGCTTGGCGTGGGTAAAATCGCCACCATATCGGGGCGCTATTACGCCATGGACAGGGACAACCGGTGGGATCGGGTGGAAAAAGCCTACAGGGCGATTGCCTACGGCGAGGGCGTCATCGCCTCCCCCCCCGTCCAGGTTATGGAGAAGTCCTATGCCGGGGATATCACCGATGAATTTGTCCTTCCCTCCGTCTGCGTTCAGGGGGTACAGGTGGCGGAAAACGATACGATAATCTGCTACAACTTTCGCCCCGACCGGGCCAGGGAGCTTTCCCGGGCCTTTGTCGATCCGGATTTTATCGGCTTTGTCCGGCGGGAGCCGGTTCCCAGGGTTCATTATGTCTGCATGACCCAGTATGACGCCGCCATGCCCAACGTTTATGTAGCCTTCCACCCCCAGTCGCTGGAGAACACCCTGGGCCGCTACCTGTCCGACAAGGGCCTGCGCCAGCTGCGCATTGCCGAAACGGAGAAGTACGCCCACGTCACCTTCTTCTTCAACGGCGGCGTGGAGGCTCCCTATGAGGGGGAGGATCGCGCCCTCATTCCCTCCCCCAAGGTTGCCACCTACGACCTCCAGCCGGAAATGAGCGCCTTCCTTGTCACCGAGGAGCTGCTGAAACGGCTGGATACCGGCAAGTATGACGTTATCATCCTCAACTATGCCAACTGCGACATGGTAGGCCATACGGGTATTTTCGAGGCCGCCGTACAGGCGGTGGAGGCGGTGGACGAATGCGTGGGCCGGGTTGTGGATAAAATACTCTCCCTGGGCGGCGCGGCCCTCGTCACCGCCGACCATGGCAACGCGGACAAGATGCTGGATGAATCCGCCCATGTCCCCTTTACCGCCCATACCACCAATCCGGTTCCCCTCATCCTGGCGGGCAAGACGTGCAGCCTGGCGGAGCCGGGCGCCGGGTGCCTCTGCGATCTGGCCCCGACAATGCTTCAGCTGCTGGGGCTGCCCCAGCCCCGGGAGATGACGGGGAAGTCCCTCATTTCAGGATAAAGCCTGCCTGTAAGCGTGCAAATTAAGCTGATTTAATAGTATGAAATTTCAAATATTGGGAAAAATCATATTGTACTTTTGCAAAAAAAACGTTATAATAAGCAAGTATATGTTTATAACAGCAAATTTGCAAGGAAAGGATTGGACAAATAATGAAAAAAAGTGTATTTATCGCATCTGTGGCTTTGTTTGTAGCCGCATTAGGTGTTGTAATCGGTTTGGCAGCTTATTTTAAAAACCGGAGCAGCTATCTTTACGACGAGGATGACGACTTCCTGTTTGATGATCCCGATGATCTGGAGTATTACACCTCTGATCTGGAGGATATCCCCGAGGATGGAGAACCCGCCTCCGCCGATAATATGGAAGGCGAACCCTTCTAGCTCCTGCCTAATATATACGTCAAGAAGTGCGTTTCCATACCCTGGAAACGCACTTCTCTTTTAAATATCCGACTATCGCGTTTGCTCACAATGCCAACATCGTTTGCCAAGGAATACTGGATTCTTAAGGACTGGAAGTCCTTAAGCGGGTTTTTACGACGGTGTGCAAGCACTCCGTCGTAAAAACCCGTAACTCAGAGGGTTGTAAAGCTCTGCACAGCCAAAACCCCATTCCGGGAGCTGGCTTTGTGCTCGGGCCAGGCGTTAGCCTTACAAAAGCAGCGCCGCGCCGGGCGGCAGCCCGCCGACGGCGCGCTGCACAGCACCACCAGTGTTTGCCAAGGAACACTGGATTCTTAAGGACTAGCAGTCCTTAAGCGGGGGTTTTAGGGGCCGGTGCCCCTATTTAAATATCGTAGATACCTTTAAACGTCTATAAGATTACCAAAGATAGCTACCAGTAAACCAAGGGAGGTCACGGGGGCCCTCCCCCGTGGGAATTTTGGTTACTTTTGTTCCTCCAAAAGTAACTGCCCGTCGCGGCATGAGCGACATGCCTCCCCGTGGCTCAGCGGTAACGCAAAAACGCACCGCAACACAGCGGCAACGCCAAGCGCACAGCGCCAGCGCCAGCGCCCGACTAAGCACGATAGTCAGACAAATATAACCCCTTGCCTTAAGCCGGAGCAGTACTATCCCGCACAATAAGCTGGCCGTTAATTTGCAGCTGCATGGCAGGCCAATCGGGATGAATCATCCGCTTCCGGATAATATCCACCACCAGAATGCCCAGGGTGGACCGGGACACGCGCATGGTGGTGAGAGCCGGCATAGTCACGGAGCTGTAGGGAATATCATCCACGCCGATGATGGAGATATCCCGGGGAATGCGGTAACCGGCCTCCTGCAAGGCCCGGGAAGCGCCGATGGCGATGCTATCGTTATCCGCGAAAACAGCGCCCCCCGGTTTGTATTCTCCGGCGGCCAGAAGATCCCTCATATCCCGGTACGCGCCGTTTAACGTGGGGGTAAGGCGAACCGGCTCGGGGGGCGTCAGGCACAGCGCCTCCAGCGCGTCCAGGTATCCCATATACCGCTCTCGCAAATTGGATACGTCCACACTGGTTTTCAGGTAGCCGATTTTCCTGTGGCCAAGCTCATGGAGATACCGCACCGCGGTTCCGGCGATACCGGCATTGTCCATAACAACGCTGTCCACAGCCTCATAGCGCATACTGTTATCCAAAACGACAATGGGCACCTTTACATCCTGAAGCAGATGGAAATACTCCCGGTCAAACTCGGTACCCAGCAGGATAATGCCGTCGGGGGGAAGCACCGCGATATCCCGGAATACGGCTTCCACCGTCTTGGCGGTGCAGGCCCGCATAACCAGATCATAGGAAAAATGGCGGCATTCGCTCTCCACCTGGTCGATAATGGAGGCGATAAAGCCCTGGTTTTCCTCCACAGCCATGCCGTGGGTCCTGTATTTAATAAACTGGATGCTGCACCGCTCCGTCTTCTTGGCGGACTGGGCGAGGGTATAGCCATATTCATCCAAAATTCTCCGCACGCGGATGCGCGTGGCTGCGCCAACGCCCTTTTTATTGTTCAGCACCAGCGAGACAGTCGCCGGGGAAACCCCCGCGATGGACGCAATTTCACGGATTGTCATATCGTTACATCAACCACTTCCAAGACAAATTAGGGGCGGAAGTCAGGCCAGCGTCCCCTTTTTTATGATAATACACGCAAAAAAGGCGCGCTCGGTTGTGGCGACCGTGGCATATGCGTTTTTGGCCCGCTCATAAAACGCAAAGCGCTCCAGCTTTTCAAATTTGGCACCCGGCTGATGCCGGTCTGCAATCTCACGGAAATCCTGCCACACAGTCGGTTCCCCCTCCATGGTTCCCGGCGTTACCTCCATGAGGGAGACAGGCGCATCCACAAAGGTGTCCAGCGGAAACAGCTGTAGAATCGCGTCCAGAAGCTCGGTTCCCCTCACCCCATCGGCGCGCACGCAGCGCTGTCCCATAGATGCGGCGGGAAAATTGCAATCTCCAATCACCAGCTCATCCCCATGCCCCATCTCCGCAAGAATTTTCAGGAGCTCGGGGGATAAAACCGGCGGTATACCCTTTAACATAATATTCACCCCAACAATTTTGAATGCAGTCACAGCAGGTCAAGTTTTATCCCCCTGCCCCATCTCGGGAGGCGTTAAGCTGCCGCGCAATGGTTTTGCCATCCAGCGTATAGGAATCCACAACCCCGCAGATGGTCAAATCCGCGATGACCTCCTTGTCGTCCAGCAGCATTTTAGCCGCACCGCCGTCCACATTTACCAGCACCAGATCCCCGATCCCCGCGTGGGCGGCGTCAAAGGCAATGAGCCGGGGGCCATCGGGTGCTCCCCGGGCGTCAATATACTGCACCAGCATCAGCTTATATCCTTCGTGTGTCCGCTGCTTCACAGTGGACACGATATTGCCTACCACTCTTGCCAGTTTCAAAGCAGCAACCCTCACCCTTTCCCAGGCAGAATCCCTTCCACATCATCATGGGGCCGGGGAATCACATGAACGCTCACCAGCTGGCCCACCCGTTCCGCCGCCGCGCCGCCCGCGTCCACTGCGGCCTTTACCGCGCCTACATCTCCCCGCACCATGACGGTCACAAGGCCCGCGCCGATGCATTCCTTGCCCAACAGGGTAACGCTGGCCGCCTTCACCATAGAGTCAGCCGCCTCAACCGCGCCTACCAGGCCCTTGGTTTCCACCATACCCAATGCTTGCTTTTCCATTGTTATTGCTCCTCTCGAATGGCCGTTTTACGATAGTTATCTGCTTTCCAGGTTGTACTCGTCGATAAAGCCGGTGATGGCCGCGTCACAGGGGGGCAGGATATCCCCGAACACCAGCGCCGCCTCCTTGGCGCCGATGAGGGTGACCAAATCCCCCGGCCCGGCCTGCCGGGTGGCGTCCCCCGCCACAATCAGCCCCGCGGGCGCATCGTTCTCAATCAGCCGCACCAGCAGGAGCTTTACCCCATTCAGTCCCGGATCCTTCACGCTTGCCACCACATTGCCCTCTACCCTGCCGGTATACATGGCGCGCGCCTACAGGCCCTGGGGCAGGATGTTCTCCACATCGCCATGGGGCCGGGGTATTACGTGCACGCTCACCAGCTCGCCCACCCGCCGGGCCGCGGCGGAACCGGCCTCCACGGCGGCCTTTACCGCGCCCACATCGCCCCGCACCATTACGGTGACAAGGCCGCTGCCAATTACCTCCTTGCCCATGAGGGCGACGTTCGCCGCCTTTACCATGGCGTCCGCCGCTTCAATCGCTCCCACAAGGCCCCTTGTCTCCACCATGCCCAACGCTTCTTTGTTCATGCTTCGATTCTCCTTTTATAGTTTCTGATTTAAAGCAATCATAGCTGACTATCATGTTTGCCCATAAGGCCAACAGCGCTTGCCATACCTCGGTTAGCCTGATCGCTGCCTCTGGCTTGGTTTTGTGTTTTGCATGGCTTTGCCTCCGGCGGCCGGGCTCCGCCCGAACCCGCTTAGGGCCATAATGGCCCTAAGAACCCATAAATCAGCAGGAGTGTAAAGCTCTGCACAGCCCCAACTTCAAGCAAACCTCCCGCTCCCTTCATGGGGCCCAAAAACCCCATTCCGGGCGCTGCCTTTGTGCGCAGGCAGGCGTTAACCCTACAAAAAGCAGCGCTGCACCGCACCACAGCGTTTGCCAAGGAATACTGGATTCTTAAGGACTAGCAGTCCTTAAGCGGGGGTTTTACGACGGAGTGCTTGCACTCCTAGTCCTTTAGGGGGGGCCGGTGCCCCTATTTAAATATCGTAGATACCTATAAACTACTACAAGATTACCAAAGACAGCTGCCCATAGTGCAGGGGGGTCACGGGGGCCCTCCCCCGTGGGAATTTTGGTTACTTTTGTTCCT
>Ga0153996_1001028_pt1 | contig 11742 bp, 15 predicted proteins | sample TSNC080MetaG_FD_104728 | JGI IMG/M metagenome (GOLD analysis project Ga0153996, IMG submission 104728) | Attine ant fungus gardens microbial communities from North Carolina, USA - TSNC080 MetaG | ecosystem: Host-associated > Fungi > Mycelium > Unclassified | place: USA: North Carolina, Lumber... | reverse complement strand
TTCTGCTGAGCCTAGAACCGAAGCATCAATCTCGGCGGTTTCCGAGATATTAGCGATTTAATAAACAGTAACATAGTAGTTACCAGTTGATCTGCTTAATATCTCGGCCATTATTGATCACCTCAAGACGTGACTGGCATCGATCAAAAGGTCTTTTTAAGGGCTTTAAGCTGGCTTTGAGACAGTGGAAATCGTCGAAGAATTGGTGGAGATATGACCGAATAAAGTTTGTGACAGATCCATTATGTGAAGTTTAACTCATTATTGATGGATTCGCGACAGCAAAGATATTCTCAGCCAAAGCGAGAGCTATGTAGACTGAGATGAACTTTAGAACAGAAGATTTATTTGTTCAAAGGATACAGGAATTTTATAGTAAAGACAGACACCAAGTATCTAATGGGAATATTAAACAACCTAGGGAAGATGCCAAATGCTACTATAAATAGATGGGTAGACTACATATGAACTAATTTCTTCTTCGAGATTGTACATAAGAAAGAAAAGACATTTGGCTCAGATAGTCTATCTAGAAGGAAATGGTATCTAGAAGATCCACCACAAGAAGATTTTACAAATGGTACAAACAATGGAGCAGGAGATACAGTAGTGAGAAAAGATGACCCTAAAAGTTTGGATCTATTGGAATTAGAGGAATTTTATGAAGACATTGACTCTAGAGAGAGATTCTTTCATGAGAGTATAGAAAAAGAACCTTTATTGGAGTTAGAGAGAAAGATAGTAGAAGAAGTAATAGTAATAAGACGAGAGATATATTCTTAGAAACTGCTAGTAGAGAGCCTATGCAGGATCTAGAGAGTAGTTGTGAAGAGTACGATGATAATAGAAGAAGTGAACATGCAAAAAGAGCAGATGAGAGAATAAAACAGATAAGAGAGCTATTAGCAACCAAGAGTAAGAGACCTTTTGGAAAGCTAACAGCGGAGCAAGCTAGCTTAGTGAGAGCAACTTCTCATTATTGGCCAGACAAAGGGGATGGGAAATTGTATAAGAAAAATATAGGAAATGACAGCCTACAATTGGTTGTGGCTGAAGAAGACCAGATAAGACTGTTGAGATCATGCTATGATGAGACGGGACACAAAGGTAGCCATGCTACTAATAAGTTACTTCAGCAGAGATTCTGGTGGCCAGAAATAGAAGAAGACGCTGTGTGGTATGTTAGAACCTACCATATATGTCAAGTTAGACAGAGAAGGGCTCTAGAGCTACTGCTAGTAGTAACACATATATCGTCAATCTTCCAAGTTTTACATGCAAATACAGTACATATGAATTCACCTTCAAATAGCTGTAAATATATAGTACATGAAAGATGTGGACTGTCATCATAGATAAAAGCTAAAGCTCTAAAAGAAGAGAATGCTAGGTCTATAGAACAATGGCTATTTGAAGATATTATATGTAGATGGGGAAGTCTAGTAAAGATAGTTATAGACAATGGAGCCCCATTTAAGAAGGCCATAAAGTGGCTGAAAGAGAAATACGGAATAAAAGGAGTGACAATCTCCCTGTATAACTCACAAGTAAATGGCAAAGTTGAAAGGTTGCATTGGGATCTTAGACAGATGCTATACAAAGCAACAAAGGGAGATGTCAGGAAGTGGGCTTGGTACTTATACCATGTGATGTGGGCAAATAGAATTACAATAAGAAAAGGGATAGGGTATTCACCATACTTTATGGTAATGGGTGCTCATTCAACTATACCTTTAGATATAATAGAGGCAACGTGGTTAGTCAAATACCCAGAGAGAAGTTAATAGGGTTACAAGCAATGGCATTGGCTAAGCATGTTGCTCATTAAAAGAAATAAGAGAGAAAGTTACTAAGGAAAAGATTAGAAGAACTTTACAATTAGAAAGGGATCTGCAACATAAGATAAAGGGGTTCAATCTAGGACCAGGAAGTCTGGTTTTGGTAAGGAATAGAAATGTCAGTAGACAAAAAGATAAAACCAAGGTATCTAGGACCTATGGTAGTTATGAGAAAATCACAAGGTGGTGCTTATATCTTAGCTGAACTGGACAGTTTAGTGTGGCAGAATAAAGTGGCAGCCTTTAGAGTACTACCATATCTCTCTAGAAGAAAACTTAACTTCAACTTGAAAGTTAAAGAGTTGCTAGATGCCTTAGAAGAGAACTTAAGAGAGTTTGCTGCTAAGTCAGACAGAGACAATCACACAGAAGGATCAACAGTGAAACTATTGGATTGGGAATAATAGCCGAGATACAATTGAGTAGAGAGTATATAGACGTAATTATAGACGATGAGGCAAACTACCTAGCAAACTGAGCAAAAAGGCAGAAGTCATACAGAGAGGAAAGATGGTCCTACTCTTTAGTAGCATCTTTGTAGTTGTAAGCCACATTCTCCAGAGAGTAAATAGCCTGGAGGACATTGGATGAGGCAAAGATGAGGGCAACCTTGATAGCAGGAAGGGAACAAGAGCGAAGCGTGGAGCTCTGAGCACGAATACCCTGCTTGTAAAAGTCCTGGGTAGCGTGGAAGATAGTGCAAGCTATAAAAAGACAAGTTAAAAAAGAAGAAAAGAGAAAAGAAAGAGAAACATACCTTCCTTAGCAAGATTACTATCAGAGCCAGCAATAGACGGAGGTGCAGAAGTAGACTAAGAAAGTAAATAAGAGTCAGAAAAAGGAAGAGATGATCTAGAGAAGAGACTTACTAGAAAATGAGAGATAGGAATAGTCCCCACAGCTGAAGCTGGAGAAGTTAGAGGAGGCATGGGTGACGAAGTATCAGGAGTAAAAGGACCACCAGTGTCGTCAACTTACATAGGAGACTAAAAAAGAAAAGTGAGAGAGGATATATAAATAAAAAGAGAAAGATATGAATGGGAGTCTAACGAAGAAAACATTTAGCGATGTTATTATATGGGGCATGCATGATAAAGGTTATCTCATCATTATCACTATCTGAAATGTCAGCTTTACTATCAGAAAGAGATGGAGCCTTGACCTTGTGATGCTAAGAGAAAGAAAAAGAGAGAAAAGTATTAGTAATTGAATCTAGAGAGGAGAGAAAGAAAAGATCCATATCTTAGAAGTACTGGACTTGCTAGTATCAGTGCTCGAGATACCACCATTACCAAGGAAAGGATCCTGCTGAGTAGATGGGATACTAGAATGAATATCAGATATCTTCAGACTTTTCTCATATTGACTTATAAAAGTCTGTAACTGCTTATAAATGGGAGAATAAATGAATGAATGGTCATGGTCCTTGGAAAGGTCTCATAAGACCATTTTGTTTTGCCCAAGATTTTGATATAGTTGGGTTTTCTAATAGCAACAGGATCAGAATTAAGTCAATCCAGATAGAGTCACTATTAAGAATACAGTGAGAAAAAGAAGATCAAGCAATAGAAACAGAAAAAGACTACTCACAGTAGGTTTGGCTAAACTATCAATAGCCATTTTGAGGGACCCCAAAGTAGTCTCATGACAACTGTAGTATTGACTGCAATAGAAGACATTGGAGACAGCATCAGACAGTTCCAAGAAGGCATTATGAGTCTCGCTAGTTACCAAGAAAACCATAGATATGAGAACAAAAGATAGCAAAAGAATAGAGCGACTTGAGAACAAGAAGCAGTTATATAGGAAAAAGCAACCTTGACCCCACATATGGAAAGGTCCTAAAAAGCAATGGGACATGCTGGAAGATTAACGAAGGAACATCTAAGAAAGAAAAAGAGAAAGATCAGTAATTAAGTTCAAAGAAAGAAAAGAAATCACTGGGAAATATGATGCATATGGACTAGAGGAAGCAAGAAGCTTCTAGAGACAAGGAAGAATGATCTAGAGAGACAGTGAGGATACCTTTTTTTCCATAGTAGAGAGGAGGAAAAGTTAAGCCAAATAGAGACATAAGAAGAAAGAATAATCGGACTTGGATGAATTTTTTTGTGAAATCATGCTATATTTAGAAGTGATCAGAGTAATAACATGAGATACAAAAATAGGAAACTCACGTGTTACATAAAGCAGAAAGTCATCATAGCAGAGATATATATATAAAAATAAAAATAATAGATATAGGAAAAATAGAAAAATAGAGAAAAGATATATCTAGAGAAAATAAAACAGAAAACTCAAGCCCAACCTTTATCCTTATGAAAATGCTGATTGCAAAGAGACTGCATGTCTTAAAGGACTTGTGCATATCACTCGTCAAATGTGAGTAGATCAAGAAGATCATCACTGAAATCAGAAAGAGTAATGCTCTTGCAGAATGAGCATCGAAGAGCCTCGTAGCGGTAGCTTGAGAGAAGAGACCAGTCTTGGGATTGCAAGTAGAGCAAGCAGCTTTGAAAAGAGTATCCCGAGACTCAGTAAAATCAATAAAACCACTGGAAACCCAATAGTCAGGATCATGAGAGAAATACTTCTGTAAGATGAGAAGTTCTTTGGCAAACTCAGACACTTGGTTCTGATAAGTAGCCAGGGTAGTACTGAGAGTGTCATGTGCAGAACTAATGCAGTTTCAAGAAACTATAAGGGTGCGAAGATGAGACATGATGTCTTGAAAGAAAATTAGAGAGAAAAAGATAGAGAAAAAGATAAAAAAATGTACACTGATTGCTTGTGAAGCTGGGTATACACATTTGCTCTGCCCAGAACTACCAAGAAGAAGCCAGCTGCTGATGAGTACAGTGCAGCATGTGAGTTGAATCACAATGAGTGCGAGCTTGAAAGGCTTCAATGAGGTTATAATGAAGAGTAGTGGCAGCAGTACAATTGGAACGAGAAATAGGAGGCCAGGGATGGCACTTCTCAGTGCCGAAAGAAAGACAAGTCAAATATTTAAGATAACTGGCAGGGTCCTAGAGAGAAAAGTATATTGGAAAAGTGACTCTAGAGAGAGATAGAAGCAAAGAGACATACCAGATCCTCACAAAAAAGGGGCACAAACAATGCAGGGACCATCTCTAGAAGAGGGTAACCCACAGACATGCCATAAAGGGAGATGATGTCATAAGCTAGAAGAAAGAAGATGAAAGTTAGCTCTAGAAAGAAAATAAAGTAAAAGAAAAAGACTTACTTTGAGATGAGAAACGTCCACGAGAAGCTTTAGTCTTGACTTTGGACTTGGAAGGAGAGTTAGGGTCATAGATACAGCATTTCTTGTAAGGAGACGAAGATGCTCTAAAAGGACTAGGAACTGGTGCTTTAGAGAGAATGTAGGATTGGTGGGGCTTAGGCTTCAGTTTGGGAGAAAAAGGAAGAATAGTACTGTTAGAAGCAGCACCAGACTCAATAGCTTCAGAAGAAGTAGTCATAGATAATCTAGGAGAAGAAACTGGATCAAGAGAAGGAAGTAGACATTGAGGGACCGGACAAGGACAAGGTTTTGGCTTGGATAGAGGAAACGGAGAGATAGCTGCTTGCATAGCAATAGAACAACATCAAGATTTTGGGAGCTCAACAATTGGAGACTCTATAGGAGGTAGAGTAGGCAAAATAGCAACAGGAGCTCCTAGGGAAAAAGAAAGTTAGAAAACAGAAGGATAAGAGTAAAAATAAGAAAAAGTACCATAGATGGAACTAAGAGTAGCAGGAGCCACTGGGGGCTAAATAGGACTGGGAGAATAGGCAGGGCTGGAGCCAACTCCTCAAGGTCAGGTATCAAGGCAAGCTTTGTGGGGGTGATAGTAGAAGAATAGGAAGATAAGAGAGACTCTGCTTTAGGCAAAACTGGAGGAAGAGTGGAATTAGCTACAACAGTATGAGATAAAACATTGGAATAAATTGGGGTAGGGGCAGAAGTCTCTACAGGAGCAGAAATAGTAACAGCAGAAGCAGATATAGAGGAAGAGAGCAGTTGCATAAGCTGCTGTATATCAGAAAACAAAACAGCAATTTGTGTATCTCTATCAGCAGAGAGACTCATCCCATGAAGCTCAAAGAGATGCTGTTGTAGAGCAGACAGAGAAGACATAGAGTAGGTAATGGCAGGGAAAGAAGAAGTGAAAAGGAAGGAAGGACAAAATAATGAATTCAAAAGAAATAGTCACCATGGAAAAACAAAAGGAAGGATCAACTATTGATCCTATAAAAGAAGATTAGATAAGCTATAAAAAGGCAAAGTAGGAATAATGCTATATAAATAGAATTGAATTAAGATAATTTTATAGGAGAAAAATAATATAACCGACAATTGAGAAATGTCAACAGGCTTATGAAGCAACAGAATCTTAGGACTAAGAACAAGTCTGAGGACACATGAGACTAGAGCAATAGAAGCCACTTTTAGAGAGGACCACCATTATGAGGCTAAAGTAATAAGCACTGGCAGATGATGATCTAGAACCAAAAACCAGCCTCAAGAAGATGACTGAGAACAGTTATTTATAGTGAGAGGGAGATGTTATGCTGCAGGTGAATTTTCTACAAAAGATAACATTTGATAAGCTTTATAACAATGGATTCTTAATTGGAATTTGCTCTAGAACTCTTTCTATATCCTTAGAATGTAACACTATATAATGAATACATTGAGCAGGTGATAATCAACCTAGAGCTCATATTGAGACCTCAAGAAGCAATTAAGATGAGCTGGCATTGGGTTACTAAGAGAGTTACTGAGGGATTACGCTCTAGAACTACTTTTGGATGGACTAACTTAGAAAGATAGTAAACTTGTACTCTAGGACCAGTACTACTCAAATAAAGAACTTAGGCTAATAGACTTTGTGCTTGTAAATAAGCATTGATGGCATCAGATCAATTATATGATTTCTAAGATACAACTTGGAGATACTAGACATTTATTGGGACTTGCTAACTATTTAACAGATATTTGAAGAAGTCAAAATTACAAAGCAGTATCAAGAGTATGATAGGGGAAGCCAGAAGAATATTCTAGAAGGAAGCGGTGATGAAAATGCATCATATTTGATAGGAAAGACTTGGTAAGGGAACGTGACATCACAAAGAAAGAAGAGGGCCATGTCATCAGTAGGATTTTGAGAGGCTTTAGGACAGAAAGGAGGTGATGGAATCCTAAAAGTAGTAATAGTTTCTCTTTTATATTTTATTTCTTGAGTTTCAGGGCTTTGTAATATCTTTAATATAGTATCTAGAGTGCAGTTAGATCGGGGAAGAACCTCTTGACTCCTACCTCTACCTATACTGCCTCTAGAATTGTAAATACAGATCTATTAAGAGTAAGAAGACTGGAACTAGTGGGGTGTCTTGAGAAGAACACAAAATATACCCAGAACTTGATCTAAGGAGAAGATGCAGATGCAACTCAGACAGGTTTCGGAGAGGACAGCAGGCTGGAAAAGCTTGGCTAGGTACACACTTGGATTGTATCATACCCATAAGGTTTGGTGTTAGAGATGCAGATAAGGGGGCAACTGAGTGTAGAGGGTTTATAAGTGATCAACTAACTGTATTTTCCAAAGGAGCTTTTGTCACAGTATGTAAAGGTTGATACCTTAGGAAGGCTATGTGATGACAATCCTTTGACAACCACTAACATATATTTTACTGGAGCTGTGTATAATTCTTATTTCTCTAATTATCTATAAACCTTCAACTTTGATTATTTTCTCTTGGACCTTTAGCATGCAATTGAGAGCTAGCACATCATTATTTTGTTTGTCCTAGTATACAATTCTCTTTTGCACCCTTTCAATGTCTTGGGGCAAAAAGTACAGAAGCACTGTGGAAAAGATATCCCTAATAAAGTGTGCCTATTAGAGTTAGGATAGTACACCAAGAAGGTAATAGTATCATACTTAGTATGTGAAAGGTATAGAAAGTAGGGATATCATATAGAGGAGAACAAGGGGTAGGGGGTGATTTCTAGGAGATAGTTAGAAGAACTGAAGTGGTACAAATGTGTAAAGAAGAAAGAGAGAAAGGCAGTGTACTCCAAAGAGAAAAAAGTACAACAAAGTAGTAAAAGAGGCAAAAGAGATTTTTACTATGACAAGCAAAAGTAAAGGATGGTGACAGTCCTCAATTGTGTGCTAAAGGATTTGTGGGGAGAAGGAGAAAGTGGGAATATTAGAAAGAAATTAAAATATAAAGCGCAACTTATCTGTAATATAAAAATAGACAAAATGATGGTGAGTTCAATCTAGATCTGCCTTACATAGTGTCCTTAAGGTGTCCACCTTTATACACCATAATAAGCTCACTAGTAGAATAGTCAGTAAACTACTTATAGGCCTTACTACACTTAATCAAGCCCTCATCTGTACCCTTATACCAAACCTTATGGATATATATCATAAATAGCCACTTATAGATTGGTGATTGGTGAATTGAATATTCAAAAGGCCCAAAAAAGTGAAGTTAGACAAGCAATAAAGATGTTGTTAAGTCTAAGGTCTAATCCTCAGACTAGGAGTTCTTATATACAAAATTATGATAGTTTGTATACTAGGACAGGTCATCACATGCTACTACCTATTGTTCTACATATGGTAGTGCCTTTGTGCTTAATATAGTGATAACTTAACCTTATGGAGGCTGTCCTTTGTTCTAAGAAAAGAACAGATGACTATCTATGGGTAATTAATAAAGTCCATGTACAAACATTAAGGCCTTCATATCTCCACTAATATTAATCACCTTGAGGTTGTTCTAGGCTCATTCTGAGCATTATGAAGAAGGCTTCTGCTGAGCCTAGAACCAAAGCATTGATCATGGCGGTTTCCGAGATATTAGTGATTTAATAAACAGTAACATAGTGGTTACCAGTTGATCTGCTTAATATCTTGGCCAATATTGATTGTCTTGAGACATGACTGATATCAATCAAAAGGTCTTTTCAAGGGCTTTTCATAGCTTCTAAGACCGTGAGAATTGTCAAAGAATTGGTGGAGATATGGCTGAATGAAGTTTGTGAGAGAGAGAACTTGCTGTTTCCTTCTCTTTCTAGTCTGTATTTATTCTAACTAGGTATTGTGACTACGTTACAATGTGGTAACACTAGTTGTAACTATGAGTAACTAGTTAAGTGATAGTCCAGTAACAGAAGTGATAGAGATAACAAGTTGAGTTAGTATCTAATAATAGGTTAGTCTGATATTGTCCCATTTAGCACAAGTCCAAAAATAGAGGAAAGAGATAGTCTGAGATTTCTCCAAAGAGTCTTGTTTATTCTGTGAGTCTATTGTGTTTTTAGAGTCCTCAGACATTTGATATATTTACTGTATAATAATGTCCTTGTCTAGCATTGTCAACATCTCATCTACTAACCATTTATTATCAGACTATGGCTGATAATAATTGTAGTCCCACTCGATGTTCATAACATAATCCCCTTTGTTCGATTTGATGTTCTCATCAAATTCAATATCCAATGGGTTCTCCCAAGATATTGGACCAGGTGACATCATTAATGTCATCATAATAGTCTTTGTTGTCGTCTTCCCAGTTTCATTGTATAATTCGTCGAGGTCATCTCATAGGAAGATGTCAAAGGACGGGTCTTTGAGAGTTGGATGTAAAGAGGAATGCAATAGTGTAACTGGTTAGGAGTCCATTCCTGAAGAGGACTTGTTTATTGCATTTTCAAGAAATGGGACGACATTGATTTTCTGGGGTCTCAGTGAGAAAATGTTCCAGGAGTTGTTGTCTGGTTGGAGTGAAACTAATGATGAAAGTGGAAAGTGGTTTATTGCAGAACAGATTTGGATAATCAATTCTGGCTCACTTAGCTTGTTATTTTGCCATAGCAAATTATGGTTGGGGTCGTTGTGGTTGGAGGAGGCAGAACTTTCCGTAATGACCAGGGTTTCTTCGATTACATCTTTTGCAGACATAATCAGCACATTGGTCAAGGAAATAGTCACATTGACTATAGACAAAGCATTGTGTGTTATTTGTAATGAAAGAAGGCACATCCCTAGGATCTCATAGTTCTTGATTTCTATTAGAATAATCCAGATTTTGTCTAGTTCCTTTTGTGGTATTGCTAGTTTCCAATTGTCCAGTAATTTCATTATAGCTGGGGTCACTTTCTTATGTGCTGTCAGAACTGTTTCCAGAGTCAGATCTAGTTGATAGGCTAGGGTTCTGATTGTTTGTGTTTGGTAAGTGTTGTACTTTTCATGTGGCAGTGTGTAGGAAATGTTGATGGATTGTAGAGAGTGGAAACTCTTCGAGATTCTTGAGATTGTTTTGGAGTTGAAGGAATTGTTAATCGGCTGTGTGTTGGAGATAAAGATAAAGAGTCTAATTCTCTTTGAAGAGGTTGAAATTGGTAATAGCCACTGAATTCCCAATGAGAGTGGTCCACAGCTGGGCCAAGGGATAGTTAAATAGCGCAAATTGTTGTATAAGAGAAGTTTGATCAGTAGCGATCTGTTAGTAAGAGACATAGTAGAATAGAGGTAGGTCGTTGGTTTGTGCTTGGAGGAATTGTTCGATAGAGAGGAAGAAGTTGTTGACTTGTTCATGATTGACTGGTGATAGTGTTGGTGATGTGGTGGCAGGGGTGGTTGTGTTGTTAGTAGAGGGGAATGAGGAAGAAGAAAAAGACATGAACTGTTGTGTTGTTTTGCTAGTTCTGTTTCAGTTTTCTTTTATAGGCTTTGAGAAGCTGCTTGGTATTGGTGATGTTTGTTTCTGGTTCCCAGGTGCATTCTGTTTCAGGGTATTCTTTCCAGTGAACTAGAAATTCCTTTATTCTATTTTTATTTCTGAAGTCAATTATATCTTTGACTTCTAATTTTTCTTCTCTAGCAATGATCTTTAAAGAGGGTCTTTCTGAGAATTTCCTATATTAGGCGTTCTTTTGTGTGGGCCAGAGAAGATGAACATGGAAAATGGGGTACATCTTCTAGTGTGGTGGTAATTTTAGCCAGTAGTTAATAGACCCAGTTCTTTCTAAAATTTTGAAGGGGCTTACATATTTTGGTGCAAGCTTCTTTGGGGTTCCTTTGATTTGGATATGTCAAGAGTCTAGCCAGACTTGTGTTTCTGCCTTGAGGTTAGGAAGTTTGCTTTTGATTCTCTGATTAATGAGATTCTTGGCGACTTCATATACTTGTTTGGCATTTGTCCAAATGTTCTCCATATGGTTAATCCTGTTGTCAGCAGTGATGGATGAGGTTTCTGGGATGTCGATGTAGGTTTTTGTGGGATATCCAAATATGAGTTTGAATAGAGTATGTGATCGTCCTCTATAGAGTTTGGAATTGTGGAAGTATTCAGCTATGGATAGCTTGTCTACCCATATTTCAGGGTTATTGGCACAATAGATGGCAAGGTAGAGTTTGATTTCTTGATTAAATTGTTCTATGGTACTATCTGTTTGCAGATAAAAAGTAGTGGATGTGGCTTGTTTGATTCCTAGTTCCTGTAAGAAAGCTTTCATTGACTTGGCAATGAATCGAGAGTCACAGTCAGAGATGACCTTGTTGGAAATACCAAATCTTTAGAAGAGGTTGTCCATTAAGAGCATTGCAATTCCTTCTAAGGTTACTCCTTTTGTTGTTGGTATTAATATTATCCCCTTTGTTAGACTATGGTCCACCACAAACAAAATAGAATCAAAGCTCTTTGACTTGGGTAAGTCAGTTATGAGGTCCATGGCAATTTGAGTGAATAGTCATATCACAAATGGTCACTTACTTATTTGTGATTGGTGCTTTAGAATCTTGAAAGGTTCAAAAATGCGAAGTTTAGACAGTGACAAAAGATGTTGTTAAGTCTGAGGTCTAATCCTCAGACTATG
>Ga0153996_1001027_pt1 | contig 11742 bp, 11 predicted proteins | sample TSNC080MetaG_FD_104728 | JGI IMG/M metagenome (GOLD analysis project Ga0153996, IMG submission 104728) | Attine ant fungus gardens microbial communities from North Carolina, USA - TSNC080 MetaG | ecosystem: Host-associated > Fungi > Mycelium > Unclassified | place: USA: North Carolina, Lumber... | reverse complement strand
ATAGATGAAATCTTTCTTCCCGACTTACCCGGCAGATTCATAGTTTGTCCCAAAATCCCGTGACGAATTTTAACATAGCTGCGGTAATCTTTCATCTTCAGGTACTTCCACAGCTCCCGCTTTTTCTCCAGATTCTCTTCCTTTTTAGAACGGATCAGAATAATCGAAGATACCGTCATCATAATGGCCAGATAGTTCGTCATATACTGGCGGAGCTTTTTATTGGTAATCTGTTTCAGCGTATACATGCCGATCATCGTCTTGGTCACAAATATCTGCTGGTCAGCACGTTTTATCATATTCCTTTCATTCACTGACTGGTCATCGCGGCCGATGAAATACCGGTACAGGTCAACATCTACATAGTAGATATTCCTGACGTACGGCAACGGATAATACACATAAATATTATCTACATAAAATGTATGACGCGGCAGCTTGAGCTGACATAATTTCAACATGTCGGTTCTATAGATGACCGAATGCATCAGAATATACTGATCTACATGAAAATGACCCATATCACTCCAGCCAAAGATTACATTCTCTTCAAAAACATTGCGGTAGTGAATAACCTTCTTATGCCTGATACCAACCTTTTCATAAACATAGTTAGATATCAGCATGTCAACTTCCCGCTCCTGATCCTCCAGCTCCTGCACAACCTGCAGTACTCTTATTAAAGCCGCCTTGTCCAGCCAGTCATCACTGTCCACCACTTTAAAATATTTACCGGTCGCATGTTTAAGCCCTGTATTTACAGCTTCTCCGTGGCCGCCGTTCTCCTGATGTACGGCCCGAATGATAGTCGGGTACTCCGCTGCATACCGATCGGCAATCTCCCCCGTTTTATCCTGGGAACCATCATTTACAATAATGATCTCAATATTCTCTCCACCTGCTAATATACTATCAATAGCCTTTTCCATATAGGCTTCTGAATTATAGCATGGAACAGCAAATGAAATATGCTTCATATCCTCTCCTCCTAATTGCACTGTTATACCAGTATAATTGATTTCACCGATTTTTCCAACACCGTATTGTAAAACTTTTTCTTTTCCTATATAGTAGATAGCAGATAAAGAGCAGGAGGTTTAGAAATGAATAAAAATGTAATAGTCGGACAATCCGGCGGCCCTACCGCCGTAATCAACGCAAGTCTTTACGGTGTGGCCGCTGAAGCCTTAAAGAAAAATGATTTCGAAAAGGTGTATGGAATGATAAATGGCATCGAAGGTTTTATAGCCAATCAGGTAATGGATCTGCAGCCGCTTCAGAAATCCGGTGAGCTGGAACTGATCAAGACAACCCCTGGTTCCTTCCTGGGCTCATGCCGCTATAAGCTCCCGGAAGATTTGAATGATCCGGTGTTTCCTAAGATTTTTCAGCGGTTTGAAGAATATAATATCGGTTACTTCTTCTATATCGGCGGTAATGATTCGATGGATACTGTGAGTAAATTATCCCGTTATGCCGCCGGAATCAATAGTGATATCCGTGTAATCGGCGTGCCCAAGACTATCGACAACGATCTGGTCGAAACCGATCATACCCCCGGTTTTGGCAGCGCGGCAAAATACGTCGCTACGACCGTTCGCGAAGTATCTATCGATGCCTCGGTGTATGATAATAAAAAATCGGTAACGATTGTTGAGATCATGGGCCGCCATGCCGGATGGCTGACTGCTGCCAGCGTTTTGGCACGTAAGTTTGAACAGGATAATCCGGTTTTGATTTATCTCCCGGAAGTTGCTTTTGACCAAGATGCATTTATTGAAAAAGTGAGCAGTTGTTTTGAGACAACCCCGAACCTGGTAGTTTGCATATCAGAAGGTATCAATGACGGTAAAGGGACTTTTATATGCGAATATGCAAGCGATGTCGGCGTCGATAACTTTGGCCACAAAATGCTGGCCGGTTCCGGAAAATATCTGGAGAATCTGGTCAAAGAAAAACTGGGGGTAAAAGTGCGTTCCATCGAACTTAACGTAAATCAGCGCTGCTCTTCTTCCTGTCTATCAGCTACCGACTTGGAAGAGTCTGCTCAAGCAGGCTCATTCGGAGTGAATGCAGCTTTAAACGGCGAAACCGGTAAAATGATCTGCTTTAACCGCAACAGCGATTCACCATATCAGATGACTTGCGGTACAGCTGATGTTAATATTATCTGCAATAAGGAAAAAACAGTGCCTCTGGAATGGATAACAAATGATGGTTCGGATGTGTCCGCTGAATTCATCAAATATGCGAAACCATTGGTTCAGGGACAGGTAGAAGTACCGATGAAAGAGGGCCTTCCAAACTTTGCTTTCAGACGATAGTTGTGTTCATAATTTGTTCAAATATCATTAAAAAAAGTTTCATTTAATAAACATTGTTTCTTCATTTGTACCACGTATACTATGTTTATAAGATGAAGCAAGAAAAACAGAAATGACAATTATCTAGTAGTAAAATACTATTTGGAATAAACTTTTTCATAATACATGCCGGGAATTGCGTAAAGCAGTTACCCGGCATCCTCCCTTTTATGGGGTTTTTCGACTTCTCTATATTTTATATCATGTTTAAATCCTTTGGCCGTACACCACTTTATACACCACATTCATTCCGTTTATAATCTATTACCACTTTATACAACACATCATTGCAAGATGAATTTAGCGAAGAAATATATGTATTGGTATTCTTCAGTGCATTAAGCAAGTCATTTCTATTGATGTTTTTCATGTTTGCTATCTGATCATTCCAATGTTCAAAACTTATTTTATGACTTGAACTTATATATAGCAATTCATTGCCTGAATCCAAATGATAATGTTCAATAAATCCATCCGAACCAGTACAATAAAAGATCATACCGCCTCCGCCACATTTTTTAGTTCTACCTCCAATAATGTATGCCGCATCTCTGCCTGGGCTCTTGGCCATTTGCTTTTTTGTCATTACTTCTAAATGCCCTATTGCGTCTTCTATAAATAACAACCCTGGAACTTGTAGAAGCTGATTTGCCGCCACTTCGCATATTTCTTTACCGCCTGCAAAAGTTATGCCTATTCTATCATTAATTTTCGAGACTTTACATGCAGTTTCGCTTAATGTTTTTCCGTTTTATTCCTGACCGTGTATGTAATGGACTGTCTGATCTCATTCCTAGTCTTTGGTTCTTTAGCCGGCTTTGCCCCGACTGCCCTTTCCCCACGCTGATAACCTAATTTAAACGCGATATTAATAGCACTAATAAACTTACTCGGAACGACTTCCATCCACCTGCCCGCCGTTTCATCTGCTATCTGGTAAAAATCTGCTAAACCTAAATCATACCGATCATTAACCTCTATTTTCTTTACTTTTCTTCAAAAGTCATATCTTGCCCTTTCTGCCGGGCTTTGCCACTGTTGATTTTTATTGTATGGCACCGGCCATACTCCCCTACCCCTTAATGCTTACTATGCGATTGAAAACCTTCTGCTGGTAGATACCCGCATGTATCTGTCATATAGTTTCCCGTGATCTTCCCGAAAAGCTTTGCTGTCGAAGCGGTTAGATACTACCGGGGTAAACCTTACTATGTAGTCACCGGCCCGCTGTTCTTCCAGTCCCTTCCGTTCCATATCTGTCTTGATATCGGCTTTTAATTCCTCGATATGCTTCTCAAGCTCCTTCTGCTGCCCTTCAAGGGCTTTGAGCTTTTTGACTCTGTTCTCGATCTGCTTCATTGTCATGGTGTTGGTTCTCCTTCCTGATCTGATAAGATCAGCAACCCTTACAGCATCTTCCTGACTATTACTGCCCCATCGGGTGTTCACAGGTATATGGCTGCAAGTTTGTGGGTGCTTTTGGCTTTCCCGGTTGCTTTGGTGGCATCCGGCTGAAATCATCTTCTGAACTATTACCGCCGCTATTGTTGGTTCATCAGTATATGGTTTTCAGCTTCACAACTTTTCGGGTTGTTCGTTTGCCTTGCTGTATCTTATGATGTTATTACGCACTTATTCTTGACCATATTCAATTGTCATTATACACAAATATTTGACCATATCATACACTTGTTTTTGTACATATATCCACTTGTAAAAGTGCACGTTTTATATTACAATTATTGTATGATAAAGGAGAACCTCGCCATTTTTTCTGGCCAATGGTTCGGGAAGGAGAAATTATGTCAATTAGTTATGATAAGCTTTTCAAACTATTAGAAAAGCATCAAATATCAACTTACTATTTACGCCAGAACAAAATCATTGGACAGCAGACATATTACAATTTGAAAAACGGTAAAGGGAACTTAGGAACTGAGACATTAGAAAAACTCTGTAAATTGCTGGACTGCCAGCCCGGCGATCTAATGGAGTATGTTCCTAGTGAAAATGAATAACCATAGAACGTGATACAGGGGAATAGCTTTATAATACTTGCAAGGGAATTAATACCGGTACGATTTCCGGTGGAACACAAGAAAAATTGAATTATATGTTGATAATTTACTGTACCTGTAGTAAAATAAGGGTACAAAAAGGGAAACCGCAAGCGGCTTACCCGGTTAATAAAGCAAACTGTTATTACTAACAGCCGTCATTATTGTGAGTAGTGGCGGCTATTTACGTTTCCCCTTGAAAATCTGATAACACAGACCCACAAGGGTAACCAGAAGTATACAAAACTGAATCAAATCAGAATATGTAACCACATAGGCACCCTCCTTTCTTTCGTCTGGAGGGCGTAACCCCTCCGAAAAAGAGGGTAAGCCGCCTCGCTTTGGTTTCCCATGCAAAGATTATATCATATTTACCATGAATCGGGCAACACCCTATTAACTGACCGGAAGAATTGTTAAATTAGCGAACTCTGCATCTTCCGGAATCATATCAAAGCCAGTCACACTAACAAAGCCAAAATCCAAACAATTAAAAATCAATGTGTATTTCTCACCTCTATAAATCGCTTCATAAGGATTATCAGTATCAAAAACTGCTATATGTTCTTTGAAAATCAGATCATCACCTTCATAAATGACAAACTTAAAACTATTACTATCTACTTGTTCAATTTCCATCAATAATGAATCGGGATCAGACCCCGTATAATAGTTGCCATTCACTGGCATATAGCATGTATCTATTTCCCCAATCTCTACGGAACCCAACACCCTTTTATGAAGTTTAATATTGATAACAAGACCGTCGATGTTATATGTATCAGTGGAAACAATGCTTATATTATTACCTTCAACATACATATAACAAGTTCCCGAATTCCCCTGTTCAGTTGTATAATTTGAACATTGAAACTCTGCCTTGCCCTCTATTAAATCCACTGTCACATCACTACATCCCCTAGAAAGCCCATGATTTCCATAATGAATCAAATCAAAGGTGATCCTATTACCGTTCGCCTCTTTAATATTCAATACCGTTCCAGGGGTGATTGTCTGTGGATCATATCCATAACTTACCCATATCCCCTCATACTCCACATCCTCTTCCTCATCAATATCTTCATCTTGGGTTTCCACCCGTCCCACCTCAACCCCTCCAGTCTTCACTTCATTACCTGACATTTCAGTTTGTTTTGAACTGCACCCAGATACCAGAATGATTAAAGCTGTTAGTATATATAGCATTTCTTTATATTTTCTGCTCCGCATAAGATAAATTCCACATCAGACACATTGAAATGGAAAACAGGCCCCTTTCGTCTATACTAAAGTCAAATTACAAGCCAGTACAACATGTTCGCGAAGTACGCTCGTTGTTCCCTCGCTGTTCGATTCTCCTGATCAACTTTCTGTAGTTATGCCCTTCCTTTTCTTCGTAACTACACACACCAGTCATTCTTTAATCGATTTAATACTTTCATCTGCTCCGAGGTGTCATGATCTGGATTTGCATCCGGATGAAATTTCTTTGATAATTCCCGGTAAAATTGTTTTAAAATAACCTTGTCTGCATCGTCATAATCAGATGCCCCTCCGGACTGGCTGGTGCAGTACTGCCCCGAGGTTTCTCTATGTCAGTTCGTTTCCCTGCGGAAACGAGGTTAAATCATTCAAACTACCGACACCACTGTCGGCAGTTCTGAAAAATCCGTCTCCATGATCAGGTACGGAATTTCCGCAGCTCTGACGCATCCAATTTCACTTCACCTAAGGTCGTATTTCCTGCCTTTAGATGTGGTGGGATGAATTTTCAGCTCTCTGTAAATTGCTGGTGATCTCATTACCAGCTTTCTCAACGTGTGCGTGATAGCCACACGTTTACTCCATTCAACTGCGGAATTTCCGCGGTAGAGCATTGTTCTGTTATTTCAGGTGGGATCTTTGTGCGCCCCCTTATCTATAAAGTGCTGCATACTCTGTCGCACTGGTCCAAGTCCGGTCAAATTGTGCCACGCCTACATGATGGAATGATGCCGCTCTCAGTTGCTCATTGACATAAGGCCGTAGCTGATCGGCATACTTCGGCCGGCGCAACTCCCGGATTACTTTTGTCTGAATCTGCCGGGTGGCTTCTACTCCTATTCCCAACGCCGCTCCTGTCTCTTTAAGCGTCCTGTCGGCATAATACAAAGGGTAAGTTCACAGCCAAAAGTATCTAATTGTCTTAACCCTGCACTAAGCGTCAATTTTACCATTGAGGAAATGGTAAGGCTCTCGTCTATCTTAAATGTATCGCTAGATCAATTAATAAGTAATGAGACCACTCCCGAAGTAAATAAAGTTATTTCATCTAAAGATGTGTGTGAAATGATGCTACTTCTCTTTAATTCAAATATTGACATAGTCTCAAAGGAAATCAATGTAACTGAGACTTGTTGGGAGCGAGATATATATGATCGTTACGAAATTAGAGGTGAAACCAGAGAAAACATTTATTTTGCTTTTTATTTTCCAAATTGGGCTACATCTTCTGATCCCGAGGAGGAAAGCCTACTATGTCAAATGGGAAATGACAACGGAAAAAACATGAGAATAAACACGTTTATAACCCGACTCCTTGATGTAAGAAAAATGTATAACAGTGGAAATATTCCTGATGAAGACATGTACCATCGACTTATTGAGAGTTATCTTCATGATGCTGAGGGTTAGGTGTAATATCGGTTTCTTTTTAGAGTGTCAGCTGTGCCACCATTCAAAACGTAGCCGAATACCGTACACCACTTTTACACCACTTACCCATATATAACCGTAATTAAAGATAAATACTAAAGTGCCGCAATCCTTGTAATATAAAGGACTACAGCACTTGATAAATACAAAATTTTCAAATAAACTTTTTCATAATACATGCCGGGAATTGCGTAAAGCAGTTACCCGGCATCCTCCCTTTTATGGGGTTTTAGTTATATTACATTTTATGGCATTTCTAAAATTACCGCCTGCCTGTCATCATAGTTTTCTCTTCTATTTCACAGATAGCCTGCACTTTGGGTGAGGAACTGCCCTCTGCAAATTCCAGTTCAAGCCATGATTCTATCAGCCTTTTAGCTAATTCCGGCGCAATGACCCTTGCTCCCATACACATGATGTTTCCATCATTGCTGAGGATCGACCGTTCGGTGGAAAAGATATCATGGCAAACCGCCGCTCTGATACCCGGGAATTTATTTGCGGTCATAGCCATTCCAATACCGGTGCCACAGATTAAAATTCCCCGTTTTTCATAATTACTCCCGATAATCCTGCTGCATACTCTCTCCGCTATAAAGGGGTAATATGTATCATCTTCCGCGGAGTCACATCCAACATCCTCGATCATATACTGACGGGATTCCAGAAATTCGATAATTATTTCTTTCATATTTACCGCTGCATTATCACAGCCGATTACAATATTCTTCCTTCCTGCTGTCACTTAAATCTCTCCTTCCACGAATTCACGCATTCCCTGAAATATCAGCCAAACCGAAGTAGCTCCTGCATCTTGGTGGCCAATTGCCCGATCCAGCAACGACTTGGCCCGGCCAAATTTAGCAATATAATTTTTACTCGCTTCCATTCCCTGCCTGGCTGCTTCCTCCGATGCCCTCAGCATTTCCAGAAGACTTTTATCCTGATTCTCTTCTAATGCCGCTGCCGCAGGTGCAAGGGCGTCGACCATAGTTTTATCTCCGATGTCTGCTTTTCCCCGCTCCTGAATTGCTTTAAGGCTCTTACGTTCCATTCCGGCAAGATCAGCCGCGGTTAAAATATTCTTAGGCGCCATCGATTCAGCACCAGCCAGATAAAGGCTGCCAAATATAACGCCGGAAGCTCCGCCCATGGACATTAACATAGCTTTCCCAGCGGCTTCAAATACAGCATACGCATTTTCTTCGCCAGCCATGGAACTCAATCTTTTTTTAACCTTCTGCATACCGCCAGCCATGCCGATTCCATGATCACCATCACCGATTACGCTGTCAATTTCGGTTAGATATGCTTTATTGGCAATAACCTTATCAGCAATATATAAAAGCATATTTCTCGCATCTTCAGCATGAAGCTCGGTTAGTTCTCCGGCCTTACTGCGCACAATTCCCGCCGGCTCTGTATCGTTTACATCAAACTCCGGTCCGGCTTCCTCTTCTACTTCGTCATTCTGATAAGCGGTGTTGGTCAGTTCCCCTTTTGCATAATACGGCGAATAACAGGGAGCATCTAAATATTTCTTCAATTCTTCATCCAGTTTTAAAATAGTAATTGAAAATCCGCCCATTTCCATGCAGGTACAATATACCTTTATCTCTGCGTCATGGACCTTTAGTCTGTCGGCCATTAACCGTTTGTTTAATTCATAGTAAACAATATTCAACTCCAGCAGCGGTGTCGAGCCAAGCCCATTTACTAAAACAGCAACTTCGTCACCACCCCCAAGCCCCATCTCTTTTTTTAATTCTGAATACATTCTGTCAACCAGCTCGTTAGCCGGCTTCATTTTCGTGCGCTCGATTCCCGGTTCACCGTGGAGCCCCATCCCAAACTCAACTTCATCATCGGCCAGTTCAAAGGTCGGCTTATCATTCCCCGGCAGCGTCCCCGGTGAAGTTGCCACCCCGATTGTATTGATATAATCTCTGGCCTTCTCAGCAACACGGATTACCTCATCAAATTCCAAACCGGCATCGCAGGCAGCACCGGCTATTTTGATCACAAACACATCACCAGCGATCCCGCGTCGATCAGTGATACGTTCTTTCGGCGCCGAAGCGCAGTCATCCCATACTCTCACATGGGCCGTTTTGATTCCCTCTTCCCGGCATAACTCCTCAGCCATATCAAAATTCAGATTATCGCCTGCGTAGCAGCCGTATATGAATAAAACCCCTTTGCCCTGATCTACCGCTTTTGCTGTCTCACTGATTAATTCCGGATTTGGCGATGCACAGATATTGCCGCATGCAACCGCATCCGCAAGGCCTGCTCCGCAATAACCGGAAAACAGCGGCTCGTGTCCGCTTCCGCCGCCGATGACCAGAGCCACCTTATCCTTCCGGTTTCTTCGGTACTGAAAGGCATTATAATCTCCGATTTTTTTATAGTACTTCTTATATGCCTGGAGATATCCCGAAAGCATTTCCTCTACTACATTTGATACATCCGCATTCAATATTTTTTTCATCTTTACCGCTTACCTCCTTCTATCTATTCAACATTTCTATGCCGCTCTGACATCTTTTCAAAGGTCAGCTCATCCGTTTCTGCTACAATTATCATCATAACCACATCAAAGGTGATAAACAGAGCCTGTTCAAACAGATTGCCCATCGGCTGGCAGGAAGGGACCACATCATCCTTACCACGGTATACCGCCGCCGGAAGAAAAAATACCGCATCTGCAACTTCTGAAGCCGTCCTGCCACTGGGTGAACCGGTCACCACATATATGAAACCGCCGGCTTCCTTTGCCCGTTCACAGACATAATTAATATGTCCAATCTGTCCGTCTCCCAGTGTGGCAACCACTAAATCACCCGGGCGGATAGCCGGTGTTGTATCGTCCCATATCCAGTGGACTTCTTTGCCCATATGCGTCAGCCGCATGGCAAATGCCCTGGTGGCCATACCTTCACGGCCAACACCAATTAAGAATATGCGGTTGTACCGCTCAATCGCTTCGATAAAAGAACGCATTGCTTTTTGATCTATTTTTTCATATACTTCTTTATGCTCCGCCAGTATAGACCGGTATAATTTTTCTATTTCCATAAGTCGGACACCCCCTAAATGCTCAGCTCTTGCCGAAGATAATCCATTGTGTTCTTAATACCTTCATAAACAGCATCGTCTTCCTCTTCAAAAATTGTCACTACTTCCAGGTATTGAGGTACAGCTTCCAGCCCTGATGCCGAAACCGCCCGCTTAATATACTCCGGTGTCACAATTCCTTCTTTTGTGAAATCCCAATGCCGGTCAAGCATCCCATCGGTCTGCTGCAAATGGATAGAACCGACATAGGGCGCGCATTTTTTCAGCCATAGCTCCATATCCGCTTCGCCTTTCAGCAACGGCCTATAAAGTGCATGCCCCCAATCGATCAGGAGTTTTATCGGTATTGCTGTCCCTTCCAGATCTTTCATCATCTGCACCGACACTTCCGGACTATGAGGAAATTCGGTCCATAACGGCGTTGCTTCAATATGAATTTCCCGCAGACCTCTCTCTTTGCCATATGCAGCAAGCTGCCGCAGATAATCCAGCATAATCTGATATAACTCACGGCGTTTGTCTTCATCCCGGGCATCATCATAATTCATCCCGCCCACCGGTGTTCCCAGGATTTTCGATCCCATTGTAACCGTTAAATCAACCGCTCTTTTAAAATATGTAAGGGCAATGTCCCGCTGAACCGCGGAAGGTGCCAGCAGATTAGCATAGCTATAGGCCGCCAGGCCGCCAAAACCGGCATCGATATGAACACCCTCTTTTTCAAATGCCGACTGATACTCCAGCGCCATCTGATCCCGCGGTTCATCCGGCCACCACGGATCGATCAGATCCCAGGTAAACTGTACATGATCCACCTTAAAATCTTTCTTACACATCCTCGCCAGCTGGCCCGGCTTCATCCACCGCTTAACGGCAAATGACAGGTTCAATCCTATGTCCATAATATCACCCTTTCTATTAGTTGACTTTGATCTTTCGCTGCTTCCGTTCTCTGACAATATCAGAAATAGAGCTGAATGAAATCGCCAGTACCACTACGATTCCCGATACCGCTGACTGCCAATATACATTGACCCCAAACAATACAATCATATTCTGGATAATACTGATTACGGCGGCACCGATCAATGCACCGGCCGGATTGCCGATTCCTCCGGTCAGCGACACCCCGCCGATAACAGATGAAGCGATAGAATTCATCGGCCAGCTCTCGCCGATTGCCGACTGGGAAGAGCCCAGTCTGGCCACATACAGTATCCCTGCCAGAGATGAAATGAACCCGACGATAGCATAGATCATGATGCGGATTCTATCCACTTTAATACCAAGAATCTTTGCCGCTTCGCGGCTATTGCCAATGGCATAAATATAACGCCCTGTCTTGGTCTTCTTTACCAGAAACAACACACATATTAATACAATAATGGTAAATACAAAGGGGAACGGAATCGGGCCGAGATTGCCCTTGCCGAATATGTAAATACTCTCAGGTATCCCGGTGATCGCCTTGCCTTTCGTAAGAACCAGGTTTATACCGCCATATACGCCCTGCATTCCGATGGTAGCTACCATTGAATTAAGGCGCAGCT
>Ga0153996_1001026_pt1 | contig 11745 bp, 9 predicted proteins | sample TSNC080MetaG_FD_104728 | JGI IMG/M metagenome (GOLD analysis project Ga0153996, IMG submission 104728) | Attine ant fungus gardens microbial communities from North Carolina, USA - TSNC080 MetaG | ecosystem: Host-associated > Fungi > Mycelium > Unclassified | place: USA: North Carolina, Lumber... | reverse complement strand
TCACTGTCGCTTTGGTTCCCGGTAATAAAATAAGCCATCCGGTATAGCTTTTTGGAGTAAAAACGGTACAGTACATCAAATGCAGCTTCGTCGCCGGCGATCATGTTTTCTACCAAAGCTTTGCGTTCTTTATCCATAACCAGTATTTCCTTCCTTTTATTGATGCATCTATTATATAAGAGTCCATGTAGAAGTCTGCGGTTCCCAATTTTTTTCAAATTATACAGAATTTTTTTTGTTATTACAATGCCAAAATGCCTTACAATCAATCTTTAATCAATTGTAAGGCATTGTTTGCGCTATATATCAGGCTATTTCCTTCGGCGACAACTTGTCATAATCCAACTTTCCTTTAATTTTTGAAACATTGCCAGGTATCACCAAGTGATTCTATGACCTTCCGGTAAGTGTTGTATTTTTCTTCATAAATGTTTTTGTATTCTCTTCTTGGCTGAACCGTTTTTGTTATAATTACAGTTTTTTCCACCGCTTCCTTATAATTTGAATAGACTCCCACTGCGACTCCTGCCGCAATGGCCGCCCCTTGTGCTCCTGTTTCCTTGTCTTCTACTACATCGACAGGGATTTGTAATGCATCCGCAAATATTTGCACCCAGACATCTGAATTGGCCGCACCGCCAGATAACCGGATACTTTTAGGAGGGGTTCGATTATACAGCAACTTTTTCACATGCGTCATATGTGAAAATACAATTCCTTCATATACTGCACGAAGCATGTGCATTTTATTATGGTAAGCAGTTAATCCAATAAATGTACCCTTTGCCAACGCATCTTCATTAGATCCATTTAAAAATGGCAGAAAAATAATATTACTGTCTTGCGGCTCTATAGAGGCAGCCCATTGGTTTGTAATACCATACACAGATTCACTCTTTTTCTCCGCCTCTTTCTTTTCATAATCCATCAGGTTCCTAATGAACCACTCCATATTTCCTGCTGAAGTAGGGCTGCTTTCCTCCACCAGAAAATATCCCGGAATACAAAACATGGAGTTTAAGGCTACTGTTCCATTAATGACAGGTGCTTTTGCTAAAAATGCATTAATACTCCACGTCCCCGCGATCATGCACATTGCTTCTTCATCTGTGAGTCCGGAGGCTAATCCGCAGGCATCCACGTCAAACATACCTGCCGCTGCCGGAGTGCCTTCTTTAAGTCCGGTTTTCGCACTTGCCTCCTTTGTAATATATCCGCATATATCTGCAGAATATCTCAAAGGCGGCAATTTATCCCTGATTTGTTCCAGACCAAAGCATTTTAACAGTTCTGGGTCATAATCTTTTGTATTAAGATTCACTAAATTGCCACCTGTTGAATCGGTGTATTCCGCGTATGCTTCACCTGTCAGCATATATCGAATGTAATCCTTTACATGAAAAATATATTTGGTATTATCAAGTACTGCCGGCTCATGATCTCTAAACCAGGCCAGGATGCTCACTGGCTGACATGCCAGTATTTCCTGATAAGATTTGGGGAATATTTTTTTCTTAGTTCCATCCTGATTCCATCGTTCCACATATTCCCATGCTCTTGTATCTGTAGATACAATACCGTTGTAACTTGGTTTGCCCGCATAGTTTATCATGTACAGGCCTTTCCCATGCCCCGAAAAAGAGACGCCTGCTATCTCTTTCGGCGCTATTTTACTTTTTAAGATACACTGGCTTATGGCCTGTGCATTTACCTCCCACAGTTCATTCATATTTCTTTCTGTATATCCGGGCTTTGGCGTAATCGTCACAGTCGGCACACTGGCGACAGCAATCTGAACACCATTTTCATCAAAAATTGCTGCTTTGGAATATGTTCCCCCATTATCTATTCCCATTAAATATCTCATTTTCTTTGTCCTCTAATAATCTCTTGGCCTACTTGTTGCCCTGCTAAAATGAGTTTGCAAAATATATTCACTATCCCCATCATAGAAGATATCTTCTTTGTCTTTTATCCATTTCTTAAGTTTTTCGCCCAATTCATTCTTTAATGCCAGATGTTTTTCAGAGAATATTAAATTCTTTGTTTCGTAAGGATCTATGATCAAATCATATAATTCTGATATATCTTCTTTATTTTCCGTATATTTGTATCTTGACGTTACTAAAGATTTTGCCACATTTCTATGTAAATGACCATAAGTTTCACTTACGAAGAAATCTCTCCGCTTCTTAAATCCGCTTGCCTCTAATTCCAATAAGTTCTGTCCATCCGGCGTATCATCAAAGGCCAGGCCTGCCGCTGCTAAAATAGTAACCGGCACATCTAAATTACTAACCAGTGCATCCGTTACCTGTAATGGTTTTATAATGCCCTTGTAACTCATCGCCATTGGAATTCTCATCACTTCCTCCGCCATGTAACTTGCTTTATCAAATTTTCCGCCTTGGCAGGCAATGGCGTCGCCATGATCAACCGTCCAGATAACCAATGTATTTTCATCCAATCCTAATTCCTTCAGCTTATCAAGTACGATGCCGGCCGCATCATCTACCATTGTTACATGTGCATAACACCTTGATAATAACAGCTGCCATCGTTCCCAGGTGATTGGATTTGGATAGATCAGATTTTCGTTTTCATCCGCAATGCCCAGATTATGCTCTTTCCGATAACAGGAAGGCTTGTCTAACTGCGGCGAATCAAACGTAGGATATTCCGGGATTTCCGATGGATCATACATATCCGCATATTCCTGCGTCACGAAATAAGGATCATGCGGCCCCCAGAAATCCAGCCTTAATGAAAATGGCTTGTCACTGTCTTCATTCTTTATTTCTTCTAATTGTCTGCATACCATGTTAGCTAAAAAGAACGCTTCATGAGTTTCCTTTGGTGTCACTAAAATTCCGGAAGCCTGTTCATTCGACCACTCTTTATCCTGAATATATATTTCACCAGGCTTAATATCCAGCCTCCATGGATCCATAGTGCATTCAATTTTTATTTCAGGGCCTGGCAAATTATATTCTTTCAGATACTCCTTGTATTCTTCTGTAATATAAGGATTTCCATATGACGGATAGCAGTAACCCTCACATCCGTGATCGAATGCCGTTCCCATACCCGCATGCCATTTCCCGTAATAGTAATTTCTATATCCGTCATCTTTTAAAATCTGTAAATATGTCCGGCCAGAAAAAGGAACATTTACATCATTTAACACTTCGCCATGACGATGTGAATATTGACCGGTCAAAATGCATCTTCTGGACGGACCACACAATGGATTAGATGAATATGCCCTTGTGAAATCCACTCCGGTTCGTGCAAATGCTTCAAAATTGTCTCTTCTTACTTTTGGTCCAATATCCCATCCATGTCTGTTATATATTTGATGATCTGCCATAATAAATAAAATATTTGGTTTTTCCATTTTTCTTATTATCGTCCTTTCTCACCACCATTTAATCTGATCCGTAATATATTTTCTGATTCTTATAAATTCGGGATCATTTACATCTCTTGGATGAGGTAAATCAATCACTATCTCATCTTTCACTTTTGCCGGCTTGTTTGATAATATTAGCACTCTTTCTGCCAGGTATACCGCTTCTTCTATGTTATGAGTAATAAATACGATGGTCTTTTTTAATTCCTTCCATATCCTTATCACTTCATCTTCCAAATAGAATCTCGTTTTAACATCCATCTGCCCATATGGTTCATCCATTAAAAGCAAATCCGGATTCATTGCAAATGCTCTTCCGATAACGATTTTTTGTTCTGAACTGGCTGACAGCCCGGCAGGATAAGTGTTTCGGTACCTGGTCAAGTCCATCAATGTCAGAATTTTCTCCGTCTGCTCACTAATATATTGTTTGTCCTTATGCTTTGCCTTCAAGCCATATTCAATATTCTTTTCTACCGTAAGCCATGGGAAAGAAGATGGTTCCTGAAATATGAAGGATATATTATGTTTCTTTGGATTAACTTTTTGACCGTCTATCAATACCTCTCCAGAGGTAGGCTCCAGCAAATTGGAAAGCATATTCAGAAATGTTGTCTTACCACACCCAGTTGGACCGACAACACAAACAAACTCGCCTTCGTTAATATGAAAATTACAATCCTCAATCACTTTCAAATCACCAAATGATTTACATAGATGGTTTACCAGAACTTTTACTTTTTTAGCCACGAACTCACCCCCTACTTGATTACTAAATCTGTATGATTACTTATTTCTTTTCGAATATCCAAGAATCTGCTGTCTGTATAATCCCTCGGCCGTTTCAAATCATTTAAATCATAAACTCCTTTCACAGTCATTGGTCTTGCACTAAACAAAATAATTCTGTCGCCCAGATATACTGCCTCCTCTATATTGTTGGTCACAAAAATAACTGTTTTCTTATTTTGATTCCAAATTTTCAATATTTCATCTTGCATAGAATATCTTGTCTGGGCATCTAATTGACCAAAGGGTTCATCCATCAATAATATCTCCGGAATACTTGCATATGCCCTGGCAATTCCAACCCGCTGTTTCATTCCGCCGGAAAGCTGCCTTGGATAATGCTTTTCAAATCCATTTAACCCTACAAGATCAATATATTTTTGAGCCCTTTCATATCTTTTCTTTTTGGGAACATTATGAAGTTTGTCAGGAAATGCCACATTATCCCGAACTGATAACCATGGCATGACCCCTAAATTTTGAAACACAAAACCAATTTGTGAATGAACTCCCTGAGACAATTTTTCATCAATGTACACTTCTCCGGATGTCGGCTTTAATAATCCTGACACAATATTTAACAATACTGATTTTCCACATGCTCCCGGGCCTAATAACACAAGGAACTCATTTTCCTTTACGTCTAAGCTTACATTTTCAATTGCCACTTCGAAAGAATCATTATTTATAAACACCTTGGACAGCTTCTTAATTTCTAATTTATTTCTACCTTCCATGGGCATAATTTCCTTTCTGCAAAAGTCAGTATCCATGATAGTACTGCACCTATAACACCAATTATTATCATTGCAAAAATCACTAATGGCAAGTCAGCAACATCGGAGCCGCGGATTATCATAAATCCTAATCCGGAATTGGCAGAAATCATTTCTGCTGCGAGTACAATAATCCACGCAGTCCCCATGGCCGTCTTTACACCGGCCATAATTGCACTCAATGAACAGGGTATTACTACTTCTTTGATCGTCTGAAACTCAGTGGCTCCAAACACAGATGCTACATCAATATTTATCTGAGGTATTAATCGGACACCTGTGTATGTATTAATAACCACCGGCATCACTGTTCCCGTAAAAATCAATGCGGTTTTGGATGTTTCTCCGATTCCAAACCATAATGTCATCAGTGGAATCCATGCTAATGCCGGAATTGGCCTGACCAATTCAAAAAGCGGTTTTAAGTAGTCACAGCATTTTTGATTCCAGCCTATTAACAAACCAAATGGAATGCCAACTACACATCCTGCAAGGAGACCCATTAATACTCGTTTCATGCTGGCCCATATATGTCCTGCCAGGCTAATATTATTAACCGGTTTTACTAATAAACGTCCGGCCCGCCGATATACATCCAGTGGTGTTGGAATAATCCCGCCGTTTTTGGATGCCAGCTGCCACAGGGAAGCAAATAATAAAATCGAAATGACAGGTAATATATTTAAAAGAATTTTATACACCCCGGAGTTTTTCATCATTGCATTCATTTTACTTCAACCTCCATTTCAAGACCCGGTTTTCCACTTTTCGAAGGGTTGTTGTCAGCCCCAAACCAATCAGTCCGATTACCAGCATTCCGGCAATAATAGTATCGATTCTTCCGTAATTTCTCCCCATAAGTATCATATATCCCAAACCACTGCTGGAGGCTAACATCTCCGCTGCAATCAAGGTACCCCAGCCATTTCCCAAGGCAATAACCATCCCTGCAAAAGCAAGCGGCATCGCAGAAGGGATCCCCACCGTACAAAAGATTTTCCAATTGGAATATCCACATGTTTTTGCATAATTAATATAAACCTGGTTGGTTTCCCTGATTCCAGTATAGGAATTTATAACAATGGGAACAAATGTCGTAAAAAATATAATAAATGATTTTGCAACCGTTCCAATACCTAAAAGCACAATAACAATGGGGATCCATGCGATTGGTGGAAGAGGTCTGATCATTTCAAAAATAGGACGAAGCAACTTGTCAACCGGTCTATACCACCCCATCAGCAAGCCTAACGGCAGCCCTGCTATTAATGCCAGAAAAAAGCCAATCATAGCAAGTTTAAAACTTGCTAAAATATTCACTATTAATATATTTCCATCAGGACGTGGATCAACTATTTTAGTAAAGATAGCATTGATTACCTGGATTGGCGAAGCCAGCACCTTATCATTGACTATTCCAAAGGTACATAGCAACTGCCAGAATATTAAAAAAGTAAGGATACTAATAATTCCGCGCACAATGGTTCGGATCTTTCTTTTCTTGTTTTCCTCTCTTAGTGCAGCAACCTCATTTTCTATTTTGTTTGGATTTCCCATATGTTTTCCTTTCCTTAAAAACGTCTGAAACCCGGTCTTGCTCTGTAATTGCTGTCAAGATGGCTAAAAGTCTTTTTGACCAGGCTTTACAGCAATTACAAATTATATTACTTTAATTTTTCCATCAGCCGGCTGTCATAATTATCTGCCTGCATTAAGGCTTCTTTATCGTCTTCTGTATAATTTCCCATTGTAATATAGATATCCATTATTTCCGCAATGGAATTTTGAAGAACGGTCCGTTTTCCATCCTCCGACAGTTTAAAGTACTCCACTTGTTCTTCTGGAGGCAGTATCTTTGTAATCTGCAGGTCCATAAATTTCAGTGCATTGGTTTCATTTGTGGCCACACCATTCTCTTCACAAAATTCCACAAATATCTTTGCCCCTTCTTCTTGATTCTCCTTGATCCATGCGACTGCCTTCATATATGCCCGCAGCCATTTTTCTGCCACTTCCGGTCTTTCTTTCAAAATCTTGTCGCTGGCCGTAATTACGGATGGCAAAAATATTTCCTGGGTTACTCCTGTTGTGATTGGAACCCACCCCTCTGCTTCCGCATTCAGATAAAAGGATGCATTGGCCTGTACGATATCACCATTGCCAGCTCTGAAGGCCGTAAAGGCGGGAGAAGAATCCATGTTTGTCCTGACCACATCGGATACCGATAATCCTAATTTATTTAAAGTGGATATAAGTAAAATATCTGTGATGGTTCCTTGTGTATATAACACTTCTGCGCCTTTCCACTCTTCTGCCGTGCCATAGCAACCGGTATCTTCATCGTATCCGGCTTTCACAATTTCATGATCCTCCCTGGCCCAAAGACCCATGAGTGCCCCGTCAGCGATTGCAAGACCAATGATTTTAAGATCTTTTTTAGCTACTCCTAATACAATTCCGCCAAATCCTGTCGTGCCAATATCCCAGGCCCCCGCCTGATATGCCTCCATCTGTGGCGGCGCCCCGATATATACCAAAGTTTCTACATCTAATCCTTCTTCTTCATAATATCCATTTTTCTCGGCAATATAAGCTGGAAAACCATGACCGGAAGGATGGATACTAATCGTAAGTTTTTCCCTCACTTCACTTTGTTTCGCTTCGGGCTGCTTCTCACCAGATGAACATGCCATAAGACCTGTCATAACTACTGCCACCATTACTAAGCTTAATATTCTTTTTCTCATGCTTCATTTCCTCCTTTTTGAAGCGTTTCATTTTTGAGCAGCACTGCTCCGCTCCCTTCTCCTATTGCTGGTTGTATCAATTCAAATCCAATACCGTTTCTCCTTCTACAATGCTTCCTCTTACAAACTTCTTTTCAATTTCATAATTCTTACCTCCTGTTTGTTTGTTTTTCTGGATGTTTAGATATATTTCCGTTGCACATTGAATTACCTTGCCAAAATTTCTTTCATATGTTGATAATTTTTTAGGGGTAATCTGATCCGAATAAAAATTACCAAATCCCATAATAGATACATCTTCCGGAACCCGTATCCCATATCTTGTACATGCATTATAAAATCCCACTGCAAAACTGTCATCTCTCGGAAATACTAACTGGGGCATTTCATGATTGAGGATCATATTTTCCGCTGCCAGATATCCTACTCTGATGTCATCCTTCAAGCTTTGATATTCTATTTTTTTAAATCCCATTCCATTTTTTTCACATTCACGCTCCACACCCTTGCTTCGTTCCCGATTCGGTGACAGCATAGAGTCCTCCGCTATGTCCAAATATGTAATGCTCTTATGTCCGCGTGCTCTTACAAACTCCACCATACATTTTGCTGCATAATGGTTATCCACAGCAGCATAAGGAAGATCACATTTGTCTAAATACCTGGCCAGGAAAATAATTGGTATTTCTTCAGTTTCGGCCAATTTCCTAAAATATGCTTCATTTTCCAAGGATTCAAAAAAGATAAAAAGTCCATCTACTTTACTGCTTAACAAAGATTCGCAATTTTTTCTTTCCCTTCCACTGTCATTCCTGGAAGTAGCCATAATAATTCTGCTGTTGTGAGACTCGGCGAAACTTTCCATCGGTGTTAATATTTGAGTTTCAGCAATATTCTCAATATTGCTGACTATCAGCCCAATCAGATTTGTTTTGTTTGAAGCAAGACTCCGGGCCTGGTAATCTACACGGTAACCCAGAACTTTCATTGCCTCATACACTTTTTCTTTATTTTTCTCTTTTACGTTCTCTTTTCCTTGCAATACATTCGATATCGTTCCCAAGGACAAACCTGTCATTTCAACTAAATCTTTATAAGAGGCCACTTATCTTCTCCTCCATTTTTTATTTTTGAAGCGCTTCATTTATATGTTTATATTACTCCCTTTTAACTGGTTTGTCAATAACTACCTGAAATTATAGTAAGGGAATAATATTCAAAATATTTCCTTTTACAATCTGCTCCCGACAGGCAACAGAAATTTCCAGCTGATCCATTCGCTTCAAGATCAACTGGGTATTCCTCGTTCCATACGGCATATCGCTTCCCAGGATCAACCGCCCGACGCCATAATGTTCCAGCGCAAATTGTAAGGTACTCAAAGAGTATAGCTGGGGCGAGGATAAGTCAAACCACACATTCTTCCCCACCAAAACTGCTGCCATCGCTCCAGACCAAAGTAAATGGGCAACAACAAACTTTGTCGACCGATATTTATTCGCCGCCTTAGCAAAGGCCATCGCCTGCTTATAGTTCTTCAAGTGAATAAACACCGGCAGATTCTTCTCTCCCGCCCAGGCAAATATCCGCCCGGCCACTTCTGAATCAATATCAAAATCTGTCCAGCACTGATGCAGCTTCACCATCACAAATCCTTTTTCACAGTAAAACTGGTCCATCTTATCCAGACAATCTTCCTCCAGGGGATTCGCCCAGTATGCATTCCATACCTGCTCCGGCAGCTCCTGACGCAGCTGCCAAACCCGTTCATTTTCTTCATCGAAATGATTGGCAAAGCCGGCAATCCGAATAGCCGTTGCAATCATTCCATTGACAAACCGGTCTACCCGGTCTTCTTTTATCACATCGGAAAGTAACGGATACCGATAATTGTGCTTACTGCCCGCCTCACCACCACACAGAATGATCCTTTCTATGTGATTGCGTTCCAGATATGTTCGGATCCCGTCTGCTGTCATCAGGGATCCGCAGGAATGAGCATGACCATCAATCATTTTTTATCACCATCCAGATTTAACTTGGCAAATGCATCGGCAAATGCGGAGTTGATTGGTTCTTGTACTTCTTTTTGCTGCTTATTCAAATACTTCGCCACATCCTTCTTGGATACTCCGGCTCCTTCTTTCTCCCGGCGGTCTTTAAAGGAGGACAATTTTTCCTTATAGCCGCACTTACATACGAATATCTGGCCGTCTCCTTTGCCGCGCAATTCCAACTTCTTATGACAGACCGGACATCTGGCGTTGCTGGTGCGGGCAACCACCTCCCGGTGACCGCATTCCCGGTCCTGACAGACCAGCATTTCACTGTTCTTGCCCTTTACTGCCAGCATTCTTTTTCCACAGGCCGGACACTTGGTATTGGTCAGATTATTGTGACGGTAATTTCCTTCACCGGATTTGATTTCTTCGATCAGCTCGGCAGAGTAATTCCGGATATCGGTCATAAATGCCACTCGTTTCAGCTTCCCCTTCGATATCCGGGATAATTTCATCTCCCAGTCGGCGGTCAATTCCGGCTTCTTTAAGTCCTCCGGTACCAGTTTCAGCAGCTGCCTGGTCTTATCGGTAATCAAAATGTCTTTGCCTTGTTTTTCCAGTAAAAAGCTGGAGAATAGTTTTTCAATAATATCGGCACGGGTTGCCACTGTTCCCAGACCGCCGGTTTCACCCAAGGTCTTTGCCATCTCCCGGTCACTAGATTCCATATAGGCCACTGGATTTTCCATTGCCGACAGCAAGGTGGCTTCATTAAATCGCGCCGGGGGTTTGGTCTTTCCTTCGGTCATGGATACGGTAAAGTCAGTAAGCTTCTGGCCTTTGGTCAGTTCTGGCAGCGTTTGTTCTCTTAACTCTTCTTTTACCGCTTCCTCGTCGTCCGTTTCCTCCTGACTTTCATATACCTCTTTCCAGCCCGGGCTTTTCACCATATTGCCTCTGGCGACCAGGGTTTCTCCGGCAAGCTCTGCTGTCACCTCGGTCTGTTCATATTCGTAGGGCGGATAAAGCACCGCCAGGAAACGACGAACCACCAAGTCATAAATCTTCCGCTCGTCAACGGTCATATGATTTAATTGGACAAACTGCTCCGTTGGAATAATCGCATGGTGATCTGATACTTTTTTATCGTCGACAAAGGAGGGCTTAGTCACAATTTTCTGATTCTTCAATCTTCCTGCCAGTCCCCGATACGGACCAACACCGCATGCCTCCAACCGTTCCTTGATCGACGGCACAATATCCGAGCTTAAATACCGTGAATCGGTTCGCGGATATGTCAGCACCTTATGGTTTTCATACAGGCGCTGCATGATGTTCAGCGTTTCCTTGGCCGAATAATTAAATCTTCGGTTGGCCTCTCTTTGCAGCTCGGTCAAATCATACAGCTGCGGTGCATAAGTCTTTTTAGGAGTGCGTTTCACATCCGTAACCGTACATTCCTTTTTTGCTGTCATCTGCTTAATCAAACCTTCTATCCGAGCCTTATCAAAGGAGCGGTATCCTTTTGACTTTTCATCTCGCCAGGTAAAGGCTACTGCCGGGTTTCCACTGCGCACGGCAATTCCATAATAAGGCTTAGGGATAAAGCTGCGAATATCTTCCTCCCGTTTTGCGATAATCGCCAAAGTCGGGGTCTGTACACGGCCGCAGCTTAACTGTGCGTTATATTTGCAGGTCAGGGCCCTGGTGGCATTGATCCCCACCAGCCAGTCAGCTTCGGCGCGGCACATGGCGGCATCATATAAATCATTATATTCTCGGCCATCCTTTAAGTGGGCAAAGCCTTCCCGGATGGCCTTGTCGGTAACTGAAGAAATCCAGAGACGCTTAATGGGCTTTTTGCTTCCTGCCTTTACAAGAATTAAACGTGCTACCAACTCGCCTTCACGCCCTGCATCAGTAGCAATGATAATCTCATTTACATCCTTCCGGTGCAGTTGGTTTTTCACCACATTGTACTGTTTGCCGGTTTGCTTGATGATCTCCAGTTTAAACTGCTC
>Ga0153996_1001025_pt1 | contig 11748 bp, 15 predicted proteins | sample TSNC080MetaG_FD_104728 | JGI IMG/M metagenome (GOLD analysis project Ga0153996, IMG submission 104728) | Attine ant fungus gardens microbial communities from North Carolina, USA - TSNC080 MetaG | ecosystem: Host-associated > Fungi > Mycelium > Unclassified | place: USA: North Carolina, Lumber... | reverse complement strand
TTTTAGAAATTTCCCCCTTCGCTAAGCCACTAAAGCGGCAACAAAGAGTACGCCTCGTACCTCGGCTACTCCTTGCTTGCGCGGGGTCCCTGTCGCCTATCTCTCTTGAAATCGGACAGCTCAGCCCCCTCAACGGAGCCTTCGCCTCAGACGTCTTCGCTTCGCTCGCGTCCGTCCGATTCCGCTTCACGCTATGTGTGAGCGCTCTCGCGCCCACTGCGGGCTGCCGGCTTATGCATTCTTTTTTCATACATTTGTTCCTCTTTATAATACTATCTACTTTTTCTTCTTGCAGCCCTGAATTGCCTATATATGCTCCGCCCGTACTAAGCCTGCATATTTATATTTATATATTATTTTACTGACTATAATACTAAAAATATTATACAACTTTTTAGGCCTGCTGCAACATATAAGTGTGTTTAACAAGGCAAAATACTCTTTCAAGTGTATTTAAAAACTACGAGGGTATAATTATTTGTCTAAAAGCGCGTTTTTTGCTCGTTTCTCGTACCGGCGAAGCGTTTATGTTAAAATTTTCATATGGAGAAAGTTTTACTAACCGGAGCTTCATCGGGAATAGGAAAAGCGATAGCACAAAAGTTAGCACAAGAAGGCTATAGGGTCATTGCCTGCGTCAGAAAGGAAGAAGACGCAAAAGCTGTTGAAGCCCTAAGTGCAAACATTGAAAGCTACATTCTCGATGTAACGGATGATTGCGGCATAGAAAATCTTTACAGGACACTTAACAGCAGCAATACATCTCTGTGCGCGATAATAAACAATGCGGGAATAGCGGTTGCGGGAATTATGGAATACGCTGACATCGACGCCATAAAACACCAGTTGGAAGTGAACTCTTTTGCACCGTTGAAAATAGCAAGTAAGTTTATGCCCCTGATGAAAGAGGGAAAAATCATAAACATCAGTTCAGTATCCTCTCATATGATATACCCTTTCATTACACCCTACTGCGCGTCAAAACGCCTACTGGACACTTTTTTCCAAGGAATGGCATGTGAACTTGAAAACGAAAATATAAAAATTGTCTCAATAAAGCCAGGAGTTATAAAAACTCCCATCTGGGACAAATCCATAAGCGCTGCCAAAAAACATTTTTCTAACATCCCGAAAGAAGGTGTTGAAAAATATAAGAACAAAGTTGAGAAACTTCTTAAGGGCATGGAGACAAGCATCTCCGGAGGTCTCGAGCCTGAAGTTGTCGCAAAAACCACCCTAAAAGTACTGCGGGCAAAAAACCCCAAAGGTTCATACAATGTAGGTATGTCAACTTATTTCGGAGAGTTTTTGAGCAAGCTGAGTGTTGATATTCAAAGAAAACTCATAAGGTATCATATATGAGGTAACATCATGAAAATAAGAGAAGCTAACATAGAAGACATTAAAACACTTGTCAAATACAGAAAACAGTTTTTAGATGAAGTTTACAAGAAAGAACTGCCGCCTGACTTTGAGGCAAATATGTCGGAATATCTGACAAAACTGTATAAAAAAGAAGCCTTTGTGTCTTTTTTGGCAGAAAAAGACAATACTGTCATTTCGGTAGTAATGATGTCAATTATACAATACCCGCCAAAGCTTGAAGGTGAGGTTCGTAATATAGGCTACATTTTTAACGTATACACACTCCCCCAACACAGAGGACTGGGTATCGGCGCAAAACTTCTGGATAAGATAATAGAAAAAGGAAAGCAGGCAAAGCTCACACAAATACAACTTCAAGCCCAGCAAAAAGCAGAAAGTCTTTATCTTCGCGCTGGTTTTAAAAATGATAAAGAGTATATGGTAATAAAATAAGGCAGATTTATTTACAAAAAATACATATGGGTTTATTCTTATAATAAGGAACGTATGTAATTTAAAAAACTAAAAAGGAGTATTTTATTATGGTAGAAGGAATTAACAGTCAAATGGGTCAAGCAGCCTTGTCTGTACTGGCTCCCTCGTCATCGAATGAGGAAAACGATACAAGCACAATAAAGAGTGAAATCAAAAGTTCCGGGCGCTCATACTCTGCCCAAGAAATTGCAGAAAAGTATGATATTTCTTTAGCGGATGCACAAAAAATTCTTGATGAAATAAAAAAAGAAGAAGGTGAAAAAAATACGTCACAAAACACAAAATACGACATTCCGGATTCACCTCAAAAGGAAGAGTCGGAGCCACCCTCGACGATTACATATAGAGTTTAATTTCAACTTATTAGCTGCAAAAGGGTACAGAATGAAAAAACTTAGTATAATTTCGGCATTGTTGTTATGCCTTGCCCTGTATGCACCAGATGCCCAAGCAGCTAATGCTCAAATGGGCGGAGGTTTTTCCGGTCCAGGTTTGGCCGTCAGCACTGTAGCTAAAGCAAAAACACTGCCGGATAACTCAGCAATTGTCTTGCGGGGAAATATAGAAAAAAGTCTTGGTAACGAAAAATATTTGTTTAAAGACAGTACGGGTACAATTACTGTTGAGATAGATAACGACAAATGGGGCGGCTTAACCGCAACGCCTGCCGACAAAATCGAAATCAACGGCGAAATTGAAAAAGAATGGGGAAGCGTCAAAGTTGATGTTACTTCAGTTCGCAAGCTCTAAAGATTGAGCCTTCTGCGGACTTACCCTTATATGCCCTATAAACTTACCTGTTTTTCTCGCGCACGGTAATCATCACTCGCATCAAATAGTTTTTATTATCGGAAACGCTGATTTCATTTAAGGGATACTCTTCGTATGTATTCCCGCATATTTCAAAGCCATTACTGTCTATGTAATCAATTATCCGTTTATACAATTCATCGCTTTGCCCGTACCCGCCGCGCACGTAACCTATGGCGTATAATGCGGCAGGCTTTCGGTCATAACCTTCGGGATTACTAAAATAATACCTGTCAGGCCAAACCCAGTCGCCCCGTTTAACCCGTTCCTCCGAATACACTGCCCAGACGGGATAATTCAAATCTAAATCAGGGTACTTTTTACTTATGGCAATATAGAAACTTTGCAATGCATAGTATTGGTCTCTATCCCTGTTATAATCATTCAAATCGCCAAGTACAATTGCCTCCGCCGGTAAAAATTGTACTGTAATTTTTTCTTCATCCACATTCATGGCAGAATCAATGGTATTTGTCAACATTAGCAAGAGCTTTCTAGCTTGTATCATTTCATATATTTTTCCGTCGATTTGCTCAATCTGAGACAAAAACAGTTCATATACACGTTCCGGTGTCCGGTTTTCACTAATATTTTTAATTTCATCCAATGTCATACCCAACTTCTGCAGTGTTCGTATCACATTAACAATAGCCGACTGCTCTCCGGAATAATAGCGGTAATTATTTTCTCCACGAGATGGCGACACTAAGCCTATTTTATCATAATGCAGTAATTTATCCCGGGTTGTCCTGGAAAACTTTGCAAAATCACTTATAGTGAAAAAGCCGCTACTCATCAAAAACACCTTTTATGTACACGTTCTAACTTATTATAAAATAAACTATGGTTTTTTACCATAGTTTATTCACAAAAACACACAAAGAACAGTTTAATATGTGCAGCATAATTCAACAATATATTTCATAAAAATCAATGTTTGTAAGGATATTGAGCCATTATCAGCATTATCTTTAAAATTGTATTTCGCAAAATTAACCTAGATATTTTCTATTGACACTAGTGTTATACCATAGTTTAAAATACATAATAGTAGATATTATTATTTATTTTAATTAAGGAACAATATTAGTAGGTTATGGACAGAAAAAAAATAAACATCGCAAAACAGCTGATATATAATGTCAATACAAGTACACAAGAAGCGGCAGACAAAATAGAACGCATCGCAGATATAATGGAAAAAATCAATATTGCAAGCAAAGAGCTTTTTAATATAATAAAAACTATTGATACTACAGTGCTTCAGACAAAAATTTTATCATTAAATGCCTTAATCAAAACCACAAAGGCAGTTGACAAATAATGAATACATAAAATTCTGCCGAAAAAGTAAGAAATCCGGCATATATTGCATCCGGCTCCCCCTGAGAAAATGGATACAATGAACGTTTTAACGGGATTTTAAGAGACGGGCTTATTTGCGGAGAAATATTTTACAACTTAAAGGAAGCAAAGGCAATACTTGAAAAGTATCACATAGAATACAATGAAATCAGACCCCGCAGTTCTTTAAACTACAATCCTCGGCACTAAAGGTTGAGATTAGAAGTCCTCAATTAACGACTTTTAAACTGGCATAAAAAATGGGAGCCTGACAAGCGAATACGGAGCATTAAAAAGAGAGCCAGAAGGAACCCCTTGAAATAGTGTGAGATTTAGCCCGTGCAATGTAAATCCCTGAACAAATTTTATAAGCGCTATTTCTGTAAACTTGCGGGGGTTGAAAAATACAGTACAAGACCTTATTTTGAAGAAGATACGATTAGTGAGTAAAACCAGATGAAAATAAACGACAGAGTAAGTATTCTTTCAGGTAGAGCAAACCCTGATTTAAGTAAAAAAATATCCGATAAATTAAGTTTGAAGATTACAAAAAGCGAAAATAAGAATTTTTCCGATGGGGAAATTTATGTAAAAATTAGTGCATCTTTAAGATGTAAAGATGCATACATTATTCAACCTTCAGCAAAATCCGTTAATGATTCGATTATGGAAACACTTTTGATGTCAGACGCGGCAAAAAGAAGAGGCGCAAAAAATGTTATTGCCGTAGTTCCTTATATGGGATATGAAAGACAGGACAGAAGGGTTGAAGATGGCGAATCTGTCGCTATAAAACTGCACGCGAATTTGCTTAAAGCTGCAGGAGTAAATAAAGTCGTGTTTCTTGATTTGCATGCAAATCAAATTGAAGGCTGTTTCAGTAATGATATAGAAGTTATCCACATAAAATCACTGCCTCTCATAGCGGATTACTTAAAAAAGAAACATATCCATAATATGATTATAGTAAGTCCTGATGCAGGGGGCGCAAAAAGAGTAGAACTCTTGGCAGAAGAGCTTGAATGTCCTTATGCCATAATTCACAAAATCAGAAAAGTGCATAATGAAGCTGAAGCTGTCCGCCTAATAGGAGATGTATCCGATAAAGATTGTGTCTTGTATGATGATATAATTGACACTGCCGGCACAATTGCCGAGGCTGTCAAAATGTTAAAATCAAACGGCGCCAAGAATATATACGTCTGTGCTGCACATGGTATATTTAGTGATTCTGCTTTTGAAAGACTGAAAAATGCCGACATAAAAGAAGTTATTATAACAAATTCATTACCCTTAAAAAGAGATGTACCCAAAAACATTATCCAACTTGACATTTCAGGATTAATAGCTGGCAAAATTAAAGAAATATACGGTTGCGAAAACTTATAGCATTGGCTTTGACCCTGCAGCTCATTTGCTCCGAAAATCAGAATTTTGTCTTGCCCTTTGAAGTAAATCTATAACCTCAACGTCTGTTACCTGGTCAAAATAATCATAATACTGTCCGACTGCATAAAAATCAGGCCTTGCATTAAGGCATATAAACTCATCTACCTGCTGCTCAAATTTATAGACAGAATCAGACGGACATACCGGAACTGCCAGAATAATCTTTTTTGGTTTTAATAATTCAATCGAACGTATGGCAGCCAACGTGCTGACACCTGTAGCAATTCCGTCATCCACAACAATTACTGTTTTATTATTCAAATTAAGGTCAGGTAAATTTTTTCGATAAAGATTTATGCGTCTGTTCATCTCAACCGTTTCTTTTTTTATAATTTGTTCGATTTCTTGTTTTGAGACGCCCAACTCTCCTGTTACCTCGTTATTCAGTATGCTGATTTGACCCGGGGCAATTGCCCCTATGCCAAATTCAGGGTTATACGGCGCGCTGATTTTTCGAGACACAATTATATCCAGCGGAGCTTTTAAAACTTTTGCAACTTCATACCCGAGAACGACTCCGCCTCTGGGTATGGCTATAATAGCTGGTTTTTCGTTTTCATATTTTTTTAATTTTTCAGCAAGCGCTCTGCCTGCATCATGTCTGTCCCTATAAAGCATGTTTTACAAACCATTGTGCTGTTAATTCCGCGACTTTTTCTAAAGTTCCCGGCTCTTCAAAAAGATGGGTAGCATGAGGAACTACAGCCAGTTCTTTTTCGGCATTTATTTTTTTAAATGCTTCTTTGTTAACTTCAAGAACGAAATCATCATTCCCGCCTACAATTAATAATGTCGGAGATTTGATTTTTGATAAATTTTTCTCAGCAAGATCCACTCTGCCTCCGCGAGAAACCAAAGCATAAACCTGTTCTGTTGCAGCAGCATTAATTGCAGCGGCAGCACCTGTGCTTGCACCAAAATAGCCTATTTTTAAATTTTTAGTTTCTTCATTTTTCTTCAACCATCGACTTATTTGCATTAAGCGTTCGGACAGCAAATCAATATCGAATCGATTTTCATAATCCGCATCTTCTTCTTGTGTCAATAAATCGATTAAAAGAGTTGCCAAGTTATTTTTTTGCAGAACCTGCGCAACATAATTGTTTCTTGAGCTGAATCTGCTGCTTCCGCTGCCATGCGCAAATAAGACTATACCTAAAGCATTTTGAGGAATATTCAATGCACCTTCGACAAGCGCCGTACCCGCATTAATGTGTATTATTTTTTTATTAGTCATAGTGCTTGTACTCTCGCACACATTATAATTTCATACATTGCCTAAAGTATTTAAGCGAAGTATATGATGACTATTTAAAACCAAAAAGAGAGCTTCAAAAAAGTACCCTTGGGTTAATTTGACGGGTGTAGTCCGGACGGTATAATTCTCTGTTTAAATTCCCCAATAAGCGCTGATTTACCGGGAAATTTTTGGATTTTACGGGGAAATGCGAATTTTTTGATAAATTTTACACAGGCGCAGCAACAATTTTGAAAATCTTTTGTAATGCATAAATGCTTACACAGCTTAGCAGGATCACTTGCGTCTGAACCGTCATCGAAGCCGCAAAAAGAATTTTCGAGCAAAAAATTTTTTATTCAGACGTTTTATTTTCGTATGAGAACAACTGCTATTGGTTTGAATTTTACCCGCCCTGCTGAAACCTGTTTTTGCGGTGCCAATGTCGGAATAAAAAGAATGCAAGGTCTTTCTGCTGATAATTTTTCAAAACAGGGAATGAAGGAATACTGCGGCAGCATAACCATTAAAGATAAAATGACACAAAAGCCAATTGAGGTTGATTTTTATAAAACAACTTTTCAAAAAAATGCTTCGGAAATATATTTTATGACCAAAAAAGATGGGAAAATAGTTGGCAATATGACACTAACAATCGACAAGGAAGCGATTTTTGTTGCAAACATTGAATCATTACACAGAAAAAAATATTCAGGAGTAGGTTCCGCCCTGATACAGCTTGCGGTGGAAAAAAGCTTGGAACATAATTCAAGCCCTCCAATTAAGCTAAACGCGAAAAAATTACACATGCTCCAAAGAAGTCCCGTTGGTTTTTATGAAAAACTGGGTTTTGTAAAAGATAAAGATGCGAAAGAAAGCGATATTAATTTCTTTGGCACCCCGATGTCCTTGTACCCTAAATGTGACAGCAGGTGGCTTAAAAAGGTTAAGGAAAAGCCGATTTTAAAGCAAAGTGTTTAAGGTATTTATTAAATTGGTGGATTTAGTCCGGACTTTTTATAAACTTTTGGATTCGAACACTAGTTTATAGTCTTATACCAAACATTCATTGATTGGATGTTCCCGCAAATATTTGTATTATTTATCAGTATGCCGCCAAATTTATAAAATCTTTTTGCAAATATTATATTTATTCCGGCATTTTTACTTCTTGCTATAGTATAGGCGGTTTTTATTCCTTTTGCTTTTGCGGATTTTTCCATTTTCTCAAGCAGATGATAAGAAAGATTATTTCCCCTATACTCAGGCAGCGTTGCAAAATCTGTCATCTCTGTGTTTAAGTTTCCCAAATCCATCTCGGAAGATGAAAGCGCGGTTAGTTTATCACCTTTAAAAACGCCCCAATAGTCAACATTTTCTTCCATTGTTTTTAAAATGTAATCGGGGTTAAAAATCGGGAAAGGATAACTTTTAAAAGTTTCTCCGTAAACTTCCGTAATTTGTGATACATGTTCTTCATTCAGGGATTTTATACAAAAATCTTCCTTGAGTTTGGGAGTTTTCGCACTCGGGACTTTCTCCTCGCAAAGTTTCATAATCTTATAAATTTCGTTATCATCTATTTTTGTGAGCTTTCTTCTTCGCGAAGTATAGTATTTACTTAAAAAGAGGCAGTTTTCTTTGCCTTTAAAAAAATTTTCTATACAAGCCTCGTCTGTAAAACCCTTTGCTATAAAATAATCCTTCAAGCTTGCGGGGATTTTTGCGACTATTTTTGAGTAACCGTTATTTTGAGCCAGATTCTCCATTAGACAAACAATATTTGCATGGTCTTCTTTTGAGAGGTTCATAAGATAAACACGGTCATTTTCCTTTCCATGCTGAATTAATGAATTTCCAATCAGTTCAACTTTATCAGTCACTATCCCTATTATCCATTCTTTGCATGTCATTTGGGACTAAAGCTATAGTATCATTATTGTCTAATAGCAATTTTTTAATTCCAACAGTTTCAAATTCTTCCTGCGGTTCCATTTTTAAGTATAAATTGCACTCATCGCAATTCATGTCGCAATATTTGTGTTCATAGTTGTCAGGCTCCTGATATGAGGTTATTATGCCCTCAAAATTTCTCAAAACGACTTTGTTTGGAGACATAGAGACCATATAATGCGGCGAAACCGGAATTTTCCCTCCGCCGCCGGGTGAATCGACTACAAAAGTCGGTACCGCAAAACCGCTTGTGTGCCCTATTAGCCCTTCCATAATTTCAACGCCTTTACTTATAGGAGTCCTAAAATGTGACAACCCCATACTTAGGTCACACTGATAGAGGTAATAAGGACGCACTCTGTTTTGAACAAGTTTTCTTACAAGCTTTTTCATTATATGAACACAGTCGTTCACCCCGGCAAGTAAAACAGACTGATTACCCAAAGGTATTCCCGCATCCGCCAGTCTTTTTAAAGCCTTTTTTGCGTCAAGCGTCAGTTCTCTGGGGTGGTTAAAATGTGTGTTGACCCATACGGGTGTATGCGTTCTGAGAATGTTAACCAACTTGTCTGTAATGCGATAAGGAAGTACGACAGGGACTCTTGTTCCTATTCTTATAACCTCTATATGTGGAATTTGATTAAGTTCAGTCAATATCCAGTCTAAAAAATCATCAGGCAGCATAAAGGGGTCGCCGCCCGACAGCAAAACATCTCTCACAACAGGCGTATTTTTAATATATTCTACCCCTTTTAATATTTCCTCTTTTGTCGGTATAAAGTCTATGTCACCGACTTTTCTTTTCCTTGTGCAATGGCGGCAATACATTGCACATTTATTGCTTATGTGAAAAAGCACTCTGTCAGGGTACCTGTGAGTTATTCCTGTTACTGGGCTGTCCGCGTCTTCATAAAGGGGGTCTGACATGTCAGCAGTACTTACAATTAATTCTTCGGAGCTTGGAAAAGCCTGTTTGAATATGGGGTCGTCTTTATAGTCAGAGATATTTATCAAAGACAAATAATAAGGCGTTATTGCCATAGGAAATTTTTCAACTGTTTTTTTAATGGCTGATTTTTCTTTCGCATTAAGTTTTATTCCGGATATTTCTTCAAAATTATCTATGTCTTTTACGGCATTTTTTACCTGCCATTGCCAATCGTACCAAGAATTTTGGTTTTTATCGGGCGAAATTTTTTTAAAAATATTTTCAATTTTTGGATGCAAAATTTGCCCTGATGTGGCATTAATCATAAGCCTCCTCGGATATTCTTTTAAATATAATGGCTTCGTCGTTTTTACGCACTCACGCAGAAAGCAAGCTTTCTTTTCGCTCGCTCATTTGTTATAAAGTCGCCAACAGTTAACATAGTAACACAAAAATTGCCATCTTGCAAACGTTTACACCGGTAAGGGCCCTGAAAAGCCCGCCCACGCCGGAAATTCTCCAACAAAAAAAGGGCTTCAAGAAGTCCTTTTAATTTAATCTGGGCGATACCTGTCACGCTCAAACGCGGCAAAAACCAATTATCGACATAAAAAACCTATTAATGATTTTCCACGTTAAAATTTATTAGTGATTCTTCTTTTTTCTGTTTGAAGCCGCTCAACCATTGTAATTAAGGGACAAATCTTTGCTTTTTCTGCATTATACTCACAATAATCTTTCATAATATCCAACAATGCTCCGATATTGCACATTGCATCCTGGATTTCATCAAATTGTTCTTCTGTCATTTCATAGTTATTATCTGAGTTTTTGTTTATAAATTGCATGTTTTCTCCCCTGCTTTAATTATATTTTGCACGCGTGCAAAATATAATTAAAGATTAACATTAAAATTGCATGTATGCAATATGATAAGAAATTAAAAAAATTTGGTACACATATTAAGTTGTTAAGAGAAAAGCGTAATTTAACATTGAGCTATGCAAATTATGAAGGGGGTGTAAATCCGTCAACAATTAGCAGGATTGAGAAAGGTGAAGTTGAGCCTAAATTATTAACCTTGTATAAAATAGCTGATGCTCTAAATGTTGAAATAGGGGATTTATTTGATTACTAAATTTTTAAGTTTAAAAAGGAAAAATGAAAAAGGATACTTGGTTAGATAGTATAATTGAAGCATTTGAAATTTTAGGTGGAAATGCCAAATATAGGGATTTGTACCCTGAAGTAAAACGCTTGAGAATTAACAAAGGGTTGTCTTGGACAGAAAAATCTGAACATACAATACAGGCAACAATTGAAGATCATTCGAGTGATTCAATAAGAAATAATAAACCTGATAAAAAAGATATATTTATAAAAATTAATAAGGGGCATTGGGGGCTTCGTAATTTTTATTATTCAAGAGAGCAGAATTTAGATGAAGCTTTGAGTTTTGGGGATGAAGAAGAAGTGCTTGAGACTATTTTGAATAAAAAGATAGACGAGCATATTTCTGAAACAACAATTAATAATTTTGACTATAACCGTAAGCCTCAAGAAATTGAAGAGACCGTTATTAAAAATGGAAGAAGAGTTTGCAAGCGAAACAGTAAAAAGCTGCCAATGCACTAGTCAAGGCAAATTTTTTATGCGAAGTTGATTCAAGTCATATATTATTTCAAAGAAAGAACTCAGGCAAAAATTATACCGAACCCCATCACTTGGTTCCCTTAAAGTATTATAAAAATTTCCAATATTCATTAGACACAGAAGAGAATATCGTTTCATTATGCAGCCATTGCCATAATTTACTTCACTACGGTAGAAATAGTGAAGTAATTTTAAAAAAACTATATAGCGAAAGAAAAGAACTTCTTGAAACAACGGGTATTTACATTGAGTTTAAAGAACTTCTTCAAATGTATAAATAATTAATTTTGTGTTCGGACGTGTAATTTAATCTGGAGGATAGGGGGGTCGAACCCCTGACCTCATCGCTGCCAGCGATGCGCGCTACCAACTGCGCTAATCCCCCATATTAAATTTTCAACTAGCGTCCCTTGACGCGCACCCCCATTGGAGGGGCATTAATATGACATTTAGTCATATTAAACAGAAGTTTCTCCAAGCTTTTTGCCTGAATGGGGTCCCTGCTAATCCCCCA
>Ga0153996_1001019_pt1 | contig 11784 bp, 14 predicted proteins | sample TSNC080MetaG_FD_104728 | JGI IMG/M metagenome (GOLD analysis project Ga0153996, IMG submission 104728) | Attine ant fungus gardens microbial communities from North Carolina, USA - TSNC080 MetaG | ecosystem: Host-associated > Fungi > Mycelium > Unclassified | place: USA: North Carolina, Lumber... | reverse complement strand
TCAGGAATGATTGTCACCCTCTTTCCTTCCAGACACAGTCCCATCCATCTTATGCTACGATGGTCCTTGCATGGTCCTTGGCCGAAATTATCCGCTACACCTTTTACGCTTTCAACCTTGCTGAATGGAATTCAAGTATACTTGTTTGGATCCGCTATACCGCGTTTTACGTCTTATATCCGGTCGGTGCCTCCAGTGAGGCCTTCCTTATTTACGCCACTCTCCCCTCCTCTTCAATGCGTGGTTGGCTTCAAGCCATGTACAAGCTGACTGACTATATTCGTGCTGTTCTCTTTATCTTGTGGTGGCCAGGTATGACTTATACTGGATTAATAACCCCATATTGATTTCGAGTTGATCCAGGTCTTTATATCCTGTACACCTATATGATAGCCCAACGACGCAAAGCTCTATCAAGACAGAGTCAGAAAATCAAAAACATCTGATCAACACCTTTGCTCGGTACTTTTCGTTCGGCCCAGAGCGAGTGCTCCAGTTTCAAAATTAAATAGATTATGCCCGTACCTGTCACAGTTGTTGTGCAGGATCTAAACTGAATATATTCATGGCAGTGCTGAACGTGAGGGCTTGCAACATGATAGTGAGGAGGAATGAAATGACGTAGTGATGACGAAATGCTCGTACTCCAACAGTGTTGGCCACATCTAACAGGAGCCAAAAGAGGCCTGTGACTCGCTTTGCAACGATGATAGTGCTTCCATATGACTTCGAACGGGCTTCAACTTCCTACACAGCAGGTCCACATGCTAAACAACGCCGGCTAAACAACGCCGAAACTTGAGGTGTATTTTCCTGGAAATTTGTATCACCGTGACAAGGCATCTGATCTCAAAAACGAACGATGGGTATTGAGTCGACCAAAGAATCTTGTCCACGTTTCAGTCACACCGGCGAATTTAGAAGTGTAAGTGATGAGATTCTTGTCTTGGTTGCCGGAATGCCTGAACTCCAGTTCCAAGCACTTGCATGCAAGATAGCCATTCGCAAAGAATACGAAACATGTTATCACGATGTGATATCTGTAGAACTACGTAGATAGGAAATTCCCACATTGAACTGAGCAGAACTGATAAAAAATAAAATACTCGGTGTCAATTAGCTTGTAGAGGCATTGACTGCTACACACGGTAGCAGTTGAATGCGGTGAATGCGATTGAAATTTTCAATAGTCATGGCATGTGTAATCATATTGAATGCAACATAAAAACGCACATGAAGACATCCACTAAACGAAATGATCAAGCAACAAGAACACTGTGTCATCAGACATACAAAAGTAAGAGCAGCCTCCTTGGTCTTCTTTGTGCCACTGAGTTTGAAGCGACAAGCAAGCTGACATTGACACATACAAATACAGGTATTCTTCACTCACCTGTCTGCAACGCTTCAAGGAGAGCTTGTTGTGAAAACGGAGTCGCAAGTTGATTTGACTTGTAAATTCCAGAAGGTTCCCAAAAATTCAGCCAGATCATGGTGTTGGCTTGATTTCCTAACAGAACTGCATCTTGTATTTACATACTGACAACTTTCTTGGTTGTCTTGGTAAAAACGTCAACCCAACAAGAATGAGCATCAAAGACAAAGAAAACATACCTTCTTGTGGAAGACAGGCTTAGTCTAATCACCATAACCCAACTGCTTTTGGTCGTAATGATGTTTTCCTTGCACAAAGAGAGAGTCCCTGTCCTTCTTGTATTATGTCACCTTATGTGGCCTGTGTTACGAACTCTCTCCGAACCTGGTGTTCGAATTGAGAAAGAATGTATTAACCAGAACGAGACTAGGGTTGCATAACCCTCTACAACTACTATATAACACATATGGACTACGCCTCGTGTCCTACTCATTATGAACGTGAGGCGACCTCGTGTAATTCGTCACATTACCCCCCTCCTAAGATCGCGTCTTCGCGATGTCGGCATAGGTTTTAATTGGTAATCGGATAGTGGGGACTTTGGGTGCATCGGGATGTCTCTGATGAAACTCCTTACACGATTTCAGGGCTCCCTTGATCACTTCTTCTCTATTCTCCCAAGTCCTCTCCTCGAGCGGTTGTCCCCTCCATTTAATGAGATATTGTAATTTATTCCCTCTCCATCGAGAATCGAGTATTTCTTCAACCTCTTGTATATTCGTTTGACCTATAGGGTTGATAATCCTATTGTCAGATTTTTGTGATTGTTGTTCGAAGGTGGGCGCAATGTAAGGTGTGAGATAAGATTCATTGATGACTGGATGAATTGATTTCCAAGTCAGTGGGATCTTGAGTTTATATGACGCTTTCCCAATCTTTTGGATTATGGGGAATGGACCCAGTCGTTTAGCGGATAACTTCTTAGAGGGTTGATCAGTATCATAATGGGTGGCATCTACCCAAACTAAATCTCCTTTCGTCCATTCAATTTCAGGTTTTTTCTTTGTGTTCCATTTCTTCTTCATCATCTCATTTGTCCTTTTCAATGCGGTTTCTACTCCAGTTCTAATTTCCTTGATGGTTTTGAGGAATTGTTCTATTCCTGGGGAGTTTTCTGTCGTTTTACTTGTATCCTCTCCCATGTTTGGATGACGACCTAGGTTGACCATGAATGGGGATTGTCCTGTGCTGGAGTGAAGTCGATTGTTGTAGGAAAATTCTGCAATTGATAACCAATCTGCCCAATCGTTTTGCTGGTAACTACAATAAAGTCAAAGGTTTCCTGGTTGACTTGTTCTGTTTGGCCATCTGTCTGGGGATGATATGCCATTGGTGGGTTTCTTTCTATTCTAAGTCAAGAGCACAACTCCTTCATAAACCTAGACACGAACTGGGGTCTGCGATCGCTAATGATCTTTTGAGGAATTCCTGTGTCCTTGAAGACTCGATCCCATGATATCTTGGCTATTCCTTGGGTGGATATATTCATGTTGATTGGTACATAACAAGCCATCTTGGAGAACTGGTGTACTATTACCATTATACCATCGTATCCTGTCGACTCTGGTAATGGTCCTATTAAGTCAATACTGATAGTTTTCCAAGGACCTTGTGGTATTTTGTTGGGATGTAGATGATTTCTTTTAGGTCGTCAGTTTGGTTTATTTGCTTGACACCTTTCACATCCTGCAACATATTGTTTAATGTCATCTAGCATTCGGGGCCACCAATAGTTTCTTGTTATTAATTCATGCGTTTTGGTATATCCTAGGTGCCCGGCTAATTCAGAGTCATGATGTTTAGTGATGATTTCTTCTCGGAGTGAGGTGAAGTCTGGAACATAAACCCTTTCTTTCCAGAATATCATTTTTCCTTCTCGTCTCCATCCCTCTTCATGATGTTCTACTGCTTCTCTCACTTCTTCCTCTGTAAACTCCTCTGCTTCTTCTATTTTTCTCCAAAACTCTCCTTCTTGCATTATGAAACTCCTGAACAACTCTTTTTTTTAATAATGTTTGGTTTTTGTTGTTATCTTTCCCCTGTATGTAGTCTGGTCTTTGGGATAATGCATCCACTTTTTTCTGGGTGTTCCCTGGTTTATGTATCAGCTGAAAGTCATATTCTTGGAGTTTCATTATCTATCAAGCTTATTGGCGATTGAGTTTCTGTGGCTTTTTGAAGTACTTAAGGTTTTTATGATCAGTCCATATTTTGAACCGGTTACTTCCTATGAGATATTGTCTCTGTCACAGAAAAGTGACTACTAAATAGTGTCATGGAGGTATAACAAAATACCTGTTCAAATGAACTACATAAATAGCTGGACACTCATTAGCAAGGCTACTTGCTAATGTCGCCCTTTTGGTATAGTGGTAAACCATACAGTATGTGACTACTGGTCCATAGCACAACTGTGACAGTCTCCATTATTTAAGTCTTTCCATGACAGCTAACAGTTCTCAGTTGTAAATTTCATAATTTCTTTCTGTTTTGTTCATTACCTTGAACAAATAAGTAATGGGTCTCCAAGAGTTGTCTTCTTCTTCTTGAGACAGTATCCCTCCTACTGTGTATCCTGAAGCATCAGTTTCTAATTGTAGCTTTTGTTTAGGATTTGGAATCACTAATATTAGAGGGTTCGTCATTTTATTTTTTAGTTTATCAAAGGCATTTCTTTCTTCCTCTTGTCACTTCTACTCTTTTCTTTCTGTCAGCTCCATTAATGGTTTGGCTATTTAGGCAAATCCAGGAATAAATCTATAATAGAAGTTACAGAACCCTAGGAATTATCATACTTCTCTCTTATCCCATAGTTCTGGCCATTAAGTTACACCTTCTATTTTGGTAGGATCAGGTTCTATACTGTTCTGAGATATCACAACTCCAAGGTAATCAATTTTGGTCTGGTGAAACTTGCATTTCTTGGGGTGAAGCGACAGTTTGTTATTAGCTAATATTTGTAGCACTCATCTCACTATGTCTCAATGCTCTTCTATGGTTTCAGTGAAGATTAGGATGTCATTTATGTAGATCACAACCTTCCCTGTCATGATTAATTCACAAAATAGAGTGTCTATCATGAGCTAAAAGGTTGCAGACAAGTTGCATATGCCAAAGTATATCACCAAAGGTTTAAATAGCCCTCGATTTGTCTAAAAGGCTACTTTCTACTTATCTTCCTCTCTTATTCTCATATTGTTATATCCCCATTGAAAATCAAACTTGGTGAAATAACGAGCCCCTTGTATCTTGTCAATTAATTCTTGAATTAAAGGTAAGGGGTATTTGTTCTTTATTATCATCTTGTTGAGTTGTCGATAATCTTATACTAGGTGAAGGGATCTATCTTTTTTCTTTATAAAGAAGAATGGAGCTGTACAAGATAACTTAGATAGTCTAATTCTTCCTGACTTCAGATGTTCATCAAGGAATTTGTCGAGTTCTTTTTGTTCCTTAATATTTAATGGGTATATTTTACAGTCTTTTAGTGTTATATTAGACACTAATTCAATAGTGTGGTCCCATTTGGATTAGTCTGGTAATTTATCAAATACTGCTTTGTTGAAGACTCAATTGTTAAAGTCTTTATATTCTTCAGATATATCTTCTTCGATTTCTTCCACACTTTCACTTCTACTTCTAATATTCAACTCTTTTCTTTTCCATGCTTCTTCCTCTAGATTAATAAACAACACTTTTTCATTTTCTCATATTTCTTTCTCTTCTACTCTTTTCTCTTCTTCATTTTCCTCTGGTTTCTTTGGCATATATATTTTTCTGCACTATCAACAACAATTTTGTAAACTAATTAAAGAGTCTTTCCAGTTGATAGATAGATTGTGCTTTTGTAACCAGTTATACCCCAGGAACAAATCATGGTTACCAAGATTTGTTACCAATAATTGAATTAACTCTTGATAATTGCCAATAGTCATGTTCATTTTGATAACTTCTGTAACACTTCGGTCTTTGTTTGTGAAGCTGTCAGCATTGTAGCAGGTGATTGGGAATGGTAGCTTGTAAGTATCAAGATTGTTTTCTTTTACGAATTTTTTGCTTATGCATGAACTTGAGCTTCCTAAGTCAACTAGTGCTAGTTTGCAAAATGTTCTTTGGGTGTCCATTATTGATAGTTTGACTCAAACATTTAACTGTCTATCTCCTATTTTCTTAAGTGTTGATGGTTTTTCTAAGGCCTTGAGGGCTACTAGTACTTTCTCGTCCATCATCTTGTTCAACTTCTTTAACTTTTCTTTTGTGCATTCTTCTACTCTTGAACTGTGAGCCCAGACCTTCAATATTCCCATTGTCTCTTCCTCATCACTATACTGGATTTCTTGAGCCACCCATTCAGCTGAATAACCCCAATTTAATTTGTATTTTCTTGTACCAAAAAGATCCAAAAAGTCTCTCATTGATTCTTCAGGTAATTGAACTTTTGAATCTATGAAGGCAAGTGAGTTGGTGCTCACTCCCTGCCCTGGGAAAAATTCTCCCTTGTTTTCTTTACAATTCTTGTTTCTACTCTCTCCTTCTTTGGTTTAGAGTACCTTACAGTGAGATGACCTGTTTCTTCACAATTATAACACTTCCTTGATTCTTTGCATTTGGCTATCTCCATTGTGTTTGGTTCTCGTCTCAGAATATCCAGAATTGAAGTTATCCTATTCTTGCTTAAACTCACTTCAACTCACTTCCTGTTACTTCTAAACTCCTCAATTGCTTTTTTTCTCAATCTTTCAAAGTTCAATGCCTTCTTATACCAATTATCCAATGAATCTGAGTTTTTGAATTGACCGATCTTGACTAATTTTTGCACTAACAACAGATAGATTCCTTTTTTGAATAGGCCTACCAATACAACTTTGTTATACCCAGAGAGTTTTCTCTAGGTAGTAAACTCTATCCAGTAGTCTTCAAGTAATTTATTTTCTTGTTTCAATTTAATCAATTTCTTGATTGCATGTGTTTGTGTTTTTATCAATATGAAGAATTACACTATCTTATTTGTTATTTGTTTCTATGTCTTGAATAGGAGTTTATTGGTCATAGTTAATATGTCGAGATTATTGTTATTATTTAGGTTGGTCTTCTTCTACTCCTTCTAAAAAGGTAGAAACTTTCTAATCTGCACATCTGCCCATCGTTGGGCCCAGTTTTTTTTTTCCTCCCTTAATCTTTCTTAACACTATCTCTGTAAGACTCTAGCCGTGATAACTTAAGTCTACTCCAAGTCAGAGTTGACAAGGAAAACTCGATAGAGTTCTTATTTGATTTTGTACATTACTTATACATTTTACTCTAGTAGCTGTACAACATCCTCTCATGGTCCTTATGTTATTCTTGTCATGTGTCTATCTCATCATATGTTATGACTGTGACTGTGACCTTGTGTGACATAACCAAAATATATGACTGATATATGACCAATATCATACTTTGTGACTATGTGACTATTACATGATGCTTTCCCATGCTCTACCTTAGTAATGATCTAACTAAATAAAAGAAAACAAAACAAAAAGAAAAATAGAAAATAACTTAGCTGTTTTGCCAAGTCATAATACCACCTCTCTCTTAAGTTTCCTCGTCCTGAGGATTTTCTTTACAATTCATAGTATGGGTCAACCATGTTATCCATTTCGTCATTTTCATCTATCCATTCTCTTATCCCCAAATTTTCTTGCTCAATTTCTTCTTCTTTCTTAATCATTTCTAGCATAGTTTTTCTTTTATCTAGTCAGTTCTTTTTCCATTGACTTCCTTTCTATCTATTCCAATTTTTCTCTAACCTTTCCCAATATTCCTAGTCATATCTCTTATCTGTCCATTCAAATAATTTCTTTGCCATAAATCTTCCTGGCAATTCTCCTCTTCTAAATGCTCTTTCTTCTTTTTTCTATTTCCTTATATCCTCTATATCCCATCTGTATTCTTTCTCAAATTCCTCAATTGTCTCCTTAGTATTTCCTAAATTTTCTCTCCCTTTCCAAGTGTCTGATTCTACCATAAATTCTTTCTACCATACCAAGTATTTATCCTTCCTCCTAACCTTCCACTTATTCAATATTTTTTCTACTTCCTACTCTTCTTCTCCTTCAATTATTACTGGAGCCAGTTGCTTCTTTCTCTGCTCTTCTACTTGCCCTACATAATGTCATATTCTACTAACATTTACTACCAGATGAATTTTTACTATACTAGGTAGTTCTAATTTTACTGCATTTGATGACATTATCTTTTGTACTTTGTAAGGGCCTACAAACCTCTTCATCAACTTCTTTGCCCTCCTCCTAACCATCTGATATTTCAGATCCTTAGTACTGAGCATTACCAAGTCTTCTACTTTATATTCATCAACTTTTAATCTCCTTCTATCAGCATATTTCTTCATGTCTTCTTGTGCCTTTCCTAGTGCTACTTTTGCCTCCTCTTGTATTTCTTTCATTTTCACTACAAACTTCTCTGCTTTCTTATATTTCTCCTTCTTTCTTCTCTCAAATCCCATCCTTGGGTCCTACCTATAATTTGCCTTGAAAGGCGACGTCCAAGTACTTGAGTGTGCTTTATTGTTATATATGAACTCTGCTGTTCCCAACTATTCTGGCCATTGTTCTTGCCTATGATCGATAAACATCCTCAAGTATTGTTCTAACTCCTAATTTACCCTTTGTAAGGGGACAACCCTAAGATCGCTTAGATAATCTGGTAGGGTTCGCATCAGCTAGCGTTCCCATGGATCCTCGGAGTCCGCGGTCTATAGTTCCCTCCCCTCTAGTTCGGGTCTCCATCAAAGTACTACATAGCTATATCTGGTAGTGTAGTTATTATTGTCCGGATGCACGTGGCCATAGTGACTGGCACACGGACCGGCTAGTCTAGTATAAGTAGCTAGTGGTGTACGGTAGAATACCTTACCTCAACAATAATTGAAGCTCCTGGGCTATCCATCGCTTCTTCTTAAGACGCCTGCTCTACTATATTGCAGTGTGACTGGGTGCCTCACCAAGTGTGCCCCTTACATCCTTTCCATTTGTCCATCTGTTTGGGGGTGGAACACCGTCAACAATTTACTTTCAATTCCCAACATCCTGTTCAACTCCTGCATAATTCCTGCCACAAACTGAGGTCTCTGATCTGAAATGATACTTTCAGGTAACCCATGTAATTTCTACACATTATCTCTAAACAACTATGCTAACCCCTCTGCTGAAGTCTTTTCCGTAGTAGAAATAAAATGTACTATCTTTGTTAACCTGTCGACTACTACTCAAATTGAGTCATATCCCTGAGCCAAAGGCAACTTGGTAATAAAGTCTGCTAAAATATGTGTCCAAGGTTTCTCTGGTATTGAATTGGACATTAACTTTCCTGCAGGTTGCTCTGTGCAATTTTTATTTTGCTGGTAGGCATCACATCCTTCTATATATCACTTCACCTCTTTTGTTACTTCTGGCTACCAAAAGTTATGAGTGACCAACTCCACTGTCTTCCACTGTCCTCTATAGCCTCCTACTAGTATATCGTGATGTAGCCTAATAATTTCCATTCTGAGCTTATCATTCTTAGGTACATAAACCTTCTCTTCCTTGTACATTATGCCATCAACTTCTCTTTACTCTTCATCTCTCAATATCTTGACTCCAGCTTGTTTTATTTCTTCTACCACTTTGATAACTTTGTTGTCTTTTACTTTTGACTACCTTACTTGCTCTAATAAGTTCACTCCTTCAACTATAATCTCTACTGTTTCTGTTCTCCTTACTTTCAGCCATTCTGGCTTTACTAACATCTCATTTTCATTGTCTCTTTCTACTCTTACCTTCCAATCTGGCCTCCTACTTAAACTGTCTGCCTTTCCCATTTTACTCCGCAGAACATACTTTAATGTAAAATCAAATCTAGATAGGTATAATACCCATCTTGCTTGTCTTCAATTCAATTTCTGCACCTTCATAAAATACTTGAGATTTTTATGATCTGTCTAGATCTCAAATATTTCCTTATTATATATTTCATAATTTCTTTTAGTGTTGCTTAATGATTTGGAAATGAAAGCTACTGTTCTCCACAACTCATCAGAGCACTTCATTGATAGCACTTCTTCTGTAGCATAATTTGAGGCATCTGCCTCTACTCTAAACTCTTTGTCTAAGTCTGGGAATGCTAATACTGGTCTTGTTGTAAAGATTTCTTTGAGCTTGTTAAATGCTTGTTGCTGCTCCTGCCCCTACTGCCACTTTATATCTTTTCTTGTTAACATATTCATTGGCCTGGCTACTTGAGCAAAGTCTTTAATAAACCTTCTGTAATAGTTTGCAAGGCCCAAAAACTTTCTAATGTCTTTTACATTCTTTGGCTCTGGCCAACTTAGTACTCCATCCACTTTCTCTTTCTCTATCTCTATTCTATTTGGTCCTATAACAACACCTAGGAACTCTATCTTTCTCACTTTTCACATGCATTTCTCTGGCTTGACATATAAGTCATTCTCCTCTAACCTCTTTAATATTTCTTTTACTATTTCATCATGTCCTTTTTCTGTCTCTGTCCCTACTAATATGTTATCTACAAATGCTGTGACTTTTCCTTTGTTAATTAAGTCTCTCAGGATTTCATTCATCATTGCCTAGAACATGGCTAGCAAGTTTGTCATCCCAAAGAACATAACTGTTTGCTCAAAGGAGCCCACATACGTAATAAATACTCTCTTCTACTCATCTCTCTCTTTGATCCTCACGTTATTGAACCCCTACCTGAAATCCATTTTAGTAAATACTTTCTTGCCTCCCATGTTGTCGATTAACTCTGTGATTAATGGTAGTGGATAATTGTTCTTCACTGTCTAGCTATTCAAGTTGCGATAGTCCATAACTATCCTCTTCTTTCTATCTTTCTTGCCTATGAAAAATACTGGTGACATTTGAGGGGATTTTGTCGGTCTAATATACTCCTTTCTTAACTGGTTTTCCACAAAATTCTGGACTTTTTCCCTTTCATCTTTAGATAATGGGTAAATCCTTTCCTTTCATGGTACAAACGTTTCTTTGAGATCTATGGCATGATCCCAAATTTTTCTCATCAGCATTCTTTCTGACTCTACCTTCCTAAACACTTTTCTCCACTTCAAGAATTTTTCTGGGACCATCTCTTCAATTTTCCTATGATCCTCTTCAATTTTTTTTCCTCTTTCCCAATCCTCTTTATCGTCTATTGCCCATCTAATGATCTTTTCTTCTTCTAATGTTATTACTCTCCTTCTCTTTTTCTTCTTTTTCTTTATCTTTACTCTACCACATAGAAACAAGCATCTCATTATCTTTACTTCCCTTGTTTCCTAGTTGATTTCTGGGTAATATGCCGCTAACCATGGTATTCCCAGGATTACTTCTGTTTTTCCCAAGTCACATATGTCCATCCTCATTCTTTCAACATAGCTCTTATAATACACATTCACTTCTACTTCATGTGTAATAGTCCCTCCACTGTTGTACATTCCATCTATATTCTTTACTCTTACTGGCCTTTCCAATTTCTGCAGTCTAAATCTGTGTTTAGCTACTATCTTCCTATCTATAAACATCCCTGTTGTGCTACTGTCTAAGAGCACCTTTATTGTGATACCTTTATGGGTGTCTATTCTTTCAATACCAATATTCAACTATACTTTCTTTAACATTTTGAAAGTTCTCTGAACTTCCCTTTGACAACCCCTCTCTATTGCTGTGCTTTCCAGGTTTCTTGTCTATGTGCCACTTGGCTGTGCTTTTTCCTCAGTAGGGCATACCGCTTTTCCTTTTTCTTTTTTTGCATACTCTTTATATTTCTTTAGTTCTTCCTATTCCTTTCCTTTGACTACTCCCTACCCTCTGTCTTCTGCCACATGATGTCCTTTCTTTCCACAGTCTTCATATGTCAAATATGAAACTACTACTTCTCCATTACTCTATCCCAGCTCAAACAAATCTACTTCCTTAGGTACTCCCTCTCCACAATATTCGAATGCTCTTTGTCATAGAATATTCTCTGAGCTCCTCCTCCATTTTTCTTGCTATGCCTTTTGTGGAATTACCACACATGCTGCCCTCTCCCTTTCTAATCTCCTATTTGAACAATTTTTATATCGATGTCCTATCCCTTCATACTCAAAACACCTTATCTAATCTTTCTGCACATTTTTTCTTATGGAGCATGCTAAAAGGGTGCAAAAGAGAATTGCACACTAAGACAAACAAAATAATGATGTGCCAGCTCCCAATTGCATGCTAAAGGTCTGAGGGGAGATTATCAAAGTTGAAGGTTTATAAATAATTAGAGAAATAAGAATTATATGCAGCTCCAGTAAAATA
>Ga0153996_1001017_pt1 | contig 11790 bp, 16 predicted proteins | sample TSNC080MetaG_FD_104728 | JGI IMG/M metagenome (GOLD analysis project Ga0153996, IMG submission 104728) | Attine ant fungus gardens microbial communities from North Carolina, USA - TSNC080 MetaG | ecosystem: Host-associated > Fungi > Mycelium > Unclassified | place: USA: North Carolina, Lumber... | reverse complement strand
TTCCCTCCAGGAGCCTCATCTAATTCTCTGAGGAATCTCCTGGAGGTGAGTTGTAACCCATTCTATAGCATAATTCAAACTGAGGAATCTCCTGGAGTGCTCTGCTCTGGTCGCCCTCACACTCCGGCCCCAGAAGACCCAATCACAGGACGGAGAACAGAAGACCATCCACTGCCCATAGTCATCAATAGAAAAGCAGAGTAGGAAGTAGAGGAAATACTCGACAGTCATTGGCACTGAAGAAGATTCTAGTATCTCATCAAGTAGAAAGGGTATGGCCATGAACACAATTCTTGGAAGTCTGCCTCCGAAGTCTCTACACCAGAACTCACAGCAGAGTTCTATCGCAAACACCTGGGGGCTCCGAGACATATCTGATGCACAGAGTTCAACAATATCTTTCATTCAGAGTCTATTGCTCCAAGACGTAGCAATCTTGAAGGGGGGGTGAATGTAAGGGGATAGCTCTATTTCCACCCTGGAACTGCATAACGATGCTCTGGAGTGACCTAAGCCTGTTCAAGTATTACTAAAGTAATACTTAAACATACTAGTATAGCTCCAATCACACTGACCCTGACACAAGGAATATAAACTTAATATATAATGTAGAACATCCCTTCAGGAGCCTTATTTTAATCTCTGAGGATTTTCCTGGAGGTGAGTTGTATCATAACTACAAACTGTAATATTATCTGAGGATTCTCTTGGAGTCTTGTGTTCCAGTTGCCCTTATAGTATAGCCCTTCCATCTTACTAAGAACTTTTCTTTCTCTCATACTATTCTTTTGTTTAAGATTTTCTCTACTTTGAATTTCTCCTTTCCTTCAATAATGACTGGTTTTGGTGGTATTTTCTTCTGCCCCTCTACCTGTGGTTTGTAGAGTCATATTCTACTTATGTTGACTACAGGGTGTATTTAATAGACTTAGGTAGCTCTAACTCTATCACATTACTAGAGACAATCCTCTTGACTTTGTAGGGACCCATGAAATGTTCTGTCAATTTTTCCGATCTTCTCCCTTTCATCTGCTATTTCAAGTCCTTTGTGCTTAGTAGTACTAAGTCTCCTACTTTGTATTCCTCTCCTTCTTCATGCTTTCTATTTGCAAACTTCTTCATTTCTTCCTGCACTTTCCCTAGTGCTGCTTTCGCTTTCTCTTGGACCCTTTTCATCCTTTCTATGAATTTTTCTGCCACTTTTTATTTCCCCTTCCTTCTCCCCTCAAATCCCATTCTTGGATCCTGACCATAGTTTGCCTTGAATGGCGATATTTTTGTTGCTGCATGAATTTTGTTATTATATACAAATTCTGCCGTTCCTAGCCAATCTAGCCACTATTCTTGTCTATGGTCGATGAAGACCCTCAGGTATTGCTCTAACTCTTGGTTTATCCTTTCTGTTTGCCTATCTGTTTGAGGATGATAGGCCATCAAAAGTTTCGTTTGGATTCCCAATAAGTTATTTAGCTCTTTCATCATTCCTACTGCAAACTGCACTTCCCTATCTGATATAATGCTTTCTGGAAGTCTGTGTAACTTCCATACATGATCTCAAAACAGCTTTGTGAGCCCTTCTGCTAACGTTTTCTCTGTTGTTGCTATGAAATATGCTATTTTGCTAAAGCGGTCACATACTACTAAGATAGCATTATATCTCTGAGCTAGTAGTAGCTTAGTGATGAAGTCTGCTGAAATGTGACTCCATGGTTTCTCTGGGATTGTATTGGGCATCAGTTTTCCTACTAGTGCTTCGCTCCGATTCTTATATCTTTAACAAGTATTGTATCCATCCACATATCTTCCCACCTCCTTCATTACTCCTAGCCACCAGTAATTCCTGGTAACTAGTTCTGTTGTCTTCCATCTCCCTCCATGCCCTCTTATTGGGGTGTTGTGGTGTAATTGTATTATTTCCCCTCCAAGTTCCCCTTCTAACACATATATTCTCCCTTCCTTCATTACTATCTCCTCTTCTATTTTCCACTTTTTATCTTTTAATATTTTTATTCCTGCCTTCTTCTACTGCTTTCACTACCTTTTCATCATCTTCTTGTGCTCTTTTGATTCTTTATTTTAGGTCTCCTTCTTCTACCAGTATTTCTGCTCCTTTGACCTATTCTAGCTTTATTAGTTTCTGATCTTTGTTATCTCTTTCTACTCCCTTCTACCAATCTGGCCTTCTACTCAGTCCATCTGCTTTTCTCTGGAACATACTTTAATATAAAATTAAACCATGATAGATATAAGGTCTATCTTGCTTGTCTTTGGTTTAGTTTTTGACTCGTCATAAAATACTGGAGGTTTTTATAGTCCGTCCAGATTTTAAATTTGAGTTTTTCCCCTTCCAAGTAATGTCTCCATGCCTCTAGGCACCTAATAACTGCCAACATCTCTTTGTTGTGTATTTCGTAGTTTTGCTCTATAGTGTTTAATGACTTAGAGATAAAGGCCACTGGCCTCCATTTCCCATCCTCACATTTTGTTGACAACATCCCTCCAGTTGCATAGTCTGAGGCATCTGCCTTTACTCTCATCTCCCTATCTATGTCTGGAATAGCTAAAACTGGCTCTGTGATGAACACTGCTTTGAGTTTTCCAAATGCTTCCTCTTGCTCCTTCTCCCACTTTCATTTCTGCTCTTTTATAACCAATACATGTAATAGTACAGCTACTTTGGCAAAGTCCTTTATAAACCTTCTGTAATAGTTGGCTAGGCCCAAGAACTTTTGCACCTCTTTGACATTTCTGGGTGCTGGCCATTTTAACATGCCTTCTACCTTTTCCTTCTGCATTTCCACCCCTTTTGTAAGGGCGTCACTCAGAGGCAATAACCCTTCAAGCTAATGGATAGTCCCAGAAGCTAAGTTAAGATTCGAGTGAAGTATATCTACGACAGCTTGCTAGTATATATACTCTATACTAGACGATCACACGCACTGTTACATGAGCACATGGATCAGTAATCACAATGTCCTAATAATAGAATAGAAGGCGTCACACCACATGACACAGACAGAGAGAAGACAGGAACGATGGAAATATATACACGTACTGTCACCAGGCCACTAATAGAACAGACCCTCAATACTGACTAAGCACCACCCTAGATGTCCCCTTACACCTTTTGGACCAATTACTACTCCCAGAAATTCTATCTCTCTTACTTTCCATTTACACTTCTCTGGTTTCACAAATAGGTCATTCTTTTCCAGCCTCCTTAATACTTCTTCTACTAGCTCATTGTGCCCTTCTTCTATATCTATAGCTACCAAGATGTCATTAATGAAGGTTGTGGTATCTCCTTGGTTTATGAGATCCCAGAATAGGTCATTCATCATTGTTTGGAAAGTGGTGGGGAAGTTAGTTAACCCAAAGTACATAACTGTGGGTTCATAGGCTCTAATGTATGTTGTAAATGCCACTTTCCATTCATCTCCTTCTTTGATCCTGATGTTATTATATCCCTATCTTAGGTCTAGCTTTGTAAATACTTTTCTCTTTCCCACTCCATCTAATATATCTGCTATGAGAGGGAGGGGGTATCTATTTTTTATCATCCACTGGTTTATGTGTCAGTAATCCTGTATCATTCTTTGTTTTCTATCCTTTTTGGCTATAAAATATACTGGTGAAGTTTGGGGTAACTTGGAAGGTTGGATATACCCTTTTTTTAGTTGGTCCTTCACAAATGCCTATATCTCCTTTCTCTCTTCTCTTGACAATGAATACACCTTTTCCTTTTTTGGCACAAACCCCTCTTTTAACTCTATTGCATGATCCCAGGCCTTTCGTACTGGCATCCTCTCTGACTCTTTCTTTCCAAATACTTTTCTCCATTTCCAAAATTTCTTAGGCACTAATTTCCTTAGTACCTTTTTATCCTCGTCTTCTCCTATTCTCTTTACTGCCTTTTCTTTCACCTTCTGTTTTCTTTTTCCACATATAGGTGGGCACCACGTCATTTTTACTTTCCCCTTTTCCCAGTCTATTTCTGGGTTGTAGGCTGCTAGCTATGACATCCCTAGTATTACTTCTGTTTTTCCTAAATTACACACATCTATCCTTGTTCTTTCCACATGTTTCTTAAAGAACATATTGTACTCAACCTGGTGCATTATAGCTCCCCTCACATTTGCTGTTCCATCCACATTTCTTACTAAAAGGGGATTTTTTAACTTCTCCATTTTAAACCCCTTTTCTTTAGCAAAGATCATGTCCATGAATAGACCAGTTGCCCCGCTATCTAACAATGCTTTTACTGCTACCCCTTTATGGTTTTCCAACTTCTCTAGTCCTACTTTCAACTAGACCTCTCTCAGTGGCCATAGTATGTGCTATACATCTCTTACTCTCTCAGTTGTATTGGTGAAGTTTGATTTATTGCCTAGTTTTTCTGGGTGCAATACACTGTACAAATTGTTGGAGGCCAGTTGAGAGCTCACTGTCCTCCATTGTATCACAAATGGTCACTTACTTGATTTGTGATGAATTGGGATATGGATTCAAAAGTGCTTATGAGCAGAGTTAAACAAGCAACAAAAGATATTGTTAAGTCTGAGATCTAATCCTCAGACTATGAGTCCTTATATATATGAAAGTGATGGTCTGTGCACTAGGACAGATCATCACATGCTACTACCTATTGTTCTACATATGGTAGTGCCTTTGTGTCAGAAATAGTGATAACCTAACCATATGGAGACTGTCCTTTGTTCTAAGAAAAGGACAGATGACTATCTATGGGTAATTAATGAAGTCTATGTGCAAACATTGAGGTCTTCATATCTTCAGATACTGATTGCCTTGAGGTCATTCTAGGCTCATTCTGAGTGGTATGAAGAGGGCTTCTGATGAGCCTAGAACCGAAGCTTAGATTGTGATGGTTTCTGAGATATTGGTGATTTAATAAACAGTACCATAGTGGTTACCAGTTGATCTGCCTAATATCTCAACCAATACTGATCGTTTTAAGGCATGACTGGTATCAATCGAAAGGTTTTTTTAAGGGCTTTCCATAGCCATTGAGACCATGAGAATCGTCGAAGAATTGGTGGAGATATGGTCAAATGAAGTTTGTAACACATTGTCTTTTGCCAACTTCTGTAGTGTTTTTACTACTCTCCCCTTATGCCTTTCCCAACAATTTTTGGCTATATAGTCCCACTTTCCACATACATAGTACATTCTATCTCCTCCTCTTCCCCTATCCACATCTATTGCGTTTGGGTCTCTCTATGGACCTGATTGATTTCCCTCTCTATTGACTGTATTTCCTCCTTTTCTATATCCTCTACTCATTTCCCCTTATCTCCACATTATCTGTCTCCTTCTTTCTCTATATAATCCTCCCCTATAACCCCCCCTTGGCTGCACATTTCCTTCTAGGCATACCATATTCCTTTTTAGCATTCTCTGCTCTGCTCTACCTTTGATTTCTATTCAACCTCACCGCTCTTTCTTGCCACTCTCCTATAGTGGATGGTGGTTCCTCTGCTTAAACCAACTTCTTCCTGATGGTCTTATTTAATCCTCTTTTAAATTCTTTGATGAGAGATCTTCCCTTATAACTGCTCCTCCTGGTGACCTTTTTAAATTCTTGGACATACTCATCACACGTCCTTCCCCCTTGCTCTATCATCCGCAACTGCTTTACCTTTCTTTCTTCTTCCAATGTCTCCCCAAAGTCATTCCTTATTTTTGTGAACAACCCCTTTGTCGTTTCGATTTCTGACTCTCCCTTGGCCAGTTCATCTAGTAAGTTGTCCTTCTACACTTCTGCCACTCCTCCCTGTACGTATGATAACACCCAGGCAATTTGGGTTGTTGCTGCTTCCCTATTCATCTTCATTCTCAAGTATAGGCGAGCCGCATTAATGAACATACTCACTTTCTCCATCTTTCCACTAAACATTAGGGGTCTTGTGACCTCTACTCTGCTCCCCTGCTGTTGGAGAAGCATAGTGTTGACCTGCTGCTACAGGGTGGCAATTATAGAGAGAAGTTTTTTCTCTTTGCTAGGTAGTGGTAAGCAAGGGGCGAGTATTGGAGATAGTTTCTCTTGTGGTTGTTATTGATGTTGTTGATGATGGGACATTTTGTGTGGTGGTGGTGATGGTGATGGCAATGGTAATGAGGATGATGATTCGTATTCTGATGACTCTTGATCTAGGGTGACTACCTAAGACTATGTCTAATAGGGTACGAAATCTTTATCTGTCTAGAGTCTTACTGCCTTACTAACTACTGCTCTAATCAAAATGTATACAATTGCCCCTAAGAAGGGAACCCCTAAGCTAAGTGGCTTCCTAAAGAATAACCACCAATCCCCTATGTGTACCACTCACAATGGAGTGCAGCATGGAGTTTATACAAAGAAAGATGTACAGAACAACATCCAGTTGCAAGGTCAGGACTTGAACAAGATATCTGGACTTGGTACCTAGTCTCCTCCCTCAGTCCCTAACTGACTGAGAAGTCCCCTTTACAGCTAGGGCCTACTATCCAAGATGCTTGTGAGCACTATGCTCACTAGCGAGGAAAATAAGAGAATAAGTGGGTAGTAAGGCCATGAGGTACGAGGTTACTGTTGGGTACCGAGTTCTTATAGTATCGATGGGCTGTGATAGCTCTTAGTGATCACCCTAGGTGGATGTTTAGGAAGAACTTGATGAAGTTCTTTGTTGAATTGGTCTATTACTTATACTATTTGATAGTAGTTGTATGACTACTAGTCCACAATCACATGTCCTTCTAGAATATTCTATGATTACCTAACCTGGTCACATGATCTGATTATCTAAGCTCCCATGCTATTTATATCTCAATCCTATTGTACGACTTGAGGTTATAGATCAGGTGTTTAAACATGCAGGAAGTTAGCTCCTTTTTGGAGCTCTCATAACAAGTCCCTATGAATGTCAACATGACTAGGAAAGCAAGGTCCTTGCCTCCACAAGGATATTACTAATACAGAGATACAAATTATTTAGTCAGAGACTGTTCCTACTATATGGATGTCTGCCAACTCATCTTAGAATAGCGGAAGGAGTTGATTGAAGATCTATTGGCATTGAAAGATGCAGTTCTATTAGAGGAGTCTTGTCCCCTGGAAGAGGAGGATTTTGCATAACGTGGCCGGCAATAAGTACACCCTGATCACTAGTAAATAAGTTCACTGTATTGACTATAGAGAACCCCAATACAATTGACAGTGAACTAGTAGATGCACCTGTCAAGAATGTGCAAAGTAAAAGTGGAGTGACCTGGAGTAGAGTGGAATTACTCCAGAGTGGAAGGGAGTTGACAACAAAGTGGGGGAACAACCTTGGCCTCAGCTCGTACACTGTGCCTCGATCTGCTATCGCATGTGTGGTTGCATATTTTAGGAGGATGGAATTGTTGTCAGGAGATCAGGAGTGGAGTGGTATATAGATTGATAGGAGTGGAGATGAATATTAAAGACATAAATGACTTTAATCTATGAACTAAGGAACTAGGATATAACTACTGAAGTACTTATACTAAGTTTGGAATAGGAGGAGTACTAGTAACTAGTCTACATTGTGATCCTATAGGAGTAGACAACAGGAGTTTAGGAGCAAAAAATTAGTAATAATATAAAATATAAAAGAAATTATATTATTTAATAGTTATTTTCCGTCATATGACAGTACTACCCCCTAATCCCCTAGTCCCTGCTCTGCTCCATAAACCCAAGTGGGAGAAGAGGCTGCCCAAGCTCTTCTTGATTAGTGCCTTAGATGCACAAGGAACTTTTTTGCTCCTGCCAGTGGAAATCGGAACTATGAACACAAGCAAACTCTACTCCATCAAGGCTCTCCTAGACTGTAGAGCAACTGGAAGCTTCATCGACAGAAATTTTGTCCATTTGAAAAGGATGAACACTTAGACCCTCTTGTGTAACATCCTAGTCTTTAATGTTGACAGTTCTCCTAACAAGGCAAGACAGATTTCCAAGGTCATAAACATAATTCTTCATTACAAGACTCACTCTGAAAGGATGCTTTTGGCCATTTCCAGACTTGGGAAACAGAGTTTGATCCTAGGCTATGACTGGCTCAAAGACCACAACCCCAAGATTGACTAGAAGAAGAGAGAAGTCAAAATGACCCATTGTCCACTCTAGTGTGAAGAAAGACACACCCTGTAAGGGGATATCTAGGGTGATACTTAGTAAGTTCTGAGGGTCTGATCTATTAGTAGCCCAGTGATAGATCATGTATTGTATTCCTACTATTCCTAACCTCTTTTGTTTGTATTATGTGGTATGATGCCTGTTATTAGTTATTCTAGGACATTCTGTTGATTATAGGTCAGTTGCTATGGTGCTATATGACTGACTATCTAGTGTAGTATATATACTAGCAAGTGTGTATAGATATACCCCTACTTGAATCTCAAACTAGCCTCTGGGATTATCTACTAGCTTAAGGGAGATTGTCTCTGAGTGGTTCCCTAACATACCTTATGGAAGAAACAGACCCACCAGAAGAGGACTGAACTCTGAGCCCTCCGATCATGTCATTGAAAGGGTGCAAAAGGGAATTGCACACTGGGACAAACAAAACAATGATGTGCCAGCTCCTAATTGCATGCTAAAGATCCGAGAGGAGATTATCAAAGTTGAAGGTTTATAAGTAATTAGAGAAATAAGAATTATATGCAGCTCTAGTAAAATATAGATTGGTGGTTGTCAAAGGATCGTAAGATCTCTCTAGATTGTCGTCACATAGCCTCCCTAAGATGTCAACCTTTACACACCATGACAAAAGCTCCTCTGGAAAATACAATTAATGTAAGGGTGACTGGGGTGCAAGACTCCAGGAGAATCCTCAGATAATATTACAGTTTGTAGTTATGATACAACTCACCTCCAGGTATCACAAAAAGTGACTACTAAATAGTATCATGGAGATATAACAAAATACCTGTTCAAATGAAATAGCTGGACTCTTATTAGCAAGTAGCCTTGCTAACGTCGCCCTTTTGGTATAGTGGTAAACTATACAGTATGTAACTACTAGTCCATGGCACAACTGTGACACCAGGAGAATCCTCAGAGATTAGGATAAGGCTCCTGAAGGGATATTCTACATTATATATTAAGTTTATATTCCTTGTTATACTAGTGTATTTAAGTATTACTTTAGCAATACTTGAACAGGCTTAGTGTAAGGGGACATCTCCATTTCTACCCCTGAACGGCATGACAATACTCTAGAGCTATCTTAGCCTGTTTAACTAGTAATACTTAAACACACTAGTTTAGCTCCGATCTTGCTAACCCTGACACTAAGGGATGTATATAATGTAAAAGATCCCTCCAGGAGCCTCATCCTAATCTCTGAGGATTCTCCTGGAGGTAAGTTGTACCCTAACTACAATCTGTAATACAACTGAGGATTCTCCTGGAGTCTTGTGCCTAGTTGCCCTTACAGCAAATTAGGATCTTTAAAAGCGGAGCCTTGGACTATCCTAGTGGACAGCCACCTAATAGGTAGCCCTCCCCTGTCATACCCAGCCCTCCGAAAATTCTGCTCCCCAGATGTCGTTGCCTCCAGATACCCCTCAAGGCGTAGCCGATGCCTTAGGGTACCTACAGCACTATCTTCAGAAGCTCACGGAGAGACAACATGTCTCTGAAAATAACATCAATACCACCCTGGCAGCCCTGGCCACACAGCTACAACAGCTTACGCAGTTAGTGGCTAACCCCACCCTTCTGGTAGTACCAAACACACCTCCTCCACCTGTACTATCTCCTCCGACGTCTCTGTCCCCCGCTCCGACGGTACGACATGTTCGTCCTAAACTCTCCTCTCCTCCGGACTTCAGTGGAGAACGTCACAATGGCCATGCATTCTTAAACTCCTGCTCCCTCTACATATGCCTAGCCCTAGAACAGTTTTGCGACGAACAGGAAAAAATTCTCTGGGCTCTCACATTTTTCAAGAGTGGTCATGCCGCCAAGTGGTCCAAGAATGTCTTTCGTCAGGAAATAGACACTGGCGTTTTTCCCATGCAAACCTGGGGGGACTTCGAACAGCAATTCCAGGTTTACTTCTTCCCTGTAAACGTGGAAGCGGATGCGATTAACACCCTGGAAGGAACCTCCTACCACCAAGGAGGTTGGACAGTAGACGACTATCTGGACAGCTTCCGGACCCTGGTCTCCGACGCAGGTTACACAGATCCTTGGACACTGGTAGTGAAGTTTCGACAAGGGCTCAAGTTGGGCATTTAGAACCAAATTGCTACTATGCCATACGGAAGACCTACCGACACTGACCCCGATGCATGGTATAGAGCAGCACGAAGGATCGACCAAGCGTGCCTCGCTAATGAGGCCTTTCAGTTCGTGTCACGCTCTGCATCTTCTGCACTGCTCAAGACTGCCTCCACTTGACCACTGCCTTTGTCCGTAGTAAGACTACCCCCCACTCTGCCCCTTCCGGTTACTCCAAAACCCCCGCCGCCCACTCCGTCAGTGGGAATCCCTATGGACGTCGATGCAAGTAGGAGAACAAAGTTCTTGCCTCTGCAGGGATGCTACCGATGCGGAGACGCAAACCATCTAGTCTGAGACTGTCCCCACCACATGGACGTCCATCAATTCATCTCAAAGCAACAGGAGGAGCTGATGGAGGATCTATTGGCATTGAAAGATGTAGCCCCAGTAGAAGAAACTTGCCCTCTGGAAGAAGAGGATTTTGTGTAGGGCGGCCGGCAATAAGTGCGTCCCGGTCACCAGTAAATAAGTTCACTGTATTGACTATAGAGGATCCCAATACAATTGACAGTGAACTAATAGATGCACCACCCCTCATCCCCCTAGTCCTAGCTCCGCTCCGTAGACCCAAGTGGGAGAAAAGGCTGCCTAAGCTCCTCTCAATCAGCGCATTGGATGTGCACGGAACTTCTTTACTCCTGCCAGTGGAAATCAGAACTACAGACATGAGCAAACTCCACTCTGTCAAAGCCCTCTTGGACTGTGGAGCTACCGGAAGCTTCATTGACAGAGATTTTGTCCATTCGCGAGGGATGAACACTTGGACCCTCTCACGCAATATCCCGGTCTTCAATGTCAACGGTTCCCCTAACGAGGCAGGACAGATTTCCGAGGTTGTGGACGTAGTTCTCTGCTACAAGACTCACTCCGAAAGGATGCTCTTGGCCATCTCCAGACTTGGGAAACAGAGTCTAATACTAGGCTATGACTGGCTCAAGGACCACAACCCCAAGATTGACTGGGAAAAGGGAGAAGTCGAAATGACTTGTTGTCTACTCCAGTGTGAAGGAGGATGCGCCCTATAGAAGAAACAGACCTGCCAGAAGAGTGTTGAACTCCGAGCTCTCTGGTTGTGTCACGACAGACCCACACCCTTGTTCCAAGAAGAGCTAGAGCTTGAGAAATTGCCCTCGCAAATGTACCACCCTGGTTGGGAGCCTGGAGACCGGTTGTTCCTTACATGTCTGCTCCCAGAGCCCACCCAGGTTGACCTCCAAGCAACGGCTACAACCTCCCAGCATCATGCGGAAGGAGCCAGACGCAGTGTAAGGGGACATCTAGGGTTGTGCTTAGTAAGTTCTGAGGGTCTGTTCTATTAGTGGCCCAGTGACAGATTGTGTATCGCACTCCCACCATTCCTGAGTCTTCCCTGTCTGTGTCATGCGGTGCGATGCCTTCTAATCTATAATTGGACAATTGTGATTACTGATCTATGTACATGTGACTGTGCATGTGATCGTCTAGTATAGAGTATATAT
>Ga0153996_1001016_pt1 | contig 11796 bp, 8 predicted proteins | sample TSNC080MetaG_FD_104728 | JGI IMG/M metagenome (GOLD analysis project Ga0153996, IMG submission 104728) | Attine ant fungus gardens microbial communities from North Carolina, USA - TSNC080 MetaG | ecosystem: Host-associated > Fungi > Mycelium > Unclassified | place: USA: North Carolina, Lumber... | reverse complement strand
TTTGTGACATTTCAATTATGTCCAAAAAAAGGGGGGGTCATTGTTTTTTTGCAAAAAAACTCTGTAACCCTTGAGAATATAAGGTTTTAAGAAAAAAACAGGGGTGTAAACTTTACACTACGATTAGAAAAGAGAAGGATTAAAGATGAAATATATTGTTGATTTTAAAGAAGGCGAAAATATATCTGATATATATTTATGCAAAAGCAAGCAGATGCTGAAGACGAAGGCCGGCAAAAGTTATTATTCAATGATTTTACAGGATAAGACAGGTACCATTGACACGAAAGTATGGGAATTGTCAGGCGGGATAGAACATTTTGAAGCCCTGAACTTTATAAAGGTTGACGGTCAGGTAACCAGCTTCCAGGGGACGCTTCAATTGAATGCGCGACGAATCCGTAAAGTGCAGGAGATGGAATATAATGAAGCGGATTACATGCCTGCCAGCAGATTTAGTGTTAACTCGATGTATCAGGAATTATTAAACTACATCCATCATATCCAGAACCCTTATTTAAAGGCATTGGCAGAAAGCTTTTTTGTAGAAGATAAAATTTTTATTAAAAGTTTTAAGAGCCATTCTGCAGCCAAGAGTGTGCATCACGGATTTATGGGAGGGTTGCTGGAGCATACATTAAGTGTTGCAAAGTTGTGTGAGTTTTATGCCGGCAGATATCCAATCATTAACAAGGATTTGCTCATAGCCGCCGCTTTGTTCCATGACATTGGAAAGACAAAGGAGTTGTCACTTTTTCCGGAAAATGATTATACTGATGAAGGTCAATTGATTGGACATATTGTTATCGGGATCGAGATGCTCCATGACAAGATCAAAGAGATTGTTGGATTTCCGGAAGTACTGGAAACAGAATTAAAACATTGTATTATTTCCCATCATGGAGAACTTGAGTATGGTTCTCCGAAAAAACCGGCACTTGTGGAGGCTATGGCTTTAAACTTAGCAGATAATACCGATGCCAAGATGGAGACGATTACAGAAATATTTGGGGGAACCGAAGATAGCCTGGCATGGCTGGGATATAACCGGCTGCTGGAGACAAACATCCGAAAAACATCGAAGTAGAAAGGAGGTTGATATAAATGGAATATAAATTAGGGTTTATCGGGTGCGGAAATATGGCTGTGGCCATGATTGGCGGTATCATAAAGAGCGGTTTATTGAAACCGGAGGAGATAATAGCTTCAGACGTAAGTGAAGCGTCCGCTATTAAAGTTCAGGAAGATTTAGGAATCAAAGTAACAAAAAGTAATGTAGAGGTTGCTGTATCGTGTGAGATTCTCATTTTATCTGTGAAGCCTCAATATTATGAAACTGTTATCTGTGAAGTGGCCGCCAAAGTTTCAGAAGAAACGGTGATTGTAACCATAGCCCCGGGAATTACAACCAAAAAGTTAAATGGCATGTTTGGAAAAGATGTAAAGCTCATCCGGACGATGCCCAATACTCCTGCGTTGGTTGGCGAAGGGATGACCGGAATGTGTAAGAACCATTTTGTTTCCAATGAAGAGATGGATTATGTATGTAGTTTATTTAGTGGATTCGGAAAGACTCAGATTGTGGATGAGAAAGTGATGGATGCGGTAGTTGCTGTCAGCGGAAGCTCACCGGCCTATATATTTATATTAATTGAAGCCATGGCAGATGCGGCAGTTTCAGGGGGGATGGCAAGAAGCCAGGCTTATACCTTTGCAGCTCAAGCGGTGGCAGGCAGTGCAAAGATGCTATTAGAGACGGGCAGACATCCGGGAGAATTGAAGGATATGGTATGCTCCCCAGGAGGGACGACCATTGAAGCTGTCCGGGTACTGGAACAGCAGGGTTTCAGAAGCAGTGTGATTGAAGCCATGAAGGCCTGCATGAAGAAATCATCAGAGTTCTCATAGAATGGATTAGTCAAAGAGGATACTCGTAATCCGCTTCGCTAAGAAGCGGGGGACTTCCTTAGGAGGTTAAAACATGAAATAAGGAGATGCAGCTTGTGCTTAAAATATTTCTAGTTGAAGATGAGCTTATCATCAGGGAAAATATTAAAAGAAGTATTGATTGGGAATCATATGGTTTTGAACTCCTCGGCGATGCCAGTGATGGTGAATTGGCTCTGCCAATGATTATTAAGCTTGCGCCAGATATTGTCATTACGGATATAAAAATGCCTTTTATGGATGGACTAGAGCTGAGCCGGGCAGTTAAAAAGGAAATGCCTAAGGTTAAAATCATTATTTTAAGCGGTTACGGTGAATTTTCCTATGCAAAGGAAGCATTGAATATCGGAGTGACCGATTATTTGCTTAAGCCTGTCGATGCGGTAACATTAATGGAGACCCTTGAAAAAGTCGGAGAGATAATATATAGGGAAAGAGCGGAAGAAGAGAGTATTAACCAATATAAGCTTGAAATGGAAGAAAATATAGTTGATTTAAAAAGGCGATTTTTTATGGAACTGTGTACAAAGGCGCTTGATGAGGAATATATTGCCCTTAGAAGCAGCCAGCTTAATATGGATATTAAGGCTGACTTTTATAATATTATTTTGGTAAAGCTATTATGCGCGGAACAGGAATTTAAGGCATATAGTGAGAATCTGTTTGATGCTGAAAAAGAACTATTCGTCCGTTTTGGAAATCATCCTACATATCAATATTTTGAACACCTGATTATTGGCAGCGCACTTTTGATTAAAGGGAATAATATAAATGAACTTGAGACACTTCAGGAAGAAGCCATTGAAAGGATATTAAATTGTGTTAAAAATAATGAGGGTGTCAATTATTTTATTGCCGTAGGCGAACCGGCTGCAAGTACCAGGGAACTTGTAAAGTCATTTAATACCGCCAACAGGGCTCTGGCTTATCGGTACATGCTTAAGCCGGATCAAGTAGTAAAGGCAAATCATTTAGCCTCCTATCAGTACATATTTCGGCCTAATGACATTATATTATCGGAAATTGATGTTAAACGACTAGACGAAAGAATAGTAGGCAATTTCATTGCCAGTGGGGATAAAGGTGAAGTTTCTGTTTTTATTGATGAATATTTTAAAGGGATTGGAGAGACCGCACTTAATTCTTATATGTTCCGCCAATATCTGGTCATAGATTTCTACTTTACGGTATTACGTTTTGCAAAAAAGTTTGGGTATAGCCAGGAAAATATTGAGGATATCAGCCAGGATCAGGGAAAGATGAATGCTGTCATAGGATCTGTACCTGGAACTATTGACTATTTGAAAAACTTATTGGTTCAGGCCGTTGAGTTGCGGGACAGTGTGTCGACAAAGAAATACAGGAAGCTCATCGAAGTGGCTAAAGCGTATATTCTCGAAAATTATGCAAAAGAGGATATTTCATTAAAGGAGGCAGCCTGTATAGTGAATGTCAGTCCAAGCCATTTCAGTACGATTTTCAGCCAGGAGGAAGGGCTGACATTCAGTGAATATTTAACCCGGATTCGGATGACGAAGGCCAAGGAGCTGTTGAAATGCACGGATATGAGGGCTTCTGAAATAGGGTATAAGGTTGGCTATAAAGACCCTCACTATTTCAGCTTTATGTTTAAGAAGACTCAGAATCGCACGCCAAAGGATTACAGAGCCGGTATTTCGGCCGGTGAAATCTAAAAGGCAGCAGCAGGAGGGCGGCTGATGAAACGGGAAAAAATAAAGCATTTGATGAGAAATATCAGTCAGAACATGAGCATGGGCCTGCGTTTGATGCTTTTATGTATTGCGGTTATTTTACCAATGTTAGTTCTAAATGTATTCTCTATATATAAGGTCAAAGTCACCAGTGACAGCTATAATAGTATTTTAGAGAATATCAAGCTGGCCAATGATATGAATAATTTTGAAGAAAAGATTAATACAGAGATGTACTATATTGTCATTGGCAATCGAAATGCAGATAAAGAGGGCGTTTATGAATATTTAGATGAAATAAAACTTAATGTGGAGAAACTGGCAGAGAATACAACAACAGCGCAGAATCGTTCGAGAATAGCGCCGGTTTCTAAAGGTATTGAAATATTAGAAAAACATATTGATAAGGTTATGGAAAATATTGAGGTTGGCGGTTTTTATGATGAAAATATAAGGATATGGGATGATTCTATCCAGGGAATGACTACTCTGATTGATGAACATTTACGTCAGTACACTTATTATGAAATTCAAGATATGGATCGCATTCGTGCGGAAGTAGATGAAAATGTCCAATCATATCTGAATAATGCCGTTATTTTGCTCATCCTCATAATCGTTGCTGCATGGCTGTTATCAAGATTAATTTCTAATAGTATAACAAGGCCTGTACAACAGTTATGTGAAACGACGCACATGGTTGCTAAAGGGGATTTTGAGGTCAGGGCTTCACAAACGCATACTAATGAAATACAGACATTGAGTAATAGTATGAATGATATGATTATTCAGATTGGTAAATTGGTTGAAGATATTAAGGAAGAGCAGCTAAAATTAAGAGATACGGAATTGAAACTGCTGCAGGCTCAGATTAACCCCCATTTTCTATATAATACCCTTGACACGATTATCTGGCTGGCGGAGGCAGAGGATAATAAGCATGTTGTTGAAATGGTCAATAACTTATCGGATTTCTTCAGGAGTTCGCTGAGTAAAGGCCTAGATTTTGTATCTTTAAAAGAAGAAGAGGCACATATACGCAGCTATCTGCAAATACAGCAATTTCGTTATAGTGATATTATGGACTTTGAAATTGATATACAAAGGGAACTGAAAGATTATAAAATACTCAAGCTGACGCTGCAGCCCATTGTCGAAAATGCGCTGTATCATGGAATAAAGAATAAGCGGGGCAGAGGAAAAATAAAGGTGACCAGTGAGTATGACGAGGATTTTGTTATCTTAAAGGTTGAAGATAATGGAAGAGGCATGACGAGAGAAGAGCTTGAAAAGCTTAAAATCAGAATTGAGCAAAAAGAAGATACGAGCCACGAGGCCGGCTTAGGGCTTGCGAATGTTAATCAAAGAATTAAGCTGAATCACGGACAGATTTATGGTCTTAAAATAAACAGCGAGTTGAATCAAGGTACTCAGGTTGATATTAGATTACCAAATGAAAGTGGTTCAAAAAATAATTAACTTTTTCAATAAAAAAGTTAACTAATAAATTTTGCAGAAGAAGACATGGATAAAATTCAAAATAATAATATAATTTTATCAAATAATAATCCATGGAAAATCTTCTGCATTTTTTATAAAATAATAGCGTAGACATATTTATAGGATATGTACATGAAAATCAAGGAGGACAAAGAATGAAAAAGTTATGTGCATTATTATTGGTATTGGTTATGGGGATCTCATTAGTAGCCTGTGGCAGTGGGACTACCGAAACAAAAGCTCCGGAAACGACGGCAGCAGAGACGACAGCCGCTGAAACGGAAGCTGCTGAGACAGAAGCGCCGGCATCAAGTGCTGGCCTGATTACGGTTGGTTTTTCACAGGTTGGTGCAGAGTCTGACTGGCGGACAGCTAATACCACATCCATGAAGGATACCTTTACAGAAGAAAATGGTTATACACTGATTTTTGATGATGCTCAGCAAAAACAGGATAATCAGATAACAGCAATCCGTAACTTTATTCAGCAGGAGGTTGACTACATAGTACTTGCGCCAATTGCTGAAACAGGCTGGGATACAGTTCTTCAGGAAGCAAAGGACGCAGGTATTCCGGTTATTATCGTTGACCGTATGATTGATGTTTCCGATGACAGCTTGTTTACAAGCTGGGTTGGTTCGGACTTCAGGGCGGAAGGTGATAAAGCAGTTGCATGGATGGAAGACAAATTCGCTGATGCTGATGTGGTAAACATTGTTCATCTTCAGGGCACAATCGGTTCTTCAGCTCAAATCGGTCGTACCGAAGCATTAGAAGCTGGCGTAAAAGCTAACGATACATGGGATCTTGCCGCACAGCAGACCGGTGAATTTACACAGGCTAAGGGACAGGAAGTTATGGAAAGCATCTTGAAACAAAACAGTGAAATCGACGTTGTTTATGCAGAAAACGATAACATGGCATTTGGCGCTATTGATGCAATTGAAGCAGCAGGCAAAACAGTTGGCGTAGATGGTGATATCGCTGTTATTTCCTTTGACGCTACCCATGCCGGGCTTGAAATGGTCTTAGAAGGTAAAATTAACTTCAATGTTGAATGTAATCCATTGCATGGACCTCGTGTAGCAGAATTAATTGAAATGCTTGAAAGTGGTAAGACGCCTGAAAAATTAAACTATGTAGAAGAAGAAGCTTTTGATGCGGCGACATTTACTCAGGAAGATCTTGACGCTCGGGCTTATTAATAACATAAAACTATAATTTAAAGCGGTGCGGGGAACCCGGAAGACTCTGCATCGCTTTTTAACCTCCTAAGGAAGTCCCCCGCTTCTAAGCGAAGCGGATTATGAGTACCCTCCTTAACGCTCCCAAGTAAGGCACTTGGATACTAAAGCATTTAACAGTAGAAAGAAGGTGGCATATATCATGCAGGAAACAGTCTTGACTATGCGTGGGATATGTAAGTCATTCCCAGGAGTAAAAGCGCTGGATAATGTTGATTTTACTTTGCGCCAGGGAGAAATACATGCCCTGATGGGTGAAAACGGAGCAGGAAAATCAACACTTATAAAAGTATTGACAGGTGTTTATACAATGGACGTTGGACAAATAAAGATTCAAGACAGGTCGATTGTTAATCATTCACCCCAGGAAGCACAGGATAATGGTATAAGTACTGTCTATCAGGAAATCAGCCTTTGTCCCAATCTGACGGTTGCGGAAAATTTGTTTATCGGCAGGGAGCCGCGGAAATTAGGCATGATAGACTGGAAAACTATGAATAAAAAAGCAGGAGAGCTTTTAAGCAGTTTGAGCATAACTGTTCCTCCCACACGTCAGCTTGATGACTGTTCCATTGCCGTACAGCAGATGATAGCGATTGCACGTGCTGTTGATATGCAGTGTAAGGTTTTGATTTTAGACGAACCGACATCTTCTCTGGATGATGATGAGGTTGCGAAACTATTTATACTAATGAGGCATCTGCAGAAACAAAACGTTGGCATTATCTTTGTGACACACTTTTTAGAGCAAGTTTACGAAGTTTGTGACAAGATTACGGTTCTCCGAAACGGGGCATTTGTTGGTGAATATTTGGTCAATGATTTGCCGCGGGTTCAGCTTGTTGCGAAGATGATGGGTAAAGAATTTGATGATCTGGCTGAAATCAAGTCGGAGTCAGCAGCAGATAATATTGAGCAGGCAGAACCTTTCATTATAGCAGAAAAGCTTGGTTGTTCCGGTAAAGTAAAGCCTTTTGATGTGAAGCTTTATAAAGGCGAAGTAGTCGGTATGACAGGTTTGCTTGGTTCGGGCAGAAGCGAGCTTGTCAGGGCGATTTATGGTGCGGACAAACCGGATAGCGGAACCCTTAAAATTAATGATAAAGTAACTAAAATCAGCACACCGCTTGATGCAATCAAAAGAGGAATGGCTTATTTACCGGAAGACCGTAAGAGGGATGGTATTATCGCAGATTTATCTGTACGAGAAAATATTATTATTGCCCTCCAGGCCAAACGCGGGTTATTTAAGCCTATGTCACGTAAAGAAATGGAAGAGTTTGCAGATAAATATATTGATTTACTTCAAATCAAAACGGCCAGCCGCGAAACGCCCATTAAGAGTCTTTCCGGCGGAAACCAGCAAAAAGTGATTATTGGACGCTGGCTGCTGACGAATCCGGAATACCTAATTCTTGATGAACCGACACGGGGGATTGATGTGGGCACAAAGACAGAAATCCAGAAACTAGTCCTTAAATTGGCAGGCGAAGGAATGAGTGTTACATTTATTTCTTCAGAAATTGAAGAAATGCTCCGTGTCTGCTCACGTATGATTGTTATGCGCGACGGACAGAAAGTCGGAGAGCTTAACGGGGATGAGCTGAACCAAGATACAATCATGCATACGATTGCCGGAGGGGAGAGTCATCATGAGTAATAAAAGCACATTCAAAAAAATCGCCGGAAATCACTTATTTTTTCCGTTAGTTTGTCTCTTTGTCGTTTTAATTATTAATGTTATCAAAACACCTAACTTTTTTGCAATTTCTATGAATAATGGTGTTTTATATGGTTATGTTATTGATGTCATTAACAGAGGCTCAGAACTGGTGATTTTGGCACTTGGCATGACCTTAGTAACTGCCGCTTCAAAAGGCCAGGATATCAGTGTTGGTGCGGTTATGGCTGTTGCTGCAGCTGTCGGCTGCCAAATTCTCTCAGGTGGAGAAGCGTCTGTTACTGAATATCAGAATTCATTGATTCTGGCTATTTTAGCTGCCCTTGTTGTAGCAGCCGCCTGTGGTGTTTTAAATGGTTTCTTAGTTGCAAAAATGCGTATTCAGCCAATGGTAGCAACACTTATACTGTATACTGCAGGACGAGGGATTGCACAGCTGGTAACAAATGGTCAAATCACATATATACGTGTAGACTCCTATAAGGTTCTAGGAGGATATATACCGGGCTGCCCAATCCCGACACCTATCTTCGTTGCAATTGCGGCTGTCGTTATCATTGCATTGCTATTTAAGTTTACTACATTAGGACTATACATTGAAAGTGTTGGGATTAACAGTAATGCATCACGTTTGGTAGGACTTAATTCTACCAAAATCATATTTATTGTATATGTTATCTGTAGTTTCTTAGCAGGGATTGCAGGCCTGGTTAACTCCAGCAGGATTTACTCTGCAGATGCCAATAATATTGGGCTGAATCTGGAAATGGATGCCATTCTTGCGGTCGCCTTAGGCGGCAATTTATTAAGCGGCGGTAAGTTTAGCCTGGCCGGATCCATTATTGGCGCTTATACCATCCAGGCATTGAGCACTACATTATATGCGATGGATGTAAAAGCCGACCAGCTGCCGGTTTATAAAGCAATCGTTGTTATCGTTATTGTTACTTTACAAAGTGAAGTATTCCGCAGCTTCATTAAAAAAATAAGAACAAAGAGTACCGGACAAGGCGGTCAGACACTTAATAAGGAGGTACAATAATGGGTGAAAAATTGCAGCCAAAAACTTCGCCAAAAAAGACATTAAGCAGCACTACATTTCTTCTCCTTATTACAATTGCCCTGTTTATTGTCATGTATGTTGCGGGCATGATTCTCCTTGCTGATAAAGGCTTTAGCAAGCCTCAGATGTTTTGTAATCTTCTTATTGATAATGCGGGTCTTATCGTTATTTCTTTAGGACTGACGATTGTCATGATTACTGGTGGAATTGATATTTCTGTCGGTTCCGTTACCGCTCTCGTATGCATGGTATCTGCTTATTCTATGGAAAAGAGCGGTGTAAGTGTTTATGCAGCACTTCTGTTTTCACTGGGTATCGGGCTTGCCTTTGGTATTGTACAGGGATTCCTGGTTTCCTATATGAAAATACAACCCTTTATCGTTACCTTAGCAGGTATGTTTTTTGGCCGGGGCATGACCGCAATTATCAGCACAGAAATGATTTCCATCAAAAATGAAACATTTCTGTCATGGGCACAATTCAAAATCTCATTGCCTATAGGAACGGTAAACAAAAAGGGGATTTTCCAGGCAGCATACATATATCCAACAGTCGTGATTGCACTTCTTGTTTTAGCCGCCGTTTTCATTATGCTCAGATATACTAAATTTGGCCGTTCTCTCTATGCAATTGGAGGAAATGATCAAAGTGCGATGATGATGGGGCTCAATGTGAAACGCACAAAATTTATAGCTTATATTTTATCAGGATTTTTAGCCGGTTTAGGAGGCTTTCTCTTTTGCCTTAACACCGGAGCCGGTTTTGTTGAACAGGCCAAAGGGCTCGAAATGGATGCTATCTCAGCCTCCGTTATCGGTGGGACGATGTTAAGCGGCGGTGTCGGTAATCCTATAGGAACTCTCTTTGGTGTTATGATAAAAGGTACGATTAACAGTTTAATCACCACCCAAGGGACTTTATCAAGCTGGTGGGTTAGAATTACCGTAGCGGCACTGCTTTGCTTCTTTATTATTTTACAGAGTATTATCAGTTCCAAAGGTAAAAAGGGAAAGAAATCATAAATCTACCAAATAAGATCTTGTATGTTGGGGTATCGGCATGCAAGATCTTTTTTCGTTTAATCGGAAATTCCTTTGTAATACCGCTTTCTATATTTTTGATTTGCCTTATATAAGGAATTTTACAAAAGCTAAAAATAGTGTATAATAGAATAAAAATTACAAGCGGAGTTTACTGATGGATATTAAGAAAAATCAAATTTATAGAATGAATATAGATGATATTGGGGAAGCAGGTGAAGGCATCGGTAAGATTGATGGGTATACACTTTTTGTGAAAGATGCGTTGATTGGGGATGAGATTGAGGTCAAAGTTATCAAGACGAAGAAATCTTATGGATATGGACGTCTGCTCAAAATTATTGAGCCTTCCCCCTTTAGGGTTACACCAAGGTGTGAATATGCAAGGGTTTGTGGAGGCTGCCAGATCCAGCATCTGAATTATGAGCAACAACTTAAATATAAAGAGGATAAGGTCAGAAATTTATTGGAGCGGGTTGGGAAGCTGAAAAATTTTACGATGCTTCCTATTCTGGGCATGAAAGATCCTTATTATTACAGAAATAAAGCTCAGTTTCCGGTTGGCATGTCGAAGGACGGTCGGGTTATTACGGGATTTTATGCGAAGAGAACTCATTCTATTATTGATATTGAGCATTGCTATATACAGGCGCCGGTCAATGAAGTTTTAACGGGTATTATTAAAATGTGGATGCAGGAAACCGGAGTGCCACCTTATGATGAAGAAAAACATCAGGGATTGGTCCGCCATCTTTTGACAAGGGTGGGTAAGAGAACTGGGGAGATTATGGTTTGCCTTGTAATCAATGGGAAAAAGCTTCCGGTCGGTGATGATTTGGTTAGAAGATTGAAAGCGGTTACTGGCATGACCAGTATTTGTTATAACGTTAATATGGCAAAAGGGAATGTTATTTTAGGTGACAGGGTTGTTAATTTGTATGGTCCGGGATATATTACGGATTATATTGGTGAGGTTAAATTTCAGATATCACCGCTGTCTTTTTACCAGGTGAATCCGGAGCAGACAGAAGTCTTGTATGGTAAGGTACTGGAATTTGCGGAGTTGGATAAAGACAAAGTGGTTTGGGATTTATATTGTGGGATTGGAACAATTTCTTTATTTTTGGCTAAGAAGGCGAAATTTGTTTATGGTGTGGAGATCGTACCTCAGGCGATAGCTGATGCTAAGGTGAATATGGAGATTAATGAGATAGAGAATGCGTCATTTTTTGTTGGGAAGGCGGAAGAGGTTTTGCCGGGGCTGTATGAGAGGGAAGAGGCTTATGCAGATGTGATTGTGGTGGATCCGCCGAGGAAGGGATGTGATGAGGAGCTGTTAGGCTGTATGGTTAGGATGCGGCCGGAGCGGATCGTTTATGTGAGTTGTAATCCGGGGACGTTGGCGAGGGATTTGAGGTATTTGGAGGAGCATGGGTTTAAGGTGGAGAAGGTGCAGTGTATTGATATGTTTGGGATGAGTGTGCATGTTGAGACGGTTGCGCTCTTAACCCGTAAAAAGGATATGAATACCATTGACATTGAAATGATAGTTGAAAAGGAAGATATAACGGAAAAAGCCACTTATCAGAAGATTAAGGCTTATGTAAAG
>Ga0153996_1001013_pt1 | contig 11809 bp, 10 predicted proteins | sample TSNC080MetaG_FD_104728 | JGI IMG/M metagenome (GOLD analysis project Ga0153996, IMG submission 104728) | Attine ant fungus gardens microbial communities from North Carolina, USA - TSNC080 MetaG | ecosystem: Host-associated > Fungi > Mycelium > Unclassified | place: USA: North Carolina, Lumber... | reverse complement strand
GTGTTAGCTATTTCATATCCAATCACACTAGCAGTTAGTCACATGATTAACTACTTTTTTCCTATCTGAAAAGAAGGAAATACAATCTTTAAATATAAAGAGGAAAACGAATCTGAATAGCATTAGCCATTTTGTTACTTCTAGCTAAATCAAGGTTAGCAACTAACAAAAACAACAACTAATTTGTTGATAATATATCTCTAATTTCTATGAGCTATATAAGAAATTAAATGTAGCAATTATCGTTATAAAATACTTACACTCTACGACTATGCATAGTAATAAAAAAATGGAAGTATCGAACTCTCGACAACCGTTAATTTCCAATTATTTCATGAAAGCCTAGCTTGACAATATTTGTAGAAATTTGTATAATTATTTTATATAATAATAAATTATGAGCTATATATTATGATTTACACTTCGATATGATCTAGACAAGAAAGGATAGGTAACAGCAAACGCATATATAAAGAAAAACGCATTAAATAATATTAGGTTTAGTAATTGCTTTTCTATATTATTGTATTAAACTAAAAAGGAAATTTATTATTGTATTAAACTAAAAAGGAACATTATGAAGTATGGCAAAATTTGATGATATTGTATATGTTTTATATTTGTTATATAGCGAAGTAATGAAAATGTATTAGTAAATATATTTGTGAAATAGCAATTCAAGAGATGGTATGATATATTGAAAATGGAGGATTAGAATGAAATTGAAAAAAGGATGGCTAGTGGTAATTATTACATTAATTACCATGTATGCTAATATTTCACTAGTAAAGGCTTCAGTATCATCAGTTACAAGTGATGGTGTCATTGTTACTGTTGAAACGGATAAAGATACCTATGCGTTAGGTGAAGAAATCAAATTAGATGTAAAAATTGAAAATACAAATAGTTATGACTTAGTCAATATCAAAATAAATAATTATTTACCAACTGGATTATCATTAGCATCTAATAGTAACCCAGTAGAGATAATAGATACTTTAAAAAGTGGCGAAAGTTATGAATTTAGCGTTTTTGCAATAAGTGAATCTACTGTCACTACAACAGACACAGCTAAAACAGGAGACTATAATAATACAGTTGTATATACAGTAATTGTATTGGTTTCTGTTGTTTGTATTGGACTTTTAATGGAAAATAAAAAAAGAGTTAAATATTTTGCTGCTTTAATAGCAGTAGGAACAACATTATCTTTATTTTCTTCAACTGCTTCAGCAGCGAGTACCTACACTATAAATGTAAAAACACCAATTACATTTAATAATGAAGCTACTACTATAGAAACTGTTGTAACCTATGAGAAACAAATTGATAACACTTATACAGTAACCTTTAAAGATTATGATGGTACTGTTTTAAATACTCAAACTGTTACATATGGTAAGGAAGCGATAGCACCAATTTTGGCTGATCGAATTGGATATGAATTTACAGGTTGGGATGTTGCTTTCAATAATGTTAAGAATGATATAATTACAACTGCACAATATAAGATTAAAAGCTATACGGTAACATTTAAAGATTGGGATGATAGCATTCTAAATGTTCAGACAATTGATTATGGGCAATCTGCAATTGCTCCAACAACTGATCAAAGAGATGGTTATGATTTCTTAGGATGGGATATAGATTACAGTAATGTTACTGATCATATCACCGTAAAAGCACAGTATAAAGTAAGCAGTTACTTAGTTATTTTTAAAGGATTTGATAATGCAGAATTATCTACTAAGTATGTAGCTAATGGGACTTCTGCTACTGCACCAATTGTACCAGAAGTAAGTGGCTATTTATTTGTAGGATGGGATACTGATTTTAGCAATGTTACGTCTGATTTAGTAATCTCTGCAATATATGTAGCTGATGAAACTGGAAAACATGTCGTTGTATTTAAAAGCATAAATGGTTCAGTTTTAAAGGCTGAATCAGTAGCGGATGGCACCAATGCAGTTGCTCCAGTAGCACCAGTGATTGAAGGTTATGATTTTATAGGTTGGGATACTGATTTTAGTAATGTAACAACTAATTTAACTATAACTGCTACATACAAAGTTAAAACCTATACAGTTACGTTTGTAAATTATGATGGTAGTGAATTAAAGAAGGAAGTAGTTGAACATGGAAGTAATGCTAGTGCACCAGTTGAACCTAGTAGAACAGGATATACATTTATTGGTTGGAATGTAAGTTTTGATGATATTACAGCTAACACAACAGTCGTTGCAGAATATAAGATTAATTCATATGAAGTACAATTCTTGGCAGGTATTAATGGACCATTAACAATATTAAAAATAGAACAAGTTACGTATGGATCTAGTGCAAATGCACCAATACCACCAGTTGTTGATGGTTATGAATTTATAGGTTGGGATACTGATTTTAGTAATGTAACAAGTAATTTAACTACATATGCTGAGTACAAGGTTATAGTTAGAAGCTATACAGTTACGTTTATAGATTATGATGGTAGTGAATTAAAGAGTCAAGTTGTCGAACATGGAAGTAATGCTACTGCACCAGTTGATCCTGTTAGATATGGATATGTATTTGCTGGATGGAGTACTAGTTACAATAATGTAACATCTAATCTTACAATCAGTGCTACCTATAATGATAAAAAAGTTTGTGGAGTATTTACTGTTAATTTAGGTAATGGAGCAACTCAAGATGTTACTGGTTGTCTTAATGTTACAAAAGCAGTTGAGGCCATTGAGGAAACTAATAAAGCAAGAGTTGCTGAAGGAATTGAACCGTTAGTTTTAAATGAAGGATTAATGTTGGCAACTGATACTAGAGCGGCTGAATTAGTAGTATTGTTCTCTCACACAAGACCTGATGGAACTTTATGCTTTACTGTATCAGCAGATGCTTATGCTGAAAATATTGCTATGGGACAATCAACTGCAAGTAGAGTTGTTAGCGATTGGCTAAATTCTGCGGGACACCGGGCAAATATTATGAATACAAGCTATAAATCAATCGGAATATCTTGCTTTGAAACTGCGAGTGGATATTATTGGGTTCAGTTATTTGGGGAATAGAATAATTTTGCTAGACTCTTAATATAAAAAATATATTTTTGGCGATATCACTTATTGATGTCGCTTTTTTTGTTTGAGTTACTAACAATAAAATTGAAGAAAGACATATTATGATTACTAGGAAAACTTAATATATGAATTAATTATAATGTAGTCGTTGAGTGCTTAAATAAATAGCAATTATAGTATAGCTTAATTAATATACTGAGATAATCAATAAATCATGCTAGAAAGTGAGATTAAAAATGATAAATCAAGTTGAGGTTGTTCAATTAATCTCATTAAAAAAGTGTCAATAATCTTATAAAATATGATATACTTATTCTGATATTCACAAGCTTTTTTTTGAAAAAGATCCTAAAAATTAAAAGAATTGTACATAAATGGTATAGTGCAATCAAAATACGAGAACAGAAAGGAATCAAATCTATTATGTCTATAGAATCAAATAAAAAAGAGTTATTAATCGGAAGCCACGTTTCCATGTCGGGAAAAGAAATGCTATTAGGCTCTGTAAAAGAGGCATTAAACTATCAAGCAACAACATTTATGTTTTATACAGGGGCACCACAAAATACATATCGCAAGAAAATAGAAGAGTTAAAAATAGAAGAAGCAAAAGCATTAATGCAAGAACATAATATTGATATTTCTAATGTTGTTGTTCATGCTCCATATATCATCAATCTTGCGAATACAATCAATGAAAGCATATTTGAATTAGCTGTCGAGTTCCTTGAAAAAGAGATTCGTAGAGTAGAAGCCATTGGAGCAACAATTCTAGTATTACATCCAGGAAGTCATGTCAAAGCTGGAGAAGAAATAGGGCTACAACAAATCATTAATGGTTTAAATCTAGTATTAAAAGAAGATATGAAGATAACAATTGCTTTAGAAACAATGGCAGGGAAAGGATCTGAAGTAGGACATAATTTATCACAACTAAAAACAATCATTGATGGAGTAACTCATCAGCATCTATTGGGTGTTTGCATAGATACTTGTCATATGCATGATGCAGGATATGATATCACTAGTTTTGATGCTATATTAGAAGAGTTTGATCAAACAATTGGATTGGAACGATTAAAGGTCGTTCATGTTAATGATTCTAAAAATGTAAAAGGAGCTAGGAAAGATAGGCATGCAAATATTGGATATGGAGAAATTGGATTTGATGCCTTAAACTATATTATTCATCATCCAAAATTAGAGAATATTCCTAAGATATTAGAAACTCCATATGTAGGGGAGCAAGCACCATATGGCATTGAAATTGAGATGTTTAGAAATCAAGAATTTAATGATTGGATAGAAGAATAAGATAGTATATGCTACAGCTGAATATTTGGAAGTAGTAAAGAGAACGATTTATTGAGATATTGAAACATTAGAATTACATATTCCTAAGGATGAAATTGCTTTAATTAAACAAGTGGATGATTATATTCATTGGTATAATTATGATTGCACTCAAGAGAAGTTAAAAGGCATGAGCCCTATTGAATATAGGGATTCATGCCTTTCCTCTCTTTAATATCTTTTTTTCTCTGTTCATTTTACTTGGGGCTTGACACTTTTTTATTACTAATATCTCATTTTCATCTTTATACTAGATTAATGGATGGATAATTTACAACATTCCAAATCTTGTTTAAATATTCTTTACGTTCATTTTTATATTTTAAATAGTAAGCATGTTCCCAAACATCAATTAATAAAATTGGTTGTCCACCATCTTTCAAGACTGTATCTTGATTTTTGCGTTGAACGATTTCAAGTAAACCATGTTTGTTTAACATTAAACAAGCATAACCAGAACCAAAAACAGCTAATGCTTTTTCCATAAATAGTTTTTTGAATTCATCATAGCTACCAAATGTTTGATTTATCATCTTTAACAAGTTTTCTTGTGGTACATTTCTACCACTATTACTTGGTGCTAAATTCTTAAAGTAGACATCATGGTTGTAGGTACCTCCACCATTATTAATCACAGCTGTATAAATATCACTAGGAATAATATCAGGATTTCTTAATAGTTCCTCTAATGTATATGAATGCAAGAATGGATATTTAGCTAAAGCTGTATTCAAATTCGTAATATAGGTTTGAAAATGTTTATCATGATGATAATACAATGTTTCTGCATCAATATATGGTTCTAATGCCTCATAAGCATATGGTAATGGTGGAAGTTTAAATGGATAAGTTTGTTGTAACATAAATGTATCTCCTTTGCTTTTTATTATTTATTTTACTTAATCATCTCTACAATAGTATGATAGTTATTATAATAATAAAACCTAAAGTTTATATTATTGAAAATAAAATATACAACGTAACCTTTTGGATTTATTTTTCGATTATGATTTCTGATTTGCATATTCTTTACATAATTCTATAAATAATTGTGCAGCTGGAGTTAAATATTTATTATGATGATAAATAATTGAAAAAGGAGTTTTTAAATTGATATTGGGTATTGTTAAAGCAACAATATCTGCTTTTTCTATTTCATTTTTTACATATAGATAGGGAACACAGGAGATTCCAAGATTTGCTTTCACAGCTTCAACTAGAGTTGAAGTACTAGCACTTTCCAAAACAGGCGTAATATGTAAATTGTTTGATAAAAACAAACTATCGATAAATCTTCTTGTCGCACTCCCTTTTTCTCGTACTAAAAAATCATACTTACTAAGATCTTTTAAATTTAATTTACTTTTATTGACTAAAGGATGACTAGGGTGAGCAACAAAACACATAGAATGATGAAAGAATGTTTCTTTCACCAAAGAAGTATCACAGTCAGTATTACCAGCAATTAAAGCAAAATCTATTATATTATTTAATACCATTTTTTCGATAGTTTCTTGATTGTTGATAATAGTATATAATTTAATATTTGGTAATTTTTTTTGAAATTCTTTTATTAATGGAATCAATAAATATTGACCAATACTAATAACACAACCAATATGTAAAGCTGTTTCATGGAAATTACTAATTTCATTTTCCATTTGGTCATATAAAGATAAGATGTGAATGGCATAATCATAGAACTTTTTAGCAGCATTCGTTGGATAAATACGTTTTCCAATACGATCAAACAGCAAAATCGTATATTGATTTTCTAATTCTTTGATGGCTAAACTAATTGATGGCTGAGCAATATCTAAGGCTTGTGCTGCTTTTGTAATACTAGAGAATTGATAAACTTTAATAAAAATACGTAAATGGCGTAGTGTCATGGAAATTCTCCTTATAATAAAAATGTTATATATTTTATATAATAATACTATTTTAATTATAAATAAACAAGTTGTATAATGCTAAATAAGAGGTGAAAAGATGAAAGGAAAAGATCAGCTATGGAAGTTATTTACTTCTACTTTATTTTTAAGTGCTTTTACTTTTGGTGGAGGTTATGTCATCATTACGTTAATGAAAAAGAAGTTTGTTGATGAACTACATTGGATTGATGAAGATGAAATGTTGGATTTAGTTGCGATAGCACAAAGTGCACCAGGAGCAATAGCTGTTAATGGAGCTATTGTTATTGGATATAAATTAGCAGGTATGATTGGGATGTTTATTACTGTGATTGCTACCATATTACCACCATTTATCATTATTTCATTCATTTCAGTATGTTATAGTACACTCAAAGATAATATAATTATTGCCTTGTTATTAGAAGGTATGCAAGTAGGAGTCGCTGTCGTTATTGTAAATGTCGTGCTAGGAATGGGAAAAGATGTAATAGAGAAAAAGGAAAGATTAGGAATTATCATTATGATTATTGCTTTTATTCTTGCATACTTCTTTCATGTTAATGTTATTTTCATTATCCTTGCTTGTATCACCTTAGGAATTGTTAAATCTGCGTTTCATCTAAGGAGGCATCTATAATGATATATTTACAATTATTTTTAAGTTTTTTAAAGATTGGACTCTTTAGTTTTGGTGGAGGATACGCTACTTTACCATTAATTCAAACAGAAATTGTTACTAATAATGCTTGGTTATCAATGAGCGAGTTTATGGATTTAATTACGATATCACAGATGACACCTGGACCGATTGCTATTAATTCTGCTACTTTTGTTGGAATCAAAATAGCTGGACCACTTGGAGCAATTGTTGCAACCTTGGGTTGTATTTTACCATCTTGTATCATTGTTTCATTACTTGCTTATTTCTATCTTAAATATAGAAAATTATCAACGATTCAAGATATTTTATGGACATTACGTCCTGCGGTCGTTGCGATGATTGCAAGTGCAGGTGTTGGTATTTTATTGACTGCATTTTTTGGTAGTGAAACAAGCATTTCGATTTCTAGTTTTAAATTAGAGATGGCTGTTATTTTTATTTTTGGATTCGTAGTATTAAAGAAGTTTAAATGTGATCCTGTATTCGTAATGCTACTATGTGGAGTATGTCATGTAGGATTATATTATGGAATGCAATTAATCTGATTAGATAAGAAGAAGAAGCTTAGGCTTCTTCACTTTTTTTCTCTTCTACTAATTTTATTATTTCTTCTTTTAAGGTTTCCACCATTTCTTCTTGAGGAACACGCTTGATAATTTCTCCATTTTTAAACAGTAATCCATTATTAACTCCACCGGCGATTCCAATATCAGCATGTTTTGCTTCATCTGGACCATTCACTGCACAGCCCATAATGGCAACATTAAGATTTACATCAATCGCCGTAAGAAATTCTTCAATTTCTTTTGCAACAGGGATTAAATTATATTGGATTCTACCACATGTTGGACAAGAAATTAAATTAGGAACATTATCAATTAAATTAAAGTCTTTTAATAATTCTTTACAGACAGGTATTTCTTCAATTGGATCATCAGATAGCGATACTCGAATGGTATTACCAATACCATGATATAGTAATACACCTAATCCTGCGGCTGATTTAATTGTCCCTCCAAAACTAGTTCCAGATTCTGTGATTCCTAAATGTAAAGGATAAGGGAATTCTTCACTAGCTCTTAAATAGGCTTGTATACTTAACATCATGTCACTTGATTTCAATGAAAGACAGATATCATGAAAATCTAAATCTTCTAATATTTTTACATGTCTTTTCGCACTTTCAATCATTCCTTCAACGGTTGGTTTACCATATTTTTCTAAAATATCTTTTTCTAAAGAACCACTATTGATTCCAATACGAATCGGAATTTGTTTTTCTTTACAAGCATCAACCACTGCTTTTATTTTGTCTTCTGAGCCAATATTTCCTGGATTAATTCTAATTTTGTCAATTCCAGATTCAATAGCAATTAACGCTAAGCGATAATCAAAATGAATATCAGCAACTAATGGAATATTAATTCTCTTTTTTATTTCTTTAATCGCGTAAGCATCTTCTTTATCAAAACAGGCTAGACGAACAATTTGACAACCAGCATGCTGTAAATCGAATATTTGTTGGATGGTTGCTTCTATATCTTTTGTTTTTGTGTTTGTCATTGATTGTATAATCACATCATTATTTCCACCAATGGTTATATTACCAACTTTAATTGAAGTTGTTTGATTACGATTACGTTTCATAATTGAATCTCCTTTTTCTCTGAACTATTGTAGTGTAGTATAAATATTTTGTATTCCAATCCACGTGCCTACGTGAGGCACGACCTTTGATACTTTCAAATATAACGAAAATGACTTTAAAATTTCAATCCACGTGCCTACGTGAGGCACGACCTTATATATTGGGTTTCCCTTTAAAAATCTTTCATTTCAATCCACGTGCCTACGTGAGTCACGACCATCTGTTTCTAGTACTTTTAAAACTTCCATATCTATTTCAATCCACGTGCCTACGTGAGTCACGACCTTTTGAAATCAGACTGCTTTTTATATGATACTATTTCAATCCACGTGCCTACGTGAGTCACGACTGCTTTATTGGCTATAATAAGCACATATTTAGCCATTATTACATCATAAAGCTTAAATACTTATCTCTTCTTTGTCATTTACATAAATAAACATATGATTATACTAAATGCTTTCTGCGAACCTCCTAGAACTTTTATGTTCATTTATGGTTCGCACTTAAAAAACAAATACATCAAAATCATTTCTCTACACACAAGCTAACGCGTAGAGTTTTTATTACAATATTAATACATCTTCATTATAACAAACCCAATTCTAATATGCAAAAAATATATTGTCAAAAATAGTCGTAATAAAGCTACTTGATAGTAACATTTATAATAAGATAATCGTTTATTAGTAATAAATTAAAGAAAGAGGTAAAATATATGAGGGACTAGCAAATATTATCTTAATTTTATCGTTTTTTATTTTAATTCTTGCTTGTGACGTAGCGTAACGAGTTATAATATTAACAAGGAGGATAAAGATATGGATAAAAAAAGAGCAATTCCGCAAGGGTATATGACAGTGGGCGAAGTTGCAAAAAAATGAATACCACTGTCCGCACCCTACAATACTACGACAAAGAGGGAGTTCTCTCACCGTCAGCTGAAAGCGAGGGTGGACGCAGACTTTATAGCTACAAGGATATTATCAAGTTACACCAAATCCAGGCAATGAAGTATTTAGGGTTTTCTCTCGACGATATTAAAAACAAATTAATTTTTCTTGATACTCCTACTGATGTAGCCGCGATGCTTAGCGAACATGCTGCTACCATACGTGAAAAGATAACAATCTTATCAGAATCGTTACAAGCGATAGAAGCATTAAAAAAGGAAGTACTTCAAATGCAATCGGTCGATTTCAAGAAATATGCTGACATTATCGTAAACTTACAAATGAAAAATGAGTTTTATTGGCTAATTAAACATTTCGATGAAAAAACTCTAGATCATATTCGGAGTCATTTCGATATGGAAAGTGCCTTGATATATATGGATAACTTTACCCACATGCAGAATGAGGCGATACGACTCCAAAATGATGGAATAAGCCCAGAAAGTGAGGCAGCTCAAGACTTTGCTAAAGCGTATTGGGAAATGATTATGGAATTTACTGATGGAGATATGACAATGCTCTCTAAACTTACAGACTTTGCTGAAAAGATGGATGATGTGGATAATGAATGGAAACAGAAGCAGTTGCTTGCTGGTGCTTTTATCGAGCCAGCATTACAATATTACTTTATAAAGTTGGGGTATAATCCATTTGAGGACGTGCAATCATGATTCAAATGAACAATATCATCAAACAATTTGGTAATCAAACGGTTCTATCCGACGTAACATTTGAAGTAAAGGACAAAGAGATATTTGGTCTACTTGGACCTTCTGGTGCAGGTAAGACTACGATAATCAATATACTCACAAATCAACTGGACGCAGACGGCGGCAACTACAATACAGGCTGTAATATGTTTGAAACTGGTCTTATGCTTGATACAGATGGTCTATATGAGCGTTTAAACTGCTTGGAAAATCTAAATATATTTGCGGATATATATGGCATCCCATGCAAAAAATCTTTAGAAGCACTAAAGAATGTAGGGCTTGAGGATGCTGCAAAAAAAACTGTCAATCTACTATCCAAGGGTATGCGACAACGGTTGGCATTAGCAAGGGCGATTTTACATGAACCTAAAGTATTGTTTCTCGATGAACCAACAAGTGGGCTTGACCCAACGACAGCACGAGGCATACACAAGCTAATACAAAAGTTATGTGATAACGGTTCTACTGTGTTTTTAACCACTCACAATATGGAGGAGGCCATAAAACTATGTAATCATGTCGCACTTTTACACGTAGGGAAAATCGTTGAACAGGGTATGCCTACAGAGATTTGCGAAAGGCATAATGCAATCAAAACCGTACCGGACTTGGAAGCAGTCTTTATTAAACTTACGGGGGTGGAATTGGGATGAGAAGTATAAAAGCCATTTTTATTAAACAGGCAAAGGATATGATTAAAAACCCTTCCGTACTGGTTATGTTTATCGTATTTCCCGCTGTAGCTTTAATAATGACGGAACTGATAGCTAAATCAAATCAGGATATACCAAATAATATGTTTGTGACAATGATGGCTGCTATCTTTGCAGGAATGGGACTTGTAACATCGTCTTGTGCAGTTATCGCAGAGGATATCGAACGTAAAAGCTTACGTTTCCTCATCATAGCAGGCGTTAAGCCACATCAATATTTGATTGGCACAGGCGGTTTTTTTCTGATTGCTGGATCAATTACATCAGTAGTGTTTGCGTTGATTGGTGATTTTACTATAACAGAAACCATTAAATTCTTGAGTGTTATGATAGCAGGCTCAGCAACATCGATAGTACTCGGTGCTCTAATTGGTATGTTGTCGAAGAATCAACAGGCAGCGACTGCGTTGAGTATGCCAATTGCAGTGATAATCGGTTTTACTCCTATGGTTGCTAGTTTTAGTGAACCAGTTGAAAAATATGCAAGTATTTTATATACGCAGCAAATAAACGTGATTGTGAGTGATTTTTCAGCGAATTTTGCACAATCGTTAATGGTTATAGGCATAAATATTGTGGTGTTACTAATGTTGTTTATCATTACTTATAGAAAAAAAGGATTGAAGGGGTAAAAAGAATTTTGACTTTCAAATGTTATTGTTTTATTGTATAATTATGATAGATAAAACGGATGAATATTTGTTATCATCCGTTTTAATATTTCTTATTAAATTGTAGTAATAATCTCTTCAAATTGATTTAAAATAGATTCAAAATAATT
>Ga0153996_1001012_pt1 | contig 11818 bp, 17 predicted proteins | sample TSNC080MetaG_FD_104728 | JGI IMG/M metagenome (GOLD analysis project Ga0153996, IMG submission 104728) | Attine ant fungus gardens microbial communities from North Carolina, USA - TSNC080 MetaG | ecosystem: Host-associated > Fungi > Mycelium > Unclassified | place: USA: North Carolina, Lumber... | reverse complement strand
GACAAGTGACAAAAGATGTTGTTAAGTCTGAGGTCTAATCCTCAGACTATGAGTCCTTATATACAGAAAAGTGATGGTCTGTGTACTAGGACAGATCATCACATGCTACTACCTATTGTTCTATATATGGTAGTACCTTTGTGCTAGAAATAGTAATAACTTAACCATATGGAGACTGTTCTTTGTTTTAAGAAAAGGACAGATGACTATTTATGGGTAATTAATAAAGTCTATGTACAAACATTGAGGCCTTTATATCTCCACTAATATTAATTGCCTTGAGGTTTTTCTAGGCTTATTCTGAGCATTATGAAGAAGGCTTCTGCTCAGCCTAGAACCAAAGCATTGATCATGGTGTTTTCCAAGATATTAGTAATTTAATAAACGGTAACATAGTAGTTACCAGTTGATTTGCTTAATATCTCAGCCAATATTGATTGCCTCAAGATATGACTAGCATTGATCGAAAGGTTTTTTCAAGGGCTTTTCATAGCCATTGAGACTGTGAGAATCATTAAAGAATTGATGGAGATATGGCCAAATGAAGTTTATGATAGTCCCTTCTATTTTGCCATATTCTTCCTCAAATTTTTTGACTAAGTCCTCTATGTTTCCTAGGTTCTCTTTTGGTTCCCAAGTATCTTTTTCTGCCATATATCCTTTCCACTATACCAAATATTGATCTCTTTCTCTTTTTTCTTGTTTAATATTTTCTCCACTTTGTATTCTTCTTCCCCTCTGATTATAACTGGTGCCAGTTGTTCCTTCTTCTGACCTTCTATTTTATCTTTGTACCTCTGTACTCTACTGATGTTGACTACTGGATATATTTTAATTGTACTTGGTAAATCTAGTTCTATTGTATTTGTTGAAATGATCCCTTTTACTTAGTAAGGGCCTATAAAACATTTTGTCAATTTTTCTGATCATCTTCCCTTCATTTGATATTTAAGATCTTTTGTGCTTAAGAGCACCCGGTATCCTACTCAATATTCTTCCACTTCACTCCTTCTTCTATCAGTGTATTTTTTCATCTCCTCCTGGCTCTTTTTTAGTACTGCTTCTGCTTCCTTGTGTACTTTCTTCATTCTTGTTGTGAATTCTTCCACTTTCTCAAATTTTTCCTTTTTCCTCATTTTGAATCCCATATGTGGATCCCATCCATTATTTGCTCTGAACAGCAATACTTTTGTACTAGTCTGCACCTTATTATTATATGCAAACTTTGCTATTACTAACCAATCTGGCCATTGTTCTTGTCAATGGTCTATGAATATCCTAAGGTACTGTTTGAGATCTTGATTCATTCTTTCTGTTTGTCCATTAGTTTGTAGATAATATGCTGTCAACAATTTTGTATCTATTCTCAACATATAATTTAGCTCTTTTATCATTCCTGCCACAAACTATACTTCTCTATCCATGATGATACTTTCTAGCAAGCCATATAGCTTCCAAATGTTATCTCGGAATAATCTCACTACTCCTTCTACTAAAGTCTTTTCTGTAATAGGTACAAAGTATGCTATTTTTGTCATTCTATTTTATACTACCAATATACTATCATATTCCTGTGCTAGCAGTAGTTTCGTGATAAAATCTGCTGAAATATGGGTCCAGGGTTTTTCTAGTATTGTATTTAGCATGAGCTTTTCTACTGGTATCTCTGTTTGATTTTTATTTCTCTGGCACATGTCACACTCTTCTATATACTTCTTTACTTCCTTTGTCATTCCTGGCCACTAGAAATTCCTAGTGACCAATTCTGTCATCTTCTATTGTCCTCCATGCCCTCCTACCAGTGTATTGTGGTATAGCCAGATAACTTTTGCTCTCAACTTTTCATCTTTCAGAACATACACTTTTTCGTCCCTTAGCATAAGTTCATTTTTTTCTCTCCACTCTTCATCTCTCAGCATTTTTACTTCTGCTTGTTTTATTTCTTCTACTGCCTTTATTACTTCATTATCCTTTGCCTCTAATTTTCTTATTTCCTCTAATAAGTTTACTCCTTCTATTATCACTTTTGCTACTTGTATCACTCTAACTTTTAACTACTTCCTTTTTAACAGTGTTCTATTTTCATTGTCTCTTTCTACCCCTTTCTGCCAGTCTGGTCATCTACTTAAACTGTTGGCTTTTCCCATACTGCTCCCTAGAACATGTTTGAGCATAAAATCAAATCTGGACAAATACAATACCTATCTTGCTTGTCTGTGGTTAAACTTTTGACTGCTCATAAAATACTCTAGATTTTTGTGGTCACTCCAAATCTCAAATTTATTTTGTGCTCTTTCTAGCAGATGTCTCCACTTTTCTAAGTATCTGATTATTGCCAACATCTCTCTATCATGGATTTTGTAATTTCTTTCTGTCTTATTTAACGACTTTGAGATAAAGGCTACTGGCCTCCACTTTTCATCTTCACATCTCATAGACAACACTCCTTTTGTCATGTATTCTGATGCATCTGCCTTCACCCTCATTTCCTTATTCAAGTCTAGTACTACTAGTACTGGTTGTGTTATAAACACCTACCTCAACTGTTTGAATGCTTTCTCCTGTTTCTTTCCCTAGTTCTACTTCTTGTCCTTTCTAACCAATTTGTGCATTAGTTTAGCTATTTTGGCAAAGTTCTTAATGAACTACCTGTAATAATTTACTAACCCTAAAAACTTTTGCACTTCTTTAACTGTCTTTGGTTTTGGCCATTCCAAGACTTCTATTACTTTTTCTTCTTACATTTTAATTCCTTCTAACCCCATTACTAGCTCCAAGAAGTTGATTTCTCTTACTTTCCACACACACTTCTCTGGTTTTACATATAGGTCATTTTCCTTTATCCTTTTTAATATCTTCTCCACTATTTCATCATATTGCTTCTTGTCCTCTGTTCTTATTAATACATTATCCATAAATATAGCTACTTCCCTGGTATTTATTAGATCCCTCAGAATAACATTCATCATTGCCTAAAAGGTCACAGGCAAGTTTGTAAGACCAAAGAACATGACTATGGGTTCATATACTTCTAAGTATATAGTAAATGCTGCCTTCCACTCATCTCTCTCCTTTATTTTTACATTGTTATATCCCCATCTTAGGTCCATCTTTGTGAACACCCTTTTTGTTCCCATGGTGTCAATAAGGTCAGAAATTAATAGTAGAAGATAGTTGTCCTTGACTGTCCCTTTGTATTGATAGTCTTGTACCATTTATTTCTCTTTTCTACAAAGAAGACTGGTAAAGTCTGAGGTGACTTTAAGGGTCTAATGTACCCTTTTCTCAGCTGTTCCTCCACTAATTCTTGTACTTCCTCTTTTTCCTGTCTTAACATCAAATATGTTCTTTCTTTCTTTGGAATAAAATTCTCTTTCAGATTAATCACATAGTCCCATAACTTTCTTGTTAGTATTCTTTCCGATCTTGCTTTCTCAAATACTTTTAGCCACCTATGAAATTTCTGTGACACCATCTCCTTTACTTTTTCTCTATCTAGCTCAATCTCCTTATCAAAATTTTCTTCTATTGTCTATTCCCATTTATCTCTATTAGCCTTCTCTACATTTCTTATCCTCTTTCTGATCTTCTTTCTCTACTCTATATCTCTTTTCACTACCAGGTTCCTTCTACACAAAGGTAGGCATCTCATCATCTTTACTTCTCTTGTTTCCCAGTTTATTTCTGGGTTATGCGCTTGTAGCCAAGGTATCTCTAGTATCACTTCTGTTTTTCCCAAATTACACACATTCATTCTTATTCTTTCCACATGGTTTTTGTAGAAGACATTGACTTCTACTTGATGCATGATATTTTTCCCACTATTTTCTGTTCCATCTACATTTTTCACTTTTAATAGCCTCTTTAACTTGGTTATCTTAAACCTATACCTTCTTGCTATTTCTCTGTCCATAAACATCCTTGTGGCACTACTATTCAAGAGTGCTTTGACTGTTATACCTTCATGCATATCTACTTTCTCTATTCTAATATTTAACCACACTTCTCTTAGGATTTTGAACATTCTTCTGATGTCTCTTTTCTTTTCTTTTTCTGTTACTATGCCTTTTGACTCTTCTGGTCGCATGCTGCTTTGTTGTGCTTTTGCCTCTTTGGGCTATACTATTTCTTCTTCTCTTCTCTTCTAGTATCCACACCACTTTTGTCTATTTGAAATCATCCCTTGTCCCTTGTTCTCTTCTACATGGCACCCCTTCTCCTTACATTTTTCACACTCTATGTACATTACTATAACCTCCTCTATGAACCACTTTAGTTCTAGTAAGCATATCTCATCAAGAATGCTCTTCCCATAGTACTCTTGTGCCTTTCATCATAAGACATGTACTAGACTTCTTCTCTATTTTTCTTGTTGCACTTTTTGTGGTTGCACTGCATGCATTGCCTTTTCCTTCTCTACTCTCCTTAATCTCCTTTTTGTTTTCTGTGCTTCTTCCCTAGTGGAACATACTGGCTTCTTGTGCTGTGCCTCTTGTGGCCTTACCACACATACTGCTTTTCCCTTCTGCTGCTTTTACAGTGGACATTTTCTGCACTTATGCTCTTTTTCACCACATTTGTAGCATTTAACTTTCCACTTCTCCATCTCCTATCTTCTCAATTCCACTCCATGCTTCATTACTCTACTTGCTAACACTTCAAATTTATTTGGGGAAACAGATTTCTCCTTTGCCTTTCTCTCCTTTCTACAGTGTTGGACTCAGTATTCGAATCCTCTATACTTCTAGCACTCTTTTTCTTGCTTTCCTTCTAACTTTGCCCTTAATGAAGCAAGGGCACACTTTTCTTTGAGCAGGTTACTCATAACATTATAGTATTGTTGTTAAGATATTGTTGAAAGGATACAAAAGGGAATTGCATACTGGGACAAACAAAATAATGATGTGCCAGCTCCCAATTGTATACTAAAGGTCTGAGGGGAGATAATCAAAGATAAAGGTTATAAATAGTTAGAAAAGTAGAATTATACATAGCTCCAATAAAATCTATGTTGGTTGTTATAAAATGAATATAAGATCCCTCTTGATTATCATTGTATAGCCTCTCTAAGGTGTCAACCTTTACACACCATGACTAGACTCAACTAGAAAATACAGTTAGTTGATTACTCATAGACCCTCTACACTCAGTTGCCCCCTTGTCTACACTTCTAATACTGAATCTTATGAGTATGATATAGTCCAAGTATGTACCTAGCCAAGCTTTCCCAGCCTACCTAAGTTATATCTGCTATTCCTCTCTAGATCAAGTTCTAGGTATATTCAGTGTTCTTCTCAAGACATTCCCCTAGTCCCAGTCTTCTTACTCTCAATAGATCTACATTTACAATTCCAGAGGCAATATATGTAAAAAAGCTAAACTCCAAGCTGGAATTAAGCCAACTGCTCTTTGTTCAGCGATTAACAAAGAGAACTCAATAGAGTCCCCATTAGATTTTGCTACACTATATATACAATTACTATTGTGGCTATACACCTTATCTTCCACAGTCCTCATGTCCATTAGCTGACTTCTTTGTCACATACTGTGACCATGACATATGACTCCATGTGACATGACATTCTGTGATTACTGTCACATTTTTTGTGACTCTGTGATAGTCACATGATACTTTCCTATGCTTCACCCTAGTAATAAAGAAAAGAAAAGAAAAGAGATATTAAATAATGACTTAGCTGTTTTACCAAGTTATAACATCACCCCCCTCTTAAGTTTCCTTGTCCCGAGGAATTTTTCTACAATTTGTAGTATAGGTCAACCATGTTACCCATTTTATCATCATCATCTTCTATTCATTCTCTAACTTCTGATTTTTCTTCCTCAGTTTCTTCTTTCTTAGTAATCATTTCTATTCTTCTTTTCCCCAATTGTTTTCCTTTCTACCATCTCCAATTTTTCTCTAATCTTCTTGGTTATACCGTTTGTCTGACTATTCAAATAATTTTCTTGCCATGAACCTCCCTGGTAATTCTTTTCTTCTAAACATTCCTTCCTCGTATTCTTATTGTACCATATCTTCTATGTCTCGCTGATATTCCTTCTCGAATTCTTCAATTGCTTTCTTTGCATTCTTTAAATTCTCTCTTCCTTCCTAAGTATCAGACTCTGCTATAAGTCCCTTTTAATATACCAGATACTTATCTTTCCCTCTTATTCATCGCTTGTTTAATATTTTCTCTACCTCCTACTCTTCTTCTCCCTTGATTATAACTGGAGCTGGTTGCTCCTTCTTCTACCCTTTCACTTGCCCTATGTATCAACATATTCTACTAATATTAACTACTGAGTGTACTTTTACTGTACTAGGCAATTCCAATTCTACTGCATTTGATGATACAATCTTCTTAATTTTGTAAGGGCCAACAAATCTCTCTATCAATTTCTCTGTCCTTCATCTGACTATCTAATACTTCTGATTCTTAGTACTCAGCATCACTAAGGCTCCTACTTTGTAATTGTTGACTTCTACCCTTTTCTTATCTGCATATTTCTTCATCTCTTCTTGCACTTTACTTAGTACTACTTTTGCTTCCTCTTGTATCTCCTTCATTTTCTTAATGAATTTCTCTGCTCCCTCATACTTCCCCTTCTTTCTTCCCTCAAACCTTATCCTGGGATCTTGCTCATAGTTTGCCTTAAAAGACGATGTCCAAGTACTTGAGTGCATTTTATTGTTGTATGCAAACTCTGCTGTTCCCAACCATTCTGGCCACTGCTCTTGCCTATAATTGATAAACATTCTTAAGTAATGTTCCAACTTCTGATTTACCCTCTCTGTTTGTCTATCTGTCTGAGAGTGGAACACCGTTAACAATTTACTCTTGATCCCCAACATTCCATTCAACTCTCACATTAGTTCTGTTACAAATTGGGGCCCCCTATTTGAGATGATACTTTCAGGTAGCCTATGCAACTTCCATACATTATCTCTAAACAACTGTGCTAATCCTTCTGCTGATGTTTTCTCCATAATAGGTATAAAATATACTATTTTAGTTAACCTATTGACCACTACCAAGATTGAGTTGTATCCCTGAGCTAAAGGTAGCTTCGTAATAAAGTCCGCCGATATGTGCGTTTAAGGTTTTTCCAGAATCAAATTGGGCATTAGTTTGTTTGCTAGTTGCTCTGTGCAATTTTTATTTCACTAGCAGGTGTCATATCCCTCTACATAATGCTTCACTTCTTTTATAACTCCTGGCCACCAAAAGTTTCCAGTGACCAATTCCACTGTTTTCCACTGTTCCCATGTCCTTCTACTGGCATATCATAATATAGTCTAATTATTTCTGCCCTAAGCTTATTATCTTTTGGTATATAGACTTTTCCCTCTTTGTACATGATGCCCTCAACCTCTCTCCATTCTTCGTCTCTTAACATCTTTATCTCTGCCTTTTTTATTTCTTTTACTGCTTTTACTACTTTGTCATCTTTCACTTTTGACTTTCTTACTTCTTCTAGTAGATCTACCCCATCTACTATTATTTCTACTGCTTCTGTCCTTCTTACTTCTAGCTACTCTGGTTTCACCAATGTCTCATCCTCATTGTCCTTTTCTACTCTAATTTCCCAGTTTGGTTTCCTACTTAGACTGTCTGTCTTCCCCATCTTACTTCCCAGAACATGTTTTAATGTAAAATTAAATCTAGATAGGTATAGTGCCTATCTTGCTTGTCTTCAATTTAGTTTCTGCACTTTTATAAAATATTCGAGATTTTTGTGGTCTATCCAAATCTCAAATTTAGCTATGGTTCCTTCTAGGAAATGTCTCTATGTCTCTAGATATCTGATGTCATGACTTGGCAAAACGGCTAAGTCATTATTTATATTTCTTTTCCTTTTCTTTTCTTTTCTTTTCTTTTCTTACAACTACAAGATGGAGTGTGGGAAAGTATCACATAACTTTGTCACAATGTCACAATGGTCATGTCACAGATCACAGTCACAGTGTGTCACATGACTAAAGTAACATGAGGACCATGGGAGAGTAAGTGCATAACCACAGTAGTAAAGTGTATAAGTAGTAGAGAAATGAGCGAGAACTCCATCGAGTTCTCTTTGTCAAACTCTGAACAAAGAGACAGTTGGCTTAATTCTGGTCATTGGACTTTAGACACTGACATCTAACTACTGCCAACATTTCTTTGTTGTGAATTTTGTAGTTCCTTTCTGTATCACTTAAGGATTTTGAAATAAAGACAACTAGCCTCCATAAATTATCTGAGCACTTCATTGACAGTATTTCTCCAGTTGCATAGTTTGAAGCATCTACTTTTACCCTAAATTCTTTGTCCAAGTCTGGTGCCACTAATACTGGTTTTGTTGTAAAGACTCCTTTTAACTCATCAAATGCCTTTTGTTGACTTTCCCCCCATACCCACTTCACATTCTTTCTAGTAAGCATATTCATTGGCCTAGCTACTCGAGCAAAATCTTTGATAAATCTCCTATAATAGTTTGTAAGACCTAAAAATTTCCTAATATTTTTTACATTCTTTGGCTCTGGCCAATTCAGTACTCCATCTACTTTCTCTTTCTCCATCTCTATCTCATTTGGTTCTATTACTATTCCTAGAATCCCAATCTTTTGTACTTTTTACATGCACTTCTCTGGCTTGATATACAAGTCATTCTCTTCCAATCTCTTTAATATTTCCTCTACAATCTTGTCATACCCCTCTTTTATTTCTGTTCCCACCAATATGTTGTCTACAAACGCTGTGACCTTTCCTTTGTTTATTAGGTCTCCTAGAATCTTGTTCATCATTGTCTAGAACATTGCTAGTAAATTTGTCATTCCAAAAAACATGACTGTTGGCTCGAAGAAGCCAATGTATATTGTAAACACTCCCTTCCACTAGTCTCCTTTCTTTATTCTCACATTATTGAACCTCCACCTGAGATCCATTTTAGTGAACACTTTCTTGCTTCTTATGTTGTTAATTAACTTAGTGATTAATGGAAGCTGTCACAAACTTCATTTAGTCATATCTCTATCAATTCTTCAACGATTCCCACTGTTTCAAAAGCTACGGAAAGCCCTTGAAAAGACCTTTTGATCGATGCCAGTCATGTCTCAAGGCAATCAATATTGGCTGAGATATTAAGCAGATCAACTGGTAACCACTATATTACTGTTTATTAAATCGCTAATATCTCAGAAACTGCCATGATCGATGCTTCAGTTCTAGGCTTAGCAAGAGCCTTCTTCATAACGCTCAGAATGAGCCTAAAATAATCTCAAGGCGATTAATATTAGTGGAGATATAAAGGCCTCAATATTTGCACATGGACTTCATTAATTACCCATAGATAGTTATCTGTCCTTTTCTTAGAACAAAGGACAGTCTCCATATGGTTAGGTTATCACTATTTCTAGCACAAAGGCACTACCATATGTAGAACAATAGGTAGTAGCATGTGATAATCGGTCCTAGTGTACAGACTATCACCTTTTTGTATTTAAAGACTCATAGTCTGAGGATTAGACCTCAGACTTAACAACATCTGTTGTCATTGTCTAAACTTCACTTTTTTGAACTATTCAAGTATCAAATCACCAATCACAAATTAGTAAGTGACCTTTTGTGATACTTTTGTTTTTAGACAGAGGGTAAATTCTTTCTTTTCGTGGTTTGAACGTCTCTTTGAGATCTATGACATGATCCTAGGTTTTCCTGGTCAGCATTCTTTCCAACTCTACCTTTCCAAATACTTTCCTCCACTTTAGAAACCTCTTCAGGACTATCTCCTCAATTTTTCTATGGTTCTCTTTGATCTTTTTCTCTCTTTTCCAGTCTTTCTTATCATCTATCGCCCACTGGATGATTTTCCCTTCCTCTAGGGTTACTACCCTTTTGACTTTCTTTTTCTTTGGACTCCTTCCGCCCTACAGGGGCAGGCATCTCGTCATTTTAACCTCTCTAGTTTTCCAATTTATTTCTAGATTATGTGCTGCTAACTATGACATCCCTAGGATTACTTCTATTTTCCCTAGATCACATATATCCATTTTCATTCTTTCTACATGACCTTTGTAGTATACATTGCACTCTACTTGGTGTGTAATGGCCCCTCTACTATTATTTTTTCTGTCTATATTTCTGATAGCTATCAGTCTTTCTAACTTCTGCAGCTTAAACCCATGTTTTGCTGCCATCCTCTTATCCATGAACATCTCTGTTGTACCACTGTCCAAGAGCGCTTTTACCATTATGCCTTTATACATATCTATCTTTTCCATTCTAATATTCAACTATACTTCTCTTAGCATTTTGAAGGTTCTTCTAATCTCCTTTTAACTACCCCTCTCTTTTGCTGCACTTTTCAGTTCTCCTGACCATGTGCCACCTTATTGCACCTTTGCCTCTTTGGGCCATGCCACTTTCTTCTCTTGACATCCACACTATCTTTACCTATCCTTGATCATCTCTTGCCTTTTGTTCTCTTCCACATAACATCTCTTCTCTCCACACCTTTCACACTGCACATACGTCACTATTACTTCCTTCATACACTACCCTAACTCCAGTAGGCATACTTTCTCTGGTACTTTTTTGCCACAATGTTCCTCAGCTCTCCTCCTTAACTCCACTACTAAACTTCTCCTCTACTCTTGCTATGCTTCTCGTGGCTTGGCCATACGTGCTGTTTTTTCTTCCTCTATCCTCCTACTTTCTTCTTCCTGTGCTTTTCCCTTTACAGGGCATGCCGGCTCCTTCTGTTGGTGTACTTTTTGCAGCTTTGCTACATGTGCCATCCTTTCTTTTCTCTCCCACAGCAGATACTCTCTGGACTTATGCCCTTTTTCTCCACACTTATAACACACAACTTCTACCAATGCCACTCTTCCTATCGTCTTCTCCTCTCCTCCACATTGCATTACTCTACTCCCTAATGCTTCAAACTTATTTTGAGAAGTAACTGTTCCCTTCTCTCCTTCTCTCTTATTCCTGCAATTACAGGCCAGGTGCCTGAACCCTTTGTAACTGAAACACAACTTTCCTCTCCTCCCTTCAAGTTCTTTCCTCAGTTTGGTGAGGGAGCGTTTTTCTTTGAGCAAGTTGCTCATCAGTGAATTGTATTGTTGCAAAGATATGATGCTATGTCTCTGCAAGGGTATAGATTTAATAATTGATCTTACTAATGTTACGTCTGTTGGGGTGCAAGATCTTCACCCAACCAGACACCTACTACCTTACTTACTACTGTCCTAGTAATATGGTTATACGATGTCATACTACACAAATCTTTAGGCAAAGCAGGTGGCAATTTACATTCTAATAACCAGAGTAACCAGCTCGAGAGATGAGTTTGGCCCCCCTAGAGATGTTCCTTTAGACACCCAGTTGTGGACTTGAGCATCTAGCTTGAGTAGCAGGGTAGTGGTTGTATGTCACAAACTTCATTTGGTCATATCTCCACCAATTCTTCGACAATTCCCACGGTCTCAAAGCCAGCTTAAAGCCCTTAAGAAGACCTTTCGATCGATACCAGTCACATCTCGAGGCGATCAATAATGGCCGAGATATTAAGCAGATCAACTGGTAACCACCATGTTACCATTTATTAAATCACTAATATCTCGGAAACCACCGTGATCGATGCTTCGGTTCTAGGCTCAGCAGAAGCCTTCTTTATAACGCTCAGAATGAGCCTAAAAAGACCTCAAGGTGATTAATATTAGTGGAGATATGAAGACCTCAATGTTTGCACATGGACTTCATTAATTACCCATAGATAGTCATCTGTCCTTTTCTTAGAACAAAGGACAGCCTCCATATGGTTAGGTTATCAT
>Ga0153996_1001011_pt1 | contig 11822 bp, 9 predicted proteins | sample TSNC080MetaG_FD_104728 | JGI IMG/M metagenome (GOLD analysis project Ga0153996, IMG submission 104728) | Attine ant fungus gardens microbial communities from North Carolina, USA - TSNC080 MetaG | ecosystem: Host-associated > Fungi > Mycelium > Unclassified | place: USA: North Carolina, Lumber... | reverse complement strand
TGCAGGTTTTAAAAATTCCTCTTTTTTTCCTATAATTGCAATAATTCGTGCCAAGCAACTCGACACAGCTAAACGCTTGGCTTCTTAGAATCCCTTTTTTAGGCAAACTATGGACTGTTCAGATTTATAATAGTCGTCAATAATTTTGCAACCTACTTTTTCTAACGCCCTGTCTACCCAAGACTTATCTCGGGGAAGCCTGTCTTTGATTCCTTTAATAATTGCCTGCTCCTTGGCCAGCTTTGCTTTGGCCTTTTCTAATAACTCCGGTGCATCTTTCGGATTAATAATTACAATGCCATCCGCGTCTCCTACTACAATATCGCCTGGATTTACTATAACCCCTCCGCAGCAAATCGGCACGTTAATTTCACCAGGACCATCTTTATAAGGACCTTTAGGCTGAACACCAGCAGCGTAAACGGGCATATCAAGATCCTTCATCGCCTCTGCATCACGGATCGCACCATCGACAACAACACCTGCTATGTCATTTACAGCGGCCTGCGTCATCATAATTTCACCAGTTATAGAGTTCGTTAGATCGCCTTGTGCGTCGACAATTATGACATCACCGGGCTGTGCCAGCTCTAAAGCCTTATGAAACAATAGGTTATCCCCAACTCTCGATTTTACGGTAAAAGCTGTACCCAGTAATCGCTTAGTATTAAATGGCTTTATTCGCGCATCCACACAGAAAAACCGATTCATCTCATCAGCAATATTAGCTACCGGCAACCCTTTAAAGCCTTCTATTAACTCCTTATCGGGGCGATTGATCTTTAAAAAAATTCTGCATCCTGCATTAGACATGTAAATTCCTCCCTTGCAATATTTTCCCCTGTGCCATGACAACGATTTTTTAAAAATTGAGTTATTCTTCTTTAGCGCTTGTAACTCTATCTACTTAGCTGTTTTACTTCCTTTATTTAGCTCAATAGCGCGATGGCGGCTTCAATCCGATTAAGCCCCTCCGCCAGATTATCCATCGAGTTCGCATAAGAAAATCTCAATTTGTCCTTGGCATTGAACGCATCTCCGGGAACTACTGCAATATTGGCTTTTTCCAGCAAAAAGGATGCGAGGTCCATTGAGGTTTCAATCGTTTTTCCTTTATATGTCCGGCCCAGCAATCCTGAAATATCCGGAAGTAAATAAAATGCTCCTTTAACCGGATCACACACAAAACCATCGATCTCGCTAAACCGTTTCTGCATAAACTGGCGTCGTCTGTCATATTCATCACGCATTTTATTTAGGTCGTCCTGTGGTCCGGTTATAGCAGCAAGTGCCGCCTTTTGAGAAATAGAGCAGGCTCCAGAGGTCGTTTGACTTTGAAATGCTTCGATTGCCTTTGCAATCGGCTTGGCAGCGGCGGAATAGCCAATTCGCCAGCCCGGCATGGCGTACGCTTTGGACACCCCGTTGATGATCACGCATCGCTCTTGCACCTCAGGTGAAATTGACCCAATACAGAAATGCTTTTCCCCGTCGAAAGTCAGTTTCTCATAGATTTCATCTGAGATGATGTAAAAATCATGTTTCACTGCCATGGCGGCAAGCTGTCGTAAGCTCTTCTCGCTGTATATTGCTCCAGACGGATTATTCGGCGTATTGATAATGATCGCTTTAGTGCGAGGTGTTATCGCCGCCTCGATTGCCGCCAGATCAAGCGCAAAACCTTTTTTTTCGTCGACCTTGACTAGCACCGAAGCCGCTCCTGTCAGTTTAACCATCTCCGTATAACTCACCCAGCAAGGTATAGGAACAATGACTTCGTCCCCCTCGCCGCATAGCGCGTACAACGCATTAACCACAGCCTGTTTCGCCCCGTTGCTAACGCAAATCTGTTTCGGATCATAGGATAGCCCATTATCAATCTGCAGTTTATTAACCACTGCCCATTTCAGATCCAAAAAGCCGCCAGCAGGAGGATATTTGGTAAAGTTCTCGTTAATCGCGTCAAAAGCCGCCTTTTTCACGTGATCAGGTGTTGCAAAATCCGGTTCACCAATGTTGAATGAGATAATGTCTTTTCCTTGCCGCCTGAGTTCAGCTATCTTGCCGGTCAGCGCCACTGTAGGCGAAATTTCAACCTCGCGAGCTCGCTTGGAAATCATTTATACCCCTCCGTTAATTGTATTTTTATACTTCACTTTCCTTCACATACTTCTCATTTGACCAAACGTCTTCACTTTTACCTATCAGGATTGCTCCTACAATATCGCCAATTACATTCAGCGGAGTATGCAGCATATCAACAACGCGGTATATGCCAGCGAGCATACCTACAACTTCATAAGGCAGCCCCATCAGGCTCATCATAATAGCGCTCATAACAATCCCGCCGCCCGGGATTCCCGGCGCAGCAACAGAAAGCATGGTAGAAATCAGCACAGTTACGATCATTTGTTCAATACCTAGCGTGAGTCCATAAAAATCGGCTGCAAAAACTATGAGAATAGTCTTGTACATACCGGCTCCCGTTGAATTGACAGTGCCGCCCAGCGGTAGACAAAAGTCTACAAGCCATTGGGGAAGTTTAAATTTATGCGTAGCCGTTTCCATCGACAAAGGAAGAGTAGCAGCGCTACTACAGGTTGAAATGGCCATAATGAACACAGTGCTTATGTCTTTAGAGGCTTTAGATATATTGATCTTTGCATACAGTATTAGCGGCAATATAAAAAGCAGAACCACTATGATCAGCGCAGCAAGATACTCTGCAAAAATATATTTCATCATCGCGCCAAAAAGCGAAATTCCATAAGAAGCAACTGCATTAGCCATCAGTGCAAAAACGCCAATTGGCGAGTACAGCATAACAATATCTACGATGTAAAAGCTGATTGCTGACCCTTACTCTAATAGTTCTTTAACTGCTGAAGCTCTGTTGCCAAGGCCTACAAGGGAAATTCCTACAAAAAGACCTAATACCAAAACTTGCACAATATCGCCTTTTGCCAGTGCCCCCACAAAACTTGAGGGCATCATCATTAACAAAAAGTCCCCGACACCCGGTGTTTTGATTGCTTGGGTGAATGACTGAGCTTCCTGCATAGTAACACCCATTCCTGGACGAACCATATAGCCCACACCGAGTCCAATGACACATGCGAAAAATGTCATACCAACATATACGACCAGCATCTTAGTGCCTACCCGTTTTAACTTCTTCATATCACCCATACCGGCAATTCCGGTGGTAATCGTACAAAAAATTACCGGTACAATAATCATTTTGATTAATGTAATAAAAATATCTCCCAGAGGCTTAAGCGATTTCGCAAAACTAGGATACATAGATCCAACCACAATACTTAAAACAAAAGCTATTAATATCTGTGCGGGAATCCCCTTTTTGCCTGTTAAGGCTACCTTCATGAATAAAACCCCTTTCTAAATTCCACTTAGCCTGGTACGTAAAGATACTAAATCTGCCAATCAACACCTCCATTATAAAGAGAGACTTAGCTTTAGGTGGGTTTTTACCCCATCCGAAGTTTAGTCGACCTTATCCAGGAACTTAGCCGCGTTTTAACTCTCGCTTACAGAAGCGGGAGTTAAAACGCGGTTCAGTTCCATCGGATAAATTGCAATAATCAGCCAGAGCAAAAAAGTCAAATATATATCGGGTAGTATTCGACCCCGGATGATTAGGATGGTAAATAATCAGCAGGAAACGATTGCTTATATAACTCAGTATCAATTTGAGTTGGATTCATATGACTCTATTATTACGTTAATTGAAATCCATATTCTTAAAATTTCCATTTCGTTAAATTGTTTTAATTACTATTTTTAAATATAAATAACGTATTAAATACTACATTTTCAGCTTCAGTATAGCATCCTCTTCTAAGGAATGTCAAGAATATAATTTGTTTCGCAGCATTGCCAATTTAAGGATTTAGATATACTATAATAGTGATACATAATATAAATTAGTTAGGATGATCTTAAATGAACATAAACATATTGCAGAGAATTCAAAGCAGTTCAAATGATTTAACAAAAGCGCAACTTCAGGTCTCTGAATATATTCAAGATAATCTAGTTGAAGCTTCTTTTCAAACACTCGATCAAATAGCCGCAAGTATTGGCACTAGCACTACTACTGTTATGCGTTTTGCTTTCAGTTTAGGGTTTAGCGGATATTCCGAATTACAAAAGGAACTTCAAAAATATATTCGCAGCAAATTAACCCCTGAATCCAGGCTGGAAAAAAACACAGTAACAGTTAACGAAGATTCTCTTAAACTGAAATGTGCTGAAAAACAGATACACAACATAAAAAATACCCAAGAGAACTTATCTGAAGAAGCAATTTACGAATCAATACAATTTATTAAAAAAGCAAAAACAATTTTTTTATTAGGTGCAAGAACTTCATTTACCATTTCATATTTTTTGTATCAGTCTTTTAACCAGCAGTTGAATAACTGCAAATTACTTTCCCCTGTGGGGCAAGACATTGATCAAGCATTAAACATTACTGCAGATGATTTGATGATTGTAATTAGCTTGCCCCGCTATGCTAAATCCACAATAGAGCTGGTTAAATCAATTCGAAAATTAAGAAATCCTTCAATAATAACTATTACCGATGGATTTGCGGCGCCTTTAGCGCCGTACTCGGATATTATATTGCCTTGCGAATATGATAGTTTATCGTATCACAATTCGATGTCAGCGCCATTATATATTGCCGATCTATTGGTGACAGAACTATCGCAGGCGGCAAAATCAAAGACAGCTAAAAGGTTAGTTGATGCTGAAGAACTTATGAAACTGCTTGATTACCATTATGAGTAAGATTGACATGTAAAACACAGCACTCCACATGCAGCTTTCCATAAACACGCATTGACCGTGTTCCTAAATCGAGGCAAGATAAGAGAGGCTTAACTTCAGGTGGGATTTTTACCCCACCTGAAGTTTAGTCGACCTTATCCAAATGTCTAGCCGCTCTTAACTCCCGCTTGCAGAAGATGGAGTCTTCGACCGCTTTAGTCATCGGATAAAAACTGCAATAGACCGCTTTTATGCCACCAATTCCAGATTGCATGTAAGCAAAAAGCGATTCTTATGGCTACTGTACACGATTCAGATGACTGGACTTTTAATTCACTTAACGAGCATTCTAAGACGCTGTTGCGTTATATGGGCTGGGAAAAATGCCGGAATGGTACTGGCCAGAGAGCGTAAGCACAAGACGCGTCATTGAGCGAACGGATTTCCCGAATCAAGCCTATATCAGTTGGGGTTGAATGTATAAGCCCCCGCTCCCGGCTACCTGTTGCTCCAAGTCATTTCTTTGCGAAAGGATTTGGATGCAATAATCATTAAGACTAAGCACGACGTTCCTTGATCCGAAACATTATTCCGTTACGATTTACTCAAGTAATTGACTGGTTAAGCTAATTTTGCGGTAAGAAAAGAACCTATTTCTCAATATGAGAAATAGGTTCTTTTTTTGAGAAATTACATAGTTTCAACTTCGACATGGATTTCTATAATTTTACTATTCGCAATTTGAGAAAATACTTTTTACAACAATGAAAATCGGCTTCTATTTTCCTATATGGTTATGTTTATAAATCAAAATTCAGAAGAAGTTTTTACTGTAAAATGACACCTTATTAAGCAAGCAATACCAATAGATGACAGTAATATAGCGAGTGCGCTAGATCGCAATGATACCTGAATATTATCAAAAAAGTCGAATAAGGGAATATTTTGGCATGTAAATTGCTTGTTATAATAGTAAATAAAAATATGAGGTGATATTTTATGTTCAAACCTTCTGGTTCCTGGGTTGCCATTCCTACTCCATATAATGAGAACGGCGATGTTGATTTCGGCGGCTTTAAAGAAATCATTGATCATCAGATTGCTTATGGAACATCTGAGCTCTTTGTGACAGGATCTGCTGGCGAAGTTACCCTGCTAACGCAGGAAGAGAGAAAGAGTATCGTCAAAGAAGTTATTAAAATGACTAAAGGGCGCATTCCGGTGTTTTTTAATGCCTCGCAATCGTCAACCGCTGATACTGTGAAATTCGCGCAATTTGCTGCTGCCGAAGGCGCTGACGGCGTAATTTTTACAGTTCCTCCTTATCTTCTGCCACCGCAAACGGCAGTGCTTGAGCATATGCGTACTTGTATGAAATCGGTCTCTATACCGGTGGGAGTTTATAATAATCCATCGCGTCTAGGCGTAAATCTTGAACCGGAAACACTGGAAACTCTTGTAAATGAAATACCTAATTTTATTGTTGATAAAGAAGCCATGCCCAATGTCGCGCAGCTTGTGGAAGTAAAAAGAAGAGTTGGTGATAAGCTCAATATTCTGTGCTGCGATTTCCCCAAATACTCCATTGTGTTGCCAACATTGGCCATAGGCGGCAACGGTACTGCCAATATCGGGGGCAATATTATTCCGGAAGAAATGGCGCTAATATCCAGGCCTTGGGATAGTATTGAGAAAATAGAAGAATGCCGCGCGTTGTATTTCAAATATTACCCCTTGTTAAAGGCACTGTATTGGTTCTCGAATCCGATTGTAATTAAAGCCGCTTTAAAAATTCTTGGCTTGCCGGCTGGCGGCATTCGTCGCCCGTATCCTGAACTGGAAGGCAAGAAATTAGCGGAATTGAAGGAGATTATGGATGAGCTAGGCGTTACTGAGAAATATGGCCGTAAGTAGCAGCAAAGTGTTCATCACGGTATAAACCAGTTAGCTGGACAAGGTCTTCGGCGGGGGAATTCATAGCTCCCGCCGAGGAACAAGAATAGCATAGGCGCTAGCATTTTAGGCGAGCAAATAGCAAGAAAATTGCCAATAGTAGTTGTGTATTTTGACATAGGAATAACAGGAGGTTATTGCAATAATGGTTCAACAAGTACACGTTCTTCAACTATCTACAGGGGAAAATGTTATTGAAGCAGTTCGCAAGTTTGTCTCAGACCAGAATTGGGAAGAAGGAGTTGTTCAGGGCGCCCTGGGGTCAGTAGTAAATGTTATTGTAGGTAATGCAGCAGGAAATACGCTGCCGCCGCAGGTACAAAAGACCAATATAGCAGGCCCTTTCGAAATCCTAAGTTGTACTGGGGAGGTTATTCGGCGTGATGATGGCTACTACACTCACATTCACGCCTCAGGTTCACTCAGCGATGCTCAGGTTTTTGGCGGCGGTCTCCAGACTGCTGAAGTTTTTAAGGGATTAAAAGTATACCTTCAAAAAGTAAGGTAGTCGAGAAAGCTTTTGCGGGCGCAACCTGCTTCGCCCGCGAAGGCTGTATTCCAACAGTAAGGCAGACAGATTAGAGGAGGATTTAGGATGTCAGAAACGCCTGAGAAAAAAGCAGCGGCAACGCTAACATATCCTGCTACAAAATCCTGGGCTATCATGGAAAAGGCCCCGTATTATCGCTGGGTAGTAATGATTCTTATTTTTGCAGTTTACTCTATTGCCACAGCTGACCGCGCTAATCTTGGCATGGTTATGCCTTATATGAAAAAAGAGTTTGGAATATCAAACACTGAAGCGGGAATGTTGCTCAGTTTGTTTTTCATGGTTTTTGCGGTTGGACAAATTCCCATAGGCTTTTTATATAAAAAATTTCCAACCCGTATCATCATGACAGTTGCTTTGTTGGCCACTTCCATTAGTACCTGGCTGATTGGCACTTCTTCCAACCTGGCAATGATGAAATTGTACAGAGCACTCTTAGGGATATCGGAGGCTCCGCTTGGCATCGGATGCGGCAATACCATCAATCAATGGTTTCCGCCCAAAGAAAAAGGAAGGGCAATGGGGCTTTATTTCGCGGCCATGAAAGCCGGCCCGGTCATTGTACCTCCAATCTGCGCATTTATAATCTTGATGTGGGGATGGAGAGCGGTATTTCTGGCCTGTTCCATTCCCGGAATTATCTTTGCTATCCTATGGTATTTTATGGTGGCGAACAAGCCTGAGGAAAGTCCCTTCGTATCTGCTACTGAGCTGAAAACTATACGAGACGAAGATATGCAGATTGATGAAAAGCAGAAGTCCAAGACGCGAAAGAATTATTGCCCCGCATGGGTAGACAAGCTCATTCGGACCAAAAAGATGACTCCTATTACGTCTATCCGCGAAATGTTTCTATCCTGGAATATTATTGGCACCGGCATTTGTTTTCTCTGCATGTCAGGCATTATAAACACCATTATGTTTTGGATTCCGTCTTATTTAGTAACAGAAAAGGGCTATACCACTCTAAGTATGGGGATGATGACCAGTGCCCCGTTTGTCGGTGCGGTTTTGGGAAATATGGCTGGCGGCTGGATATCTGACAGGATATTTAATAAACGCCGCAAGCCGTTGATGATAATTAGCACTGTATTTACCTCTATTGCGATATACAGCTTGATTTTTGCCCCGGATAATCCTGCATTGCTGGCAGTTATGCTGTTTTTGACCGGCTTCCTGCTCAATCTAAGCTACTGGACTTATGTCAGCTACCCAATGGCCTTTACGTCAAAGGAAATATATCCGTTAGCGTATAGTGTTGTCAACACCGGCGGTTCGATTGGCGGCGCATTTTCGCCACTGGTGGTTGGTATTATTCTGGACAGGTTCAAATGGGATATGGCCTTTATGTTTCTTGCCGCTTGCTCTATCTTTGCCCTTTTTGTTGTTCTGACTTTATCAGAACCTTTGCCGGAAGGTGAAGAGATCATGAGTTGAGTTTAATATAGTTGCCGCCATTAGGTTAAGGCAGTTCCGGCAATTCACATGCAATGCTTAATAAAGAGTACGAGGAGAGCCACTCTATGAAAATTATTATTATTGGAGCGGAAGCAGCCGGCGCCAGTGCGGCGGCAAAGGCTAGGCGTCTAGCTCCCGAAGCTGAGATTATAGTCTACGAAAAGTCAGACATTGTTTCATTTGGAGCTTGCGGTTTGCCATATTTTATCGGAGACAATTTCAGCGATCCTAACTTCATGATCTCCAGAACAGTAAAACAATTTGACACCAGTGGCATAACAATTAAGATCAAACATGAAGCGGTCGCGATAGATCCGCAATCCCAGACAGTTATTGTCAGGAATCTGGAGACAGATGAGACAAGCAAGGAACAGTATGATCGTTTGCTAATAGCCACCGGAGCAGCGGCTATTACACCGCCAATCAGGAATTTGCCGTTAAAAAATGTCTTTACACTAAAATCTATGGCCGATGGGTTGGCCTTAAAGCAAGCAGTTCAATTGGATGCCAATAAAGAGGTCGTCATTATCGGCGCCGGATTTATTGGATTGGAAGTTGCCGAAGCTATGGTTAAAATTGGAAAAAAGGTCAGAATAATTCAGTTGGATGAACGAGTACTTCCCGATGTTTTTGATAAGGAAATTACTGATATTTTCGAGCAGGAGTTAGCAGCCGCGGGAATTGCCGTACATGTGGCGGAAAGTGTAACAGCCATGCAAGGCAGTACTCAGGTAACCGGCGTTGTTACCAATAAAGGGAAAGAATATCCTGCCGACCTGGTAGTTTTGGCTGCAGGGGTGAGACCAAACACTGCATTTTTACAAAATACCGGAATTGCTATGTCAAAGAACGGTGCAATAATTATTGATGAGCACGGGCAAACAAATATAGAGAATATATATGCTGCCGGCGACTGCGCCTTGGTACGCCATTTGATTAGTAATGAAAATGTATATATTCCGTTAGCTACAACGGCTAATAAAGTTGGTAAAATTGTCGGAGAAAATATGGCTGGCAAGGGCAGCCGCTTTCCAGGAACTTTAGGTACGGCGGCTATCCGGGTCATGGAGCTTGAGGCGGGAAGAACGGGGCTGACCGAGAGGGAAGCCGCCAAGCTCGGGTATCCTTATAAAACTGTGTTTATCCGTGATAAAAACCATAGCAATTACTTGCCAGGACAATCCGATATTTTTGTAAAGCTCATTTATGATCAGGAAAATAAGCGGTTATTAGGCGGTCAGGTGGCCGGAAAATATGGCTCGGCCTTGCGAGCCAATGTGTTGGCGACGGCAATTTGGAATGGTATGACAGTTACAGAGCTAGGCATGCTGGATCTCTTCTACGCGCCGCCCTTTTCCAGACCATGGGATGCCTTGAATATCGCCGCAAACGCCGCCAAATAATACCGATACTTTGACGGTTAATCTCCCGTATTATTTCGCCATTAAGCGCTTCATCGTATCTTTAAGCCACTTGCTTCATTTAAAACCCTCACTTGCTCATAACTTCATCTGCTAATCACCTATTTTACATTGACGTTTTTTCTTGTTTCCGGTTTCCTAGCTGTTGTTTCTGGTCAAATATATTTATCAGACTATAATGATTTCCGTAAAGGATGAGAAGATAGCTATCAATAAGCAGGAAAATGATGATGAGATACGAATTTGAGTCAAAAAGGTGAAGTTTGTGAGAGGTGAAGCTATGTCTAGATTAGCGCAGATTGGCGCTACTGCGCAGCAGGTGGCTGAAGCTATTGCCAGCGTGCTTGGTGTGGAAGTGACAATTGTTGATGAAACGCTCCGGCGAGTTGCCGGAACTGGGCGATATAAAGATACTATTGGTGTTGCCTTGGCTAAGGATACTATTTTTGCCCAGGTACTGAAAAGCAACCGCAGCTTTTTGATCAGTAATCCGGTAGAGGACAGTGCCTGTACCACTTGTGAGGCGCGGCAGTTTTGCACCGAGAGGGCGCAGGCTTGCTGCCCGGTGATGGTCGACGGGCTGACCGTAGGCGTTATTGCCCTGATTGCTTTTACGGATCGGCAGCGTCAGACACTGCTAGAGCATCAGAATGATTTGGCCGGTTTCCTCATCCGCATGGCTGAACTGCTGGCCGGCAAGATTGTTGAGAAGCAAACTCTCTGTGAACTGGAAGCCATGAAAAATGAACTGGAAACAGTTATTAATACTGTCCAGGAAGGGATCGTGGCGATTGATTCAAGCGGACATATCGCCAATCTGAATGCTTCGGCCGCCAGGATGTTGGGCATTCAAGTTGCCAATGCGACCGGCACGGCGCTGAACGTCGTGTTTCCTGGACTGCGCCTGGAAGAAGTCATGCAGGGTCGCGAAATTGTCAACAGGGAGTTTTCCCGGTCTGTCAAAGGGCGTCGGCAGCAATACCTGGTAACCGCCAAGCCCTGGTTTGAAAGCGGCCGGCTATGCGGTGCGGTGGCCACACTGCGGGAAATGGCCGAGGTGCGTCGATTTGTTTCTCAACTTTCGAATCAGACGTTTTTATATACGTTGGATATGATTTTAGGTGACAGCCATTTGCTGAAAGAGGCTAAGGCTGCGGCCGCCTTGGCGGCCGCAGGCAGCACCACCGTACTGATTCAAGGGGAGAGTGGCACCGGCAAGGAACTATTTGCCCGCGCTATTCACTGCGGTGGTGAGCGCAAGGATCGGCCCTTTATCGCCGTTAACTGCGCTGCCATACCGGAAGCACTGCTGGAAAGTGAACTATTCGGCTACGAAGAGGGAGCTTTTACTGGCGCCCGCCGCGGCGGCAAACCGGGAAAATTTGAACTGGCTGATGGCGGAACTTTATTTTTGGATGAGATCGGTGATATGTCGCTAGTCCTGCAGGCCAAGCTGCTGCGGGTGCTGCAAGAGCGCCGCATCGAACGGGTCGGCGGGCTTGAAACGATAGCTGTTGATGTGCGTATTATTGCCGCCACCCACAAAAATATTGAGGCAATGGTGCGGACCGGGGAGTTTCGCGGTGATTTGTATTACCGAATCAATGTGTTTCCTTTGTACATCCCGCCTCTCCACTGTCGCCGGG
>Ga0153996_1001009_pt1 | contig 11824 bp, 9 predicted proteins | sample TSNC080MetaG_FD_104728 | JGI IMG/M metagenome (GOLD analysis project Ga0153996, IMG submission 104728) | Attine ant fungus gardens microbial communities from North Carolina, USA - TSNC080 MetaG | ecosystem: Host-associated > Fungi > Mycelium > Unclassified | place: USA: North Carolina, Lumber... | reverse complement strand
TATCAACGTTCGGATTCTGGCCGCAACAAACAAAAGTATGTTCAAGCTTTCCGAGCAGGGCAAATTCCGCCAGGATCTGCTCTATCGCCTGGATGTACTGCGTCTGTTCCTGCCTCCTCTCCGAGAACGGGAAAATGACATAGAACTGTTGTTTCTCCACTTTTTAACGATTTACAGCCAGGAAACCGGATCTGCCATTACGGCCTTGGATCCCGGCGCAATTTCTTTGCTTTATCAGCATCCGTTTTATGGAAATGTCCGTGAGCTAAGAAACGTTGTAGAACGTGTCAGCGTTCTAAAGCAAGAAGATGTTATCAGCAAGGCGGATTTATGGGAGGCTCTGCATCTGGAAGATTTGGATATGGCAAATGCCCCGGTCTGTGATGATATATCAGCTGACCATACTTTTTCCGGTGAGCAGGAACGACTGCATAAGGCTTTGGAGCAATGTGGCGGAAATCGAACAAACGCCGCCAAAATGCTTGGAATGGACCGTTCAACGCTTTGGCGGAAACTAAAAAAATATCACATGGAACAATAAAATGTGGTGCAATGCGTTGCAACTGTTTTAATTATGTTGCAAACATTGCATCACTTTTTTTCTCCCTACTTGGAAAATATCAGGCTTTGGAGAGCTTTTTTTCACTTCCTAAAAGTTGGCATACCAATTGCTTTAAGTATAGGTATCATATAACTGCCTGCGAAAGGGCGGAAAATCGAAAAGGGGGTTTGCTTCTATGTCAACATCATACGTTCTTATTGTTTTTGCAATTGTAATTGTACTGATGATTGTCCTGATCTCAAAATTTAAGGTGAATGCAGCTATGGGAATCTTGCTGTCCGCAATCATTCTTGCCATTGCCTTACAAACTCCGTGGGAAAAGATTGAAGATACCATTAACAGCGGATTTTCAGGAACAATTAAAAGTATCGCCATCGTTATTTTCTTAGGGTGTACCATTGGGACGGTACTTGAGAAAACCGGTGCGGCAATCCGTATCACCAAATGGGCGATCGGCCTTGTTGGGGAAAAGAACATTATCTGGGCGATTGCACTGAGCGCCGCGATCCTTGGCATTCCCATCTGGGCGGATACCGTAGTGATCCTGCTGATTCCGATTGTATCGTTACTGGCAGTCAAAACCGGAAAGTCCATGATGAGTTATGGCACGGCACTTTATCTGGGAGCGCTTGTTACGGCGTCTTTAGTTCCGCCGACCCCGGGTCCCGTATCGGCGGCAGCGCTTTTAAACGTACCATTGGGGCAGGCGATTTTATGGGGAGCCATTGTTGCTATTCCAAGTGTAATTTGCTCCACACTTTACTGTATGACCCTGAAAACTCCGGTAGCGCCAAAAGAAGAATATGTAAAAGCTGCGCAGGAAGATGACAGAGAGCTTCCCTCACTCTCGCTCTCTTTATTGCCAATCCTGTTTCCGCTGTTTTTAATTCTTTTAAATACCATCACCTCCGCTGTGGCACCAGGTACCGGGATTGCGAATTTCCTGGCCTTTATTGGAAGTCCTCTGGCCGCGCTTTTTACCGGATGTATATTATCTCTTCTTTTGACGAAGTCAGAGTGGAAGAGCAAGAAGGTATTAAATGACTGGGTAAATGAAGGGATCACGGCAGCCGCAATGCCGATCATCGTCACCGGAATGGGCGGAGCATTGGCTACTTTCGTTAAAAATGCCGGTGTCGCCGAAAAAATTGCCGAAATCATCGTACAGACGCCCTTCCCGGCAATCCTGATACCGATCATCATTGCCGCAATCATCCATGTAGTGACCGGTTCCAATGCGCTTGGCGTTATGACTGCCGCCGCCCTGGTGGAGCCTATGTTAACTACCTTAGGGATTTCACCGGTAGCCGCATTTTTGGCTTGCGGAACAGGAGCATTAATGTTTAAGCATGCCAATTCCTCCGGCTTCTGGGTAACCGTTTCCATGTCAAATATGGATGTAAAGCAGGGAATCCGTGCCGTCGGCGGTGCTTCAACCGTTGCCGGCCTTGTCGGCGCCGCTTTCACCTGTATCCTGGTAGCGTTACGTATCATTTAGCTCATTTAGCTGATCGGAAAAACATTTGGAAAGCAAGAAAGGAAGTCACATGGAAAAGTGGACAACAAGAGCAGCGCGATTAAATAAATCTTATGACATCGAACTAATTGAACGTGAACTGGTATGTGGAGAGGATGATGTGATTGTTAAAAATCATCTGATGGGTATTTGCGGATCGGATAAAAATTTTTATCGGGGACTGATGCCGCCGCAGACAGCTGAATTCCGCCAGCCGCCTGAATTCCCCTTTCTTTTAGGACATGAGAGCGGTGGTACGGTGGTGGCGGTGGGGAGCAGGGTGAGTGACTATAAAGTTGGTGACAAGGTCATGGCTTTTGGCTGGAACAACAACTTTGCAGACTATTTTAAAGCTTTGGCCTTTCAGCTTCAACCGGCACCGGAAGGCCTTGACCTGGAGATCATCGGTCTTGGCGAGCCAACCGCATGCGCAATGTATTCCGGGTTACATACGGGGGTACAGCTGGGAGATACTGTTGTGGTAATGGGGGCAGGCTATGCAGGTCAAATTATTGCGCAGTGCTCCAGGTTAAAAGGGGCTCACCAGGTGATCGTTGTGGACGTAATGAATGGAAAGCTGGAGTTGGCCAAATCACTGGGAGCAGACATCGTAATCAATTCAAAGGAAGAGGACCCTGTTGCCAGGGTAACAGAGATTACCGGCGGCCGGGGAGCTGATGTTGTTGTGGAGGCGGCCGGAACGGCAGAATCTTTTAATGCGGCAAGTGCCATGATTCGCCATAACGGGAAGTTTGTATTTTACAGCTGGGTAACGACACCGATTACATTGAATATCAGCCGCTGGCATGATGACGGGCTTGAATTTATCAACACCTGTCTGGTTCATCACACATGGCAGCAACGCTATGTTTGGGTTCCCGATACCATGCGCCCGATTATTCAGGGGGCTGTCAACATCAAACCGCTCATTACCCATGAACTTAAACTGGACGAGATCAAAGAAGGGTTTGATTTAGCGGACAAAGATGATGCAGCAATCAAAATTGTCTTTCGCCCATAGGATGGCTTAAAAAACTGAAAAAGGAGCAAGACATATATGGATTATACAAATTTACGAAATGATAACAGCGGAAAACTATCAAAAGTAGGGGTTATTGGTGCAACCCGCGGTTATGGATATACTTTGCTTGCGCAGATTCCCAAGGTGAAATTAATGGCACTGAGAGTCATTTGCTCCCGACATCCGGAAGAATGTTTTGATGTGCTGATGGAAATAGGATATCCCCGGAACAGCATTGTATTTTGCAAAAATAAAGAACAGATTGATCAGGCACCGGAAAATGCCATTTTAATCGTATCCGATTATCGCCTGGTTATGGACTGTGGAATTACCGCCCTTGTAGAGTGTACCGGAAACACTGCGGTTAGTTCCGACGCCGCACTTTTAGCACTAAGAAAAGGGATCAATGTTTACATGGTATCCAAAGAGACAGACAGTGTATGTGGACCTTTGCTGAATCAGGTGGCAGCTGAACACGGTGCCATTTATTCCCTTGTGAATGGAGATCAGCCAAGAAACCTCCTGGACCTTTACTCGTGGGCGATGCTGTTGGGGCTTGAGGTAGTGGCGGCAGGTAAATCCAGTGAATACGACTTTGTCTGGGACCGGGAAAGCGGCGAATTATCCTATACAGATGGAAGCGGAACCAAAGAGAATATGCCCGAACTACTGGAACATTGGCGTTATCAAGGGGTGGAAACCTTAACGGCGCGGCAGAAGTTATTAGAAAAATACACCAGTGTAATTTCCGCCGACCTTTGTGAGATGAATCTTGTATCAAACATTACCGGACTGGTTCCGGCAACTCCGTTTTTGAGTTATCCGATTGCTAAGATTAGTGAACTTGCGGATATTTTTATTCCGGTGGAGGATGGCGGAATACTGAAACAGACCGGGGTTGTGGATGTTTTTTATAATTTAAGGGGCACCGACGAGGCGAGTTTTTGTGGCGGAGAATTTATTATCGTTAAATGTGAAAATGAAAAGATGTGGGAAATTCTGAAAAGCAAAGGCCATGTCATGAGCCGAAATGATAAGCATGCATGTATCTACTATCCTTATCATTATATGGGACTGGAAACTCCGGTTTCTATCCTTCTGGGTGATTTTATGGACATTGGTACACATCCGGAATGCCGCCAGATATCGGTTATGACCGGTGTTGCCGAGAAAGACCTGCCAAAGGGAACAGAACTTAAGGTGCAGGGACACCACCATTCCATTGACGGATTGGTTCCACAATTAGCTGAGCGAAAAACAGCCGAACATCTGGCCCCGTTTTATCTGTTACATGGGATGACGTTGTCGAAGGATGTGAAAGCTGGAACCTCAATTACCCTGGAGGATGTGGACCTGACCTCTTTGGAAGCATATAAGCTTTATCTGGAAGGATTAAAACTGGTGTGACACCTTAAGGCAGCAGCATTGAGCTTTATATCAATGCTGCTGCCAATACACCTATTTGTAGTCTATATTTCCAAGCAGCACTGATAACTCTTTGGAATACTTTATCACTTCCTGCTTAAAACGTTCCGTCTCTCCGCCAATTGTCCGGGAAATAGGGGCAATGATGCCAATGGAAGCAACAACTTTGCCATCCTGGTCAAAGACCGGAGCTCCGATCCCGGCAGCATCGGGAATATATTCACCGAAAGAGACAGCAACTTTTTCCCGGCGAATTTTTTTAATTGCCTCCCATAATTTATCTGCATCCACAATTGTATGATCCGTGACTCTTTCCAGACCCTTTTGAATATATGCTTCGATTACCTGATCCGGCTGAAAAGCCAGAAGGCATTTTCGAATCGCACCATAATGCAGCCCCCAGTTACTGCCGGAACGCTCGATTACTTTTAAATGATTAGGACCTTCTGCCTGTTCAATGACAATCCCCTGAAACCCACTTGCAATTATCAAAAAGGAATCTTCTTTTGTACTTTCCATCAAATCTTTTAAGATCGGAACGGCCACCTCTCTTAAATTTAAAGTTTTGGAAGCCGCCTTTCCCAAAGGGATTAAAGCCGGTCCAAGTCGGTATAAGTGGGTTTTGGGATCATGAAAAACGTAATTCTGACTGCAAAAGGTCTGCAATATCCGGTGCACCGTGCTGGGCGGCAGGGTGGTCTTCTCCGCTATTTCGGACAGAGAGCATGAATGATCTAACCCTCTTAATATTTCAAGGATTTCCATTGCCCTCTCTAAACTCTGTACCATAACTTCCTCCTGATCTGTTTTGAGAAACTTTCTTGTATGCATTTCTAATTTTATCTATTATAGCTTAGAACTTCTTATCATGCAATCAAATCCATTCATTCCAGAAATATTAATGAAACTATTAATAAAACTATTGACATTTGGCTCATTTAGTGAAATAATAAGTATAATTCCATAACATAGAATTAATTCCATAATATGAAATTTAACTAAAGGAGGTATTTTTATGAGTAAAACAGAAATTGTTTTAGCAGGTGCCGTTCGTACCGCAATCGGCAAATTCAGTGGAAGCTTATCATCCGTACCGGCCACCCGCCTGGGTGCATTTGTATTGGCAGAAGCCCTGAAAAGAGCCGGCCTTTCCGGTAATGATGTGGACGAAGTGATCATGGGCTGCGTACTCTCTGCCGGACAGGGACAAAACCCGGCCCGTCAGGCATCCATTGGGGCCGGAATTCCGCAAGAAGTTCCTGCCCTCACCGTCAACCATGTCTGTGGCTCCGGACTTAAGAGTATCAACATGGCGGCTGCCCAGATTATGGCTGGGGAAGCCGAAGTAATCATCGCCGGCGGCATGGAGAATATGTCAGCGGCCCCCTATCTTCTGCCGGATGCACGTTCCGGTTACCGGATGAATCATGGGAAGCTGATCGACAGCATGATCCAGGATGCCTTATGGGATGCATTCAATGATTATCATATGGGCATTACGGCGGAGAACTTAGCGGAGCAGTACGGCATCACAAGGCAGATGCAGGATGAATTCGCTGCTGCAAGCCAACAAAAATGTGAAGCGGCCCAGGCTGCCGGTAAATTTGCCGATGAGATCGCCCCTTTCGAGCTTCGCGTAAAGAAAGAAACGGTACTGTTTGCCAAGGATGAGTTTCCACGTCAGGGGATTACCGCAGAGGGGCTGGGTAAACTGGCACCTGCATTTAAAAAAGACGGTACCGTGACTGCCGCCAATGCCTCCGGCATCAATGATGGAGCGGCTGCGGTTATCGTTATGAGCGCAGACGCTGCCAGGCGTTTAGGGGTAACGCCTATGGCTAAGTGGATTGGCGGTGCCTGGGCCGGTGTGGATCCTTCCATTATGGGCATCGGACCGGCAGCCTCGACCAGAAAATTACTGAAAAAAACCGGATTGACCATGGATGATATGGATTTGATCGAAGCCAATGAAGCCTTTGCCGCACAGGCTCTGGCAGTGGAAAAAGAATTACATTGGAATCCTGACATCGTAAATGTCAACGGCGGTGCGATCGCTCTGGGTCATCCGGTGGGCGCTTCCGGCTGCCGGATCCTGGTAACCTTACTATATGAACTTAAAAAAAGAAATGCCCGACGAGGACTGGCCACACTCTGCGTTGGCGGCGGAATGGGTGTTTCCACAATTGTCGAAAATATGGAGGATTGATTATGAAAGTTGGAATTATTGGCGCTGGAGCCATGGGCTCCGGAATTGCCCAGGTTTTTGCCTCTACCGAAGGTTTTTCGGTTGTATTATGTGATATCAAAGAAGAATTTGCCGAGCGAGGGAAGCAAACTATTGTAAAATCCTTAAACCGTCTGGTCTCGAAAGATAAACTGACCCAGGAAAAAGCCAATGAAATCGAAGCTGACATCAGCACCGGACTCATTGACCGGACAGCCGATTGCGACTTAATCGTTGAAGCCGCCATCGAGAATATGGAAATCAAGCGCAATCTTTTTCAGTCGCTTCAAGCAATTTGTAAACCGACAACGATTTTCACCACCAACACCTCCTCGCTCTCCATCACCGAGCTTAGTGCCGGGTTGGATCGGCAGGTAATCGGGCTTCATTTCTTCAATCCGGCTCCCGTTATGAAGCTGGTTGAAATCGTCACCGGACAAAATACCCCAGATGAGCTGGTCACCCAGATGGAACAGATCATTGGGCAGATCGGAAAGACCGCCGTCATCTCGAAAGATGCTCCCGGTTTTATTGTAAACCGGCTGCTGATCCCGATGATCAACGAAGCCATTGGCATCTATGCTGACGGCACGGCCAAGGCGGAGGATATTGACATCGCTATGAAATTGGGCGCGAACCACCCCATCGGGCCTTTAGCCCTGGGTGACTTAATCGGACTCGATGTATGTCTTGCCATCATGGAAGTCCTCTGTTCCGAAACCGGAGACCCTAAGTATCGGCCTCATGTCCTGCTGCGCAAGATGGTTCGGGGCGGCTGCCTGGGTAAAAAATCAGGGAAAGGCTTCTACTCTTATACATAAAAGGGCGGCCGCACCGGGTAATCTGTGCGGCCGTCCCAAAATATTTTATTTGCACCAGTTCATGAACGCAGTAATGATCGCTGCATTGGTAAAATTACTAAACAAACCGCCGATAATCGGAACTACGAAAAATGCCAGTTTGGAGTAACGGTACTTATCACTTAAGCTGTTCATATTAGCCATGGATACAGGAACAGCTCCCAATCCAAAACCGATATGGCCGGCGGAGATAACGGCCGCATCGTAATTCTTGCCCATCAGTGGGAATGTCAGGAAACGTACGAATACATAGATCAAAATCAACTGCAGGGCCAGAATGATAATGATTGGCAATGCCAGCTCAATCAGTTCCCAAAGCTTCATGGTGTAAACTGACATCGATACGAACACACCCAGGCAGACATTGCCAATGGTATCAATCTCCAATTCTGGTACGTTCACTTTAAAGCCATCCATCCCGATACGCATCAGTACACCGCCAAGCATACACATAACATGAATCGGAAGGGTTACGTTAGGAAGGATTTTCTGGAATAAAATAAATAATACAGAACCTAATCCTAATGCGATAAAAATCAAGTTAAAGGCATTCGTTACGATTTTAACATCAAATACGGGCTTTTCTTGTGTTTCAGCATTCATTTGCTGTGCCGGATCTTTGTCCTTTGGATCAAACAGGTTGTACTTTTTAATGAGCTGAGTAGCCACAGGGCCGCCCATGATGGAACCACTTACCAAACCAAAGGTAGCTGCTGCCACTGCTACTGCATTGGCTCCCGCATACCCCATCTCCTCCGCAATCGGAGCAAAGGAACCGGCATTGCCGTGTCCGCCTGTCAGCGGGATGGAACCGGTCATCAGCGCGATCATCTTGGGAATACCCACAATACCAGCCATGCCTACGGAAAGGACATTCTGAAGGAACGCCAGCAGTGCCGCAAGCACCAGGAAAATCGCCACCAGCTTGCCGCCTTTTTTAAGGAGCACCATACTTGCCCCAAAACCGCTGGAAGCAAAAAACAGATTCATAAAGAACTGCTGTAACGTGGTATTAAACTCAAAGTTTACAACATTCAGCTGCCGCAGAATCAATGCCGTAATGGAAAATAACAAACCTCCTACTACAGCACTTGGAATACAATACTTTGAAAAAAGCGAAACTTTTGAATTAATCCACTTTCCTGCCAGAATCAAAACTACTGCGATAAACAGTGTTTGTGTCATATCAAATTTCATTACCATAGTTTCCATTTTCTAATCCCCCTTTTGTACATCATACTCCAGATTTAACTGAGTCATTGTAGGTTTTTAACTTCATCGAAGGAACCCACCATTTCAATAAAAAGGCAATAATCCACATAACTGCCACAATACCGAAAATAACCCAGGTAACTATATGCCCGCCAATTGCCGGCATCGTACTCATAATAATCGGCGGTATAACCTGCAGACCAATAATGATTGGCCGGTTAAACAGATCCGAAATACCAGAATCTTCAATACCACGTGACTTCAAGTCCGGGTCTACTACACGCTGCAATAAAACACCAGTTGCCGCAACGCCAGTTGCATGGCCCCAGACCATCATATTACGTTCAAACCAGTCCTCTTTGGATGACTTCCCGCCAATTGAAATAAACCACCACCAGTTAATCAAAAATCCTATGCCGCAAACAACCAGCAGTGGAACCGCATAGTCCATCACAACAGCAAGATTCAGTGATCCTACCCCGGATATCATCAGGAAGTCCGTTGCGGTGCCCTGAACGCGGTTAATCGTAGAACGGTCTACATAGGTCTGGGCTTTGGTCTTGTTTAAGAAAAAGTTTACAATGAAACCACAAATCAGTGCTGTACAGAACTCCGGAATACTTACTGCATATCCTAAAAATGCTGTAAAGTTCTTAAACAGTATTGTCATGTAATATCCGCCTAAAGATGCAATGAGAACGATTCCCAAATGGAATGCAAGCGGATCCATACAGATGCTGGAGATTGTAATCTTACCACCTTGCTGTTGCTTTTCCAGCGGGATAAGACCGGTTCGCAGTTCAGTAGGAAGTGCCTGCGGATCCGTAACGTAGTGGGTATAACCTTTACGGATTCCCCAATTGATAATAACGATTCCCAGGATAATACCACCTACGATTCCAACCGTTGCACAGGTATTGGCAAGATCCGTCATATTGGGCACACCTAAAGTTTCCAGTGCATTACCAACTGCAACTGCAGTTCCGTGTCCGCCATAGAAACCAGTTGCCATCAACAGACCGAATTGCTGTGGCAGCTCCGGGAAGAAATGGCACAAACCGTAAACTGTTACCAGCATCCCTGCCGCATACTGCAGAACTGCAATTCCGGTAAGGTTAAAGAACATACCGCCGATAACCGATCCACTCATTGCTTCTTTACTTGGCTTATCACCAATTGGTGTCGCTGCAAATACTACTACAATAAGTACGCTTGCATATGTACCAAGTCCTGATGAAAATGGTAAAATTCCAAATCCTTTCGGCCCCAAAGCCAGTGCCAGGAAACCGGCAATTAATGCTGGTGGAATCAAAATCTTTTGAAGCAGTTTAATTTTAGCCCTCATAAGCTGCCCGACAATCAATAATAATGACATCATACACACATCAACAAATACATTCCATATGGCACTTGACATCGTTAAATCCATCTGTAACCCTCCATTTCCCTTTAGTTGAATATTACAACCTTCCCCGTTTCATCAAAAGAAATATCCTGGTAATCACCAACCACTTCAATTGGCATAACTGCTGCCGCTACTGCCGCTTTACTCATATACACTTCATTCAATTGTTTGGTACTCTTTATAACAACCATCCGGATTTTCTCCGGATCGACCTGACCGCAAAGCTTAACACAAGCTCTAAAGACTTGACGGTCATCATCCAAAATCATCGGCATTCGTGAACTGCCTGGTTCCGTGGACGTTAGTGTATTCACATAAGTACTTTCAAAATCAACCCTCTCATACATCCTTTTTGTCATGAAATCAGCCAGTCCCATGCCATTTCCATTGCCCTCTGATTTATCCGTTATATCCAATACGCCAAGTTTAATCGTTGTCGGACCACCAGATGCGGCATTGGTATGAAAACGGCCAATAATGTTTGTATCCATACCGGTACCACTGATTTCTTTTCCAATTTCAGCTACCACCAGTACATCTATTGTATCCAGTGCAAGTCTTGGCATTTTCCTCCAGGCTATCTGCAGATACTCTGCTTCTTTCGTAAATATATCTTCTTTCGCTGAGACATGAACTTGCGCCACATGATTATATGCATTCTCAATAGTTGAAACACCACATACGATATTTAACCGGTCAATGGCAATCCGTCCTACTGCGGCAATATTCTCAGCCATGTTTTCATAACGCAGAAAATGAGTTGCTTCTGCACCTTTTTGTTTAGCTAAACCGATTGCTAACATTTTGATCAAACCACTTTCATATTCACCACGAAAGGAGGTGTGTGGCTTGACACGATTGAACAGGACAATTCCATCAGCCTCATAGGCGTTTTTATCAATATACACGCCCAGACCTTTGTCCGTGATACCAATCTGTGCTACCTCCATTGAAGAAACAATCGGTGCGCCCACACTTTCCTCAGTGATCCCATATCCCCGCAGTACTTCAGTCTGTCCGTGTGCCGTAGCACCCCCATGGCTGCCCATGGAAGGGATGATAATCGGATCCGCACCTTTTGATTTGACAAACTCTACAATCGTCTTCAAGGCAGGAAGATAGTGATCAATTCCCCGGCTCCCCGCCGTTATAGCAATACGCTGGCCAACTTCAATTGGAATGTTTTGGCTCTGTAGTTTTTCAAGCAGTGTTTGCTCCACATTTTCCAGTTCTTCTGAATCAAAAATCTGACGAACCTTTACTACCTTCGGAATTTCATAACCTTCCAGGAGCTTATTAACTTCTGCCATTTGATTTAATTCCTCCATTCATTACATTGTTGCCAGAATATCGGCAAAAGCCTGAATCTGTGTTCTGGCCTGGCCAAAATCCTTCATCTGGTGGTCTACACCAATCACAATATGTGGAATCCCGGCCTCACTAAGCGCTTTCTTAAGAGACGGGTACTCCATCTCCTCCGGATCACAGAACTGCATCATCAGGATGATCACCCCCTGAACACCGGAATCCTTAGCCAGCTTCACCAGATACTCCGGGCGTTTATTGATTTCCGGATCATAAAGAATGGTGTCATGATCC
>Ga0153996_1001008_pt1 | contig 11825 bp, 14 predicted proteins | sample TSNC080MetaG_FD_104728 | JGI IMG/M metagenome (GOLD analysis project Ga0153996, IMG submission 104728) | Attine ant fungus gardens microbial communities from North Carolina, USA - TSNC080 MetaG | ecosystem: Host-associated > Fungi > Mycelium > Unclassified | place: USA: North Carolina, Lumber... | reverse complement strand
TACCCCATCTGAAGTTTAGTCGACCTTATCCAGGGACTTAGCCGCTCTTAACTCCCGCTTGCAGAAGCGGGAGTCTTAGAGCGGTTTAGTCATCGGATAAAGACTGCATTGTTGTTGCCGACCGGGCGTATTTTCAAATTGAAAGATCCGATCGGTTTTATCAAAAAGGTCAGCCCTTTGTAATTCGCCTCAAGACGAACGTCGAACTAACGCAGCGCTAATCGTTAAAGCGTGTGGTCGGTGAGGACTCGAATATTGTTAATGATTTTACCGCGAAGCTGGGCACTGAGCAGAAGCGTTCAGACCGACGTCATAGAATAGCCCTAGTTCACCGACTACGAAGGAAAAACCATCCGGGTAGTCACAAACCTATATTCCACTAGTGCCGAGACCGTGGCTTTAAGACTCTGAACTAAATAGTAAGAAAAAGAGCTGAGATTAGTGCCGTTAACAGGGACAAATGCCTTCCCAATTACAATGAATACATTTTATGGTAAATATTTTGGATTTTGAAACCGGAAGTTCTGCTTGTTTTGCAGCAAGGTACTAGCAACTTAATTAAAAAGGCGGACTTTGTTATGAAATTAATTTCTGTTGACAATAACGCGCAAAAACTTACTTTTGACGGCGACCAGTACGTCACGCTGGTGGGGGCCACTGATGAAATATATTGTATGGTTTATATCATGACAACAAAAAAACGGCTCCCGGCTGCCCGGTTACCGTCTTTTGTATTGCACTACACTTTACTGCACCCTTTTGACAAATTGAAAATTGTATTAAGCTACATTGCCTTCACTGCCGGGAACTACGCCAAGCACGGCCGGCTTAATAGCTTTTGTCGGACATTTTCCCAGGCAAGCCGGGTTATCACATTTTTCCATGCATACTTTAGCATCAACAACGGCCAGGTTGTTTTCCATCGTGATAGCTCCATGCGGGCATTGTTTCACACATAATGTACAACCGATGCAAGCAGCGCTGCAGGCTTTTTTCGCAACAGCTCCCTTATCGTGTGAATTACAATTAACCCGCACATGGGCGCCGATGGGCATCATACTAATTACTTTCTTCGGACAAGCTGTTTCGCACTTGGCACAACCAGTACATTTATCCGGGTCGATAATCGGCAGACCATCCTCACTCATTGTCATCGCACCAAAGGGGCACGCTTTAACGCAAGTGCCGAAACCTAAGCAGCCATATTTACAGCTTTTAAAACCGCCGAATAGCAAGTTGGCTGCTACACAGTCCTGCACGCCATCATATTCACTGGCTTTAGCAGCCTTGGCATGAGTACCGGCGCATTTAACCTGAGCAATCCGCGGTTCGACGGCAGCCGCTACTTTACCTGTCAACTCACCAACAAGTTTGGCCACAACGTCCTTGCCAGGGGTACAGAGATTAGGCGGAACATCAGGGTTTATCACTACGGCTTCCGCATAGGCCATACAGCCGGCATAACCGCACGCACCGCATTGTCCTTTAGGCAATACGTCTTCGACGATGTGGATTAACGGATTAACCTCAATTGCCATTTTTTTATTGGCAAACGCCAAGATCAGACCAAACACGACACCTAGTGATGTCAATGTGATTAGGATGATAATTGAATGTTGAATAAGCGAATGCTCCATTATTTCTCACACTCCTTTCAAGAGAACATTATAGCGGGATCATGCCGGAAAAGCCCAGGAAGGACAAGGCAAGCATGCCTGCCAAGATAAAAGAAATGCCAAGACCTTGCAACGTTTTAGGGACATCGGCATACTGCAGCTTTTCCCGCAAGCTGGCCATCAGAATAATTGCAAGGGCAAAGCCTACGCCTGAACCAAATGCATTGACAATACTTTTTAAGAATCCATAATTTGCAGTCGCATTAATGAGCGGCACACCTAAGATAATACAGTTGGTGGCAATAAGCAGTAAGTAGATGCCCCACATCTCATAAAGCGCAGGTGCATATCTCTTAATCGCAATCTCTAAAAATTGCACACAACCGGCCATCAGGAGGACAATGACGACAATTTTCAGAAACATTATATCATAGGGAATAAGCACAAAATTATAAACTAACCAAGCCAGCGCCGATGATACGGTAAGAATGGAAGCAACTGCCATACCCATGCCGACAGACGCGCTTAAGCTTTTGGAGACCCCGAAGAAAATACACAGGCCTAAAAAGCGCGCAAGCACGAAATTATTGACAATGGCCGCGCCCATAAACAAAGTAAAATATTCCATTATGCAGTTTCACCCCTTTGCATAGCAAACTGTGACGCCGCTTTGGCCCTGGCCGCAGCCTGCTTATCCTGATATTCACCGATAATGTTAAACATACCGATCATCAGACCGATGACTAAAAACGCGCCAGGCGCTAAAACAATAATCAGCGGACCGTCATACGACTGGGGAAGGATTTGCATGACATACTTAGTCCCACTGAGAATGGCGCCGGTACCAAACAATTCGCGAAAGGCGCCAATAAACAGCATGGCCACAAGAAAGCCGGCTCCCATACCCAGACCATCAACAGCAGAAGGTAATATGCGGTTTTTCATGGCAAATACTTCAGCCCGAGCCAAAATGATGGCAAACACGACGACAAGCTCCAAATAGAGGCCCAATTCTTTATTAAGATCCGGCTGATAGGCTTCAAGAATCAGAGTTATTAACGTAACAATCGTCGCTATGCTGGTAATAATCACCGGCACACGAACCTTAGGGTTAACATAGTTTTTTACGAGCGACACAACCATATTGTTCATAGTGATAACGAGCATAACACAAAATCCCATACCCATGGCAGTATACACCGTGGAAGTAACTGCCAGCGCCGGACAGAGGCTTAACGCAAGGCGGAATATGGGGTTCATCTCAAAAATACCTTTTTTAAATATTTCCCAGTAATTCATATTCACACACCTCACTTCTTCTGGCTTGCCGCATAGGCGGCCACTTCTTCTACAGCTTGCCGCATACCGTTAGTAACGGCCCGAGTGGTAATCGTGGCGCCTGTTAACGCCTGGATATTTTTATCAGTAGGAACTTTGACAACTTCCATGTCCTTGACCTCTTTACCGGCAAATTGCTTGCGGAATTTAGGCACCAGCATTTTATCGCCAAGTCCAGGAGTCTCTGAATGCTTTAAGACCGAGAAGTCCATAGCTTTGCCCTCAGGCGTCACAGCGGCAAGCATCTCGATCACACCGGCATAGCCTTTACCGCTGGTAGGCACTATATACGCAATGACCTTACCGTCCCTTATCGCCGCATGCCAGCCTTCTTTGCCATCGATGGGCTCGAAAGACTCAGCATCTTTTGCCAGTGCCTTCATCGCGTCATTTTTCGCCTTGACGCGCTCGGCCGCCGCAACAGGCTCGGTAATCGCATAGGCGCCGGCAATGATAACCCCGGAAATAAAACAGGTAATGGCCAGGTTCAGTGTAATCCTTAAAATACTATTATTCTTATCGTCATTGGCGTGCGCATCATGTGACATAGTTATACCCTCCTTGCCCCAAATTTTGCAGGCTTAATCCAAAGGTCAATCAGCGGAGTCACACAGTTCATAAGCAAAATCGCATAACAGACACCTTCCGGATAGCCGCCTAACAAACGAATTAACACAGTAAGAGCGCCGGCTCCTACGGCAAAGACAATTTGACCTTTAACCGTAATCGGAATAGTAACCATGTCTGTCGCCATATAGAATGCGCCCAGAATAAGCCCGCCGGACAACATATGCATGATCGGATCATGGCCGAATGCTGCTGTTAGAGCGCCAACGGTACCAATCATAAACACAGGAATCTGCCAGTTGATATAGCCGCGATAAATAAGGAAAATACCGCCGAGGACGAGCAGCAGTGCTGATGTCTCGCCCATACTGCCACTGCTCGAGCCGATAAAAAGAGCCTTATACATTTCTACTTTATCGCCGAAAATAGCAACAAGCTGTTCATAGCCCTGGAGCTTTAAAATTCCAAGCGGAGTAGCCGAAGTAACTCCGTCAAGTTTGCTCGGCATTTCCGGCCAAGTTGTCATAGCTACCGGCCAAGAGGCAAGCAAAATAGCACGACCGACAAGCGCGGGATTAAAAATATTATAGCCAAGGCCGCCCATCGTGTGCTTAGCGATGGCAATGGCTGCCACAGTACCAAATACCGGCATATACCAAGCCAATGTAGACGGTATATTCATCGCGAGTAACAGGCCTGTTAGAAACGCACTGCCATCATTAATGGTAATTGGCTTGTTCTGCCATTTTTGAATAAGAAACTCGGTGCCCATAGCGACGATAATACAGAGTACCATTGTTGTCAGAGCAGGCATACCAAAACGATATACTGAGAAAATAGCCGCCGGCGCTAAGGCCAGGTTAACTGTCCACATAATTTTGGCAATCGACTCATCGCACCTGATGTGCGGTGATGCCGAAACTGTTAAGGAACCAACGTCAAGTTTTACTTCTGCACTCATACCGCCCACCTCCTACTTCGTTTGCGCAGCTGCCGCCGCAGCATTTTGCGCTTTAGACAATTTAATATAATGAACAATATTGCGTTTGGCCGGACAGACATAGACACATGTCCCGCATTCTACACAGTCGAGCAAATCATATTCTTCTTTCACGGCGGCAAATGCGCCGCGCTCACCGAGGATGCTCAACATGCTAGGTATAAGACCCATCGGACAGGCCTCAACACACCGGCCACAGCGAATACATGGTTGTTCAGGGCCACTATTGACATCGGCTGCGCTCAGCGCCAAAATACCTGACGTGCCTTTGATAACAGGAACGTCAATCGTCCGCTGCGCCATACCCATCATCGGACCGCCCATAATAACCTTGACAGGCTGTTCCTTAAAGCCGCCACAAAGAGCAATCGCCTGGGCAAAAGTCGCACCGATCCGGAGTAGAATATTCTTCGGCTCGGCGATGGCGCCGCCGGTGACTGTGGCAACACGTTCAATAAGAGGAATTCCTTTCTCAACGGCATCAGCCATGGCTACCAGCGTACCGACATTCTGCACAACCGCGCCTACATCCATCGGCAAACCGCCTGAGGGCACTTCCCTGTCAAGAATAACTTTAATCAGCGTCTTCTCCGCGCCCTGCGGATATTTAGTTTGCAGCGGCACAACTTCGATGCTGGAGCCTAAACAGGCCTTGCGCATAGCTTCAATGGCATCTAGTTTGTTTTCTTCAATTCCGACGTAACCTTTGTCAACACCGAGAATCTTCATAGCAATTTTCATGCCGGTAATAATACGCCCGGTTTGCTCAAGCATGACCCGGTGATCAGCCGTCAGATACGGCTCACATTCCGCCCCATTAAGCAGAAAGGAATCAATCGGCTTTTCTGCCGGTGGCGACATTTTTACATGGGTCGGAAATGTAGCGCCGCCCATGCCGACAATACCGGCCATCCGGACAATCTCTTTAAGTTCTTTGGTGTCAAGCGTCTGCCAGTTACGGCTTAAGGGCAGCCCTGACACCCACTCATCTTTGCCGTCGTTTTCAATGACAACAGCTTGGCAAGTACCAAAAACGGGATGAGGGTATTCAGCAATCTCGACAACTTTTCCTGAGATTGAGGCGTGAATGGGACTGGCTACAAAGGCCTGGGCCTCAGCAACGACCTGCCCTTTCTTTACCAGCTCACCTACCTTGACAACTGGCGCACAAGGCGCTCCCAAATGTTGTCTGGTAGGAATAATGACTTTTTGCGGTATTGCCGCCACTTCTATCGCCTTGGCAGCCGTATACCGCTTGCGGTCATCAGGATGAACCCCGCCACGAAAGCTTTTTGCCATAATTTCACTCCTTTTGCTAGTACAGTTTTACCGCAGCTTACACAGCCTGATTTATGACAAAACCCGTACGATAACCGGCTTCATTTCGTCATTAGATCTGGCACTGCGATCAAAGTATTTAATATAGATTACAGACAAACAAAACGCTACAAAACCGCCGCTAATTTGATACCACAACGGCTCGGCCACCTGCCGGAGTTCAGCCGCGTAATAGCCGGCGAAAGCCCCGCCGACAGCGGCAATGAGCGGCAACATATAGACAATAAAAGCAGCTGTCAGCATATTAACTTCTTTAAATTCCATAGCAACGCGCTGGCCACGTTCGGCTCCTATCGGATTAAGCGCCTCGACGACAATAGCCGTATTGCCTGGGCAACTTCCACAGTTTTCGCAGTCACTGTGGCGGCTGGCCTTTACTTTAGCCAAGCCATCTGATGTTTCTACTACAATGCCTTCCTGCTCCTTTGCCGTACTCTCCCCCCCTTTTTTTCGCTGATAATAAATTTCCATTTCTGTTGAAATCAGGTATTGTATTCCTCACTTAAACAGTAATTACCTGCTAATTAAAATAAATACTTCGATTTTTTCTTGTCAAAAAAAAACCGTTTTCGACATAATTGCAAAAATCGACTGTATTTACAATACCAGATTTTCTTTAAAATTGCTATAGGATTTTGTGAAGCTTTGTACAAAATCAAACGCCAAAAAAAGCCATTTAGACATTGACGTGCATTGAACTAAAGGCTTTTTTGCTTTAACTACATTCTATTTTAAGCTATTTTTACTTTGCATGCAATAGTTAGTCTTTTTCTTTACTGAGCACTTGCTGAATAATTCGTTCCTCAGGCATCACTTTTTCAGGTAGTTTTTGCTGTAATGCAGCCAGCAATTTATCGTCTGGTTTAAAGTAAAAGCGTCTATTCTCCGTTTTTCCCTTTGCTTTATGCACGGTAAAGGCTAACGTCCAGACATCGCGTGCATCGAGAGCAGAGTGAAAGCGATAAGTGCGCCTAAACTTTAGTACACCTATCAATTGGGGCTTATAACGATATACGCCGAATATATCACGATAAGGTATTTCATGGTTGACTTGCCCTAACAAACCGCGTTTAGACAATCTAATGACTTTTTTATCCATTTCGTAACGATACTTTGCTGACATCCGTTCAACAAGAACAAACAAAACTAAAAGCTCTGCCATTAATTCTAGTGGCTGAAACATGCCTAATGCAAGCCATTTATAAAACGAACCCGCTGCCAGAACGGCAAAGGCCGCCACAGCTATTGAAAGTACAATAAAGTTCTTTTTGCTAGTGTTAGATTGCACGATTATTTTTTCCAAGTTAACGAGATCCTCCGTAAACTTTTCTAATAAAGAGAGACGAACGCTGCAGATCGTTTTTTACCCCATCTGCAGTAGTTGACCTTATCCGAATGACTTAGCCGCTCTTAACGCCCGCTTACAGAAGCGGGCGTTAAGATGCGGTTTAGTCATCGGATAAAACATTACTATATTGCTGTATTCTCTCTAAGCTTATTGTTTTCCTGTTTGCACAAATCCCAATTATTCCAGTAACTTTTTTCATATGCTGACCTAACAGCAGTGCAAAGTCTGAACAAGAAACAAGGGACTATCGCCCCGAAATATTTTCTGCCATACATTGCGTTTCTTGCTTAAGAATATCACAATATATAGTGAAACTTCCTTCAATGCGACAGCCCCTTGTTATTTCACTTAGAAACCAAGTAATCCAAAGAATATATAGCAGAAAATACCGCCCACTACCGACATGGACAGACCCCACATCAACAGATTACGGAACAGTTTCCCTTTGTCTTCGTGCTCGCCGGCGCAAGCAATACAAAGCGCGCCAAGAGTGGAAAGCGGTGAAGTATCAACAAGATGAGCACCGATGTTGATAGAGGAAATTAAAGCAATCGGGTCGCCGCCGCCAACTTCCTTTATCAGTCCAGGAACCATCGGCAGGAACATCGGCATTACAACACCTGAAGAACTGGAATAAGCCGAAATCAGACCAGTTACGAAGCCAAGCACACCATTAATTGTAGTCGGGTTAGAAATGGCGCCGATCAGCTTGACTATAGCATTCAGGCCGCCAGCCCTGTCCATGAGCTCGATCAGTACGCTTACGCCGCATACCATCATGATAACGCCCCAGGGAACAACCTTGATCGCAGCTTTACTGTCGCCCGATCCTGTCATCATAAGTATGCCGGCAAGCATAAAGGCCACTGTACCGACGTTAGATAAGAGGTTTAGAGCCGATTTCGGGAACAAAGCTTTTGTTGCAGGCAATCCAGGCAAAATAACGAGGAGAATAAGGATAAATACAGCCAGCAGCGTCAATATCTGATGCTTATTGAACGGTTCAGGCTTCGGAGCCAATTCATCAATATCAAGGGCTTGCCCACGCTGCTTCTGAATCCAGGCCCAACCGCCCAAAAGGAAGAAACCGCCAATATTAATTACACCTTGGGCAACTTCGGAATTAAAGTGGATCTTCCAGGCTAAGCCGCTCATTTGATCAGCAGAAATGCCGAGGCCGGAAGCCATTTTGGCAATGATTCCGTTAGAAATAATGCCGGTAGGGGCAAAAGGCGAGAAGGCAGCGCCGTTAGCGGCCCCTACGACCAGCAAGGTCATTAAGAATGCCGGCATACCAATCCGGGTTGCAATCGCCATGGCCACAGGCGCCATAAGGGCCGTACCGGCAATATTACCCGGTCCGATAGTAGTGACAAAAGTGGTTAATACAAATATAATCAAAGGTACGATGGCAGTATTCCCTTTGCAGAGACGTACAGAATACGATGTCAGCTTTTCCATCGTCCCGTTAGTCTGAGCCATACCAAAGAGGAAAGTAACCCCGACTAGGATCATAAACAGGCTTGTCGGAAAATAGCTGAGCACCTTGGCGCCGGTAGTATCTGCCCAAACACCGCCAACAATTATGGCAAAACCGATACTAAGAAAGCCTACGTTGAGGTCTTCGTTGATGCAGCTGATCACTACAACGATAACGAGCGCAACTATCGACATAATTGCTGCTATAGATATATCCATTAAGTAAAATCCTCCTCAAGCTTTATTTTACAAAACTGACTTTCTACAATTACAAATTATCTCTTGCTATATTCCCGCTACGCTAGAGTTAATACTATCTTTCGGCTAATTAGATCATATTGCCATGATTACATAATATAAACTTTCCCCGACAACTTGAAAAAAGTATATTGAAATTCTAATTTTCATCTTTGCAAAGTCATTTTTAACATTTTTCGCTAAAAAATTCATATTTTAAAGCAAAATAATAAGAATGAAGAGGGGGAATCACTCCCCATCTCGTTCATTCATCATATAATCAAGATTGTCGAGATAACATATGTACTATGTAACCATCGAATTCCATGAAATTTTCTCTAGAATTTCTTCGCTAAGCAGGCATGTTCTTAGCTTAATACTCAGCTATAAAAACAACACAGAGTATTCATAGAGTTGACAACGGCTGCTGATTTAGTCCTCGTCGTCTTCGTATTCATCGTCTTCATCTTCAACCGGAGCCGGAAATGCGGCATGCAGAGCCTTGGTTGCGGCTATGAAAACACCAATAACAGCAAACATTGTCGGCAGCGCAATCGCCATCATTGTTATTGCTTTTGAAGTTGCAGTTTCCATTTATTTACCTCCCTATTTCACCAGTGCCGGAATCAGAGCAAGTACCAGACCGCCGGCCACAACAGAAGCAACCTGTCCGGCTACGTTTACACCGATAGCATGCTGGATAATGAAGTTCGTGGGATCTTCTTTTAACGCCATTTTAGCGATTACACGGCCTGACATCGGGAAGGCCGATATGCCGCAAGCGCCGATCATCGGATTAATCTTAGTTGTGCTAAACGTATTTAACAGCTTGGCGAAGATTACGCCGCCGGCAGTATCAAATACGAAGGCGACAGCACCCAGAGCCATAATCAGGAGAACATCGTAAGTCAAGAAACGTTCAGCCGACATCGTGCCGCCGATAGTAATACCAAGCAGCAGGGTTACAATGTTGGCAAGTTCGTTCTGTGCGCAGTTTGAAAGGTTTTCAACGACGCCGCTTTCTTTCAGGAGATTACCGAACATCAGACTGCCGATAAGTGCAACAGAGATGGGAGCTACCATACCGGCGATAACTACAATCATAATCGGGAATAAAAACTTAGTTGTTTGGGAAACAGCCTCTTCGCCCTCAAAACCCATTTTAATTTTACGTTCACTCTCAGTAGTCAGCGCTCTGATAACGGGCGGCTGAATGACCGGAACGAGCGACATATAGCAATAGGCAGCAACAGACAGCGGCCCTAGCAATTCTTTCGCAAAACGGCTGGCTACATAAATCGTTGTCGGGCCGTCAGCAGCGCCAATAATACCGATAGCAGCCGCATGCTCGAAAGAGAAGCCGACAAGTGTTGCACCAATTGCGGTAGCAAAAATGCCAAATTGAGCGGCAGCGGCAAACAGCATAACCGACGGGCGGCGAATCAGCGGCGCAAAGTCGCACATTGCGCCGATGGCAATGAAGATAAGTACAGGGAATAGTTCGTTAGCAATACCGGCATTGTAGAGCACAATAAGAAATCCTTCTTCGCCGGGATGTGTTGAAACTGCTGACGAGTGCGGGATATTGGCCAAAATTGCGCCAAAGCCGATAGGCAACAGGAGCGCGGGTTCGTAATCATGTTTTACTGCAAGATAGATAAGCAGGGAGCCGACAGCCCACATAACTATATGTTTCCAGGAAAGTCCCAGGAAACCCATGAGAAGTTCGTCAAGCCAGGGATACTGATGCATCAATGCTTCCATGTGTATGTTCTACCTCCTAAGTATATTTGCGAAAAATGTCACATCGACAACGAGAGTAAGCCTATGCAGGGTTAATCAACAAGATCATCGTCAATAGTGCGGCGTAGACTTCAAGCCGCACTATTAACTTTAGAAAAACTAACTGATAATAGCCATAACCTCGCCTGGCTTAACATTCTGACCAGCATTTACATTAATGGATTTGACAGTACCATCGACAGGTGAGCCGATTTCATTTTGCATTTTCATGGCTTCAAGAATAAGAATAATGTCGCCCTTCTTAACACTCTGACCAGGCTTAGCAACTACTTTAGACACTTTTCCAGGCATTGGAGCAGCTATTGGATTATCACCGGCAGAAACCTGCGCCGGTGCAGCAGCAGGAGCTGCTTTAGGCGCCGGAGCTGCTGCCGGGGCGGCTGCGGCCGCGGGCGCTGCTGCTGCAGCAGGGGCAGCGACAGGGCGCGGTTGACTTGAGGCGGCGCCACCTACTTCTTCTACTTCTACCTCATAAGCATTACCATTAACTGTTACATTAAACTTTTTCATTTTAAAAGACCTCCATTCATTGATGGTGTTCCATATGTATTACGCAAACTGACGGCTATCCATAACCTTTTGGCGACCGACATTTGCCCATTGATTGCCGGAACGGGTAATCTTAACGGCTAAATTGCCGGTGCCCATCATGGCATAAATACTAGCAGTAATAGCGGCAATGACTTCAGGACTTATTCCCTGAGCTTCTACGGCCATGGAAGAAGGAGCCGCACTTTCGGTTGCCGCAGCAGCCGGTCTTTTCTTCTTCTTAGGCTTAGGCGGCTCGGGCTTGCCGAATAATGAGTCTAAAAAGCCCACGTTAACTATCCCCTTTCTTTCCGCTTTGGAAGTTTAAACGAGAGAATTATAGCGGAATATTGCCATGCTTTTTAGCTGGACGCTGTTCGCGCTTAGTTGCCAGCATATTGAGCGCAGTAATAACCCGCGGCCGGGTTTCTTTCGGTTCGATAACCAAGTCAACGAATCCGCGTTCTGCCGCTTTGTACGGGGTTGCAAATTCTTCAACATATTTTGCCGTTTTGGCATCAGCTTCAGCATCGCCGCGGAAGATAATGTTAGCAGCGCCGGCAGGTCCCAT
>Ga0153996_1001007_pt1 | contig 11829 bp, 10 predicted proteins | sample TSNC080MetaG_FD_104728 | JGI IMG/M metagenome (GOLD analysis project Ga0153996, IMG submission 104728) | Attine ant fungus gardens microbial communities from North Carolina, USA - TSNC080 MetaG | ecosystem: Host-associated > Fungi > Mycelium > Unclassified | place: USA: North Carolina, Lumber... | reverse complement strand
GTAAAAAATTCTCCGGAGAACTTCCCATTCGATGCTCAGCTCTATGCCGAGTCTACACCACCTACTGCTAACCAGAACTCATCGCTTCAGATTGAAATACTCAAACCAGGTGCATTCCAAGATTTCGAGAGTGCTACCCAACGGTTGCGACCCGTGAATGTCGAACCCACCCCCGTCGAGCTACAACACTATTGTGAGTGTTGGCACTCTGCTATTGGAATATTGTTAATGTCCTCTCAGTGCATGTCTTCTTTACAACATTCCTGACACAAATCCCGATCGTACATGCACCGACTTTTCGAGCGGAGCCAAAGTCGCCAATCTTGCTCAGCGCCATGCAGGCATGTGGAGCCTTATTTATTGGGACCAAACGGTCAACCGGTTTCATTTACAAGACACTTGCTTACGCTCGGGAAACGCTTGTGCATGATTTTGTTAGTCCTTCGTAGCACCCCCCTTCGTTCACGCATGAACTCATGTCTTTGCTCAGGCGAAGAAATCCACCGACTGGTTGGATCAAGTACAACTCATTCTCGCTGTTGTCCTGCTCCAGACTATCGGGCTCTTTCATCAGGACTTAGATCAGAGAGCATCATCAACCATCTACCATGGCATGCTCGTTATGGTGAGAGTCCCATCTTGTCAGGCTGCATCACACTTGTTCATTTCTCGTAGATGATCAGGCAATCGGTATTGATCCCTTGCAATGCAAATTGGCAGCCATCTCGTATAGATGAAAACGATTTAGACAGCGCGTGGTTTGATTGGGCCAAACATGAGATGGCCAAACGGTATTGCCTTTTGAGTGTTCTTAGTGCCCGATGCTAACGTAATCGACAACAGAGCAATCCTTTGGTCAGTCATGCATGATTGTTGCCATTGCATCTATTTTGCGCTCCCGACCTCTTATCATCCACAAGAAGTCATCCTCAATTTACCGTGTGAAAATGCTCTCTGGCAAGCCACCAATGCCACCGATTGGTATCAGGTCCTTCGGCGCTCATCACCATATGGCACAACTCAATCCAGCAGGCTGACTGGTATGAGTATTCCGAAAATGGTGGCATACCTTTTGGAACCTCGGGTAATACCAACTCCAGTGCCTCTAAGCTCTTTTGCCCATTTCGTCCTCGTCCACATCATCCTCAAGCAACTCTTCCAGTATTGTGTAGGTGGGAAGGTGCCCAAACCAAAGATCGGTGTCAATGATGATGAAATGGACCCTCAAATGTTTAGACACCAATTTGCGCTGCACAATTGGTTAAATAATTGGAAAAATTCGCCCGACTCTCGGATAGAAAAAGAGACCAATGAACCGCCGTTCATCCAGAATTGTGCGTTACTTGAAACTTCATGTGGTGCCAGATATCTATTTTTCTTCGATAGTGGGACCGTTTTATTGGCTAGGCCAACTTGCCATGCTCGCGTATCAAGAAAATCTACCTCCTTTCGAGTATCCCTCGCCGAACAATAAGAAAGTAGAAGTGAGGTTCAGCTTAGTGAAACGCTGGTTGAGACAGATTCGAGCCTTCTTGAAAATACATGATGAAGCGCCGACGCTCTTCTGGGATGAACTCATGCAGCTTCGGTTACACAGTTGGCAGCAACAGGATCTCGAGGAAATGGAGGAGGGCTTACTGGAGTTTTTCCCTGATTCATCCTAGGTTTTCTCTTCGTTGACCGTTGTGTGTATTCTGTACTTAGTTGTCTATCTCCAATAATCCAAGATGTACTGTTATCTTATCTTCTGTCACACATTATATCTTGACACATTGTAAATGGAGAAGCGGGGAAAAGTTGACTCAATCTAGATCGCGTCCAAATGCTTCCACCGCCAGTTAGCTCGGGCACACGAAAAAATTTCAGTAGGCTCATTTCCCGACGCACCTTGACAGATACTCTTCTGAGTCGATCGAGGTTTACAAACTGTGCGGTGACACTTTTGATGATTTTCACATCCTTTTCCTTATATCACAATTTACGCTTCTGGCTCTCCTCAAATCCAATTTTTTCTCAACCGGGACTATGTCGAGCCTCTACTACACCATCTGATCAGAGGTATTCCACAAAATTTGGGAGTTCATGGTGGGCGACTATTACACACCCAAACATGGAGAACTTGGAGCACCTTGTCATCGTTCCTGGACACGCAATTTGGATTGGCAATGATCCAGGACAAAGGCTAGACGAATCACAATGGGCATTGGAGCCGTATCAGAAAGGAAGGGCTAGATTGGAGGCACTGTACCAACACATACAACGAGGGTGAGTCTACCCTCCATTACGCAGGCACCACTTCATGGTGCCCAAGATTAAAATACTAAAGTATGGCCCATTAGGTTGAGTATAGCCAGAAGAGATCAGCGTGCACTTGTGGTATTCAGCGGGTATTGTCCATCTCATTGTCAAAGCATTTGGATATTGACACAGGATACAGAGGCCAAACACGGTCTCAATCAACTATGACCGAAGCACAATCGTATCTACGGCTAGCTTTATCAAGCAATATCATCACATCCAAGGAGGACATCTCTACTCGACTGACGACCGAAGATTTCGCATTGGACTCTTTCCAAAATCTTCTATTTTCAATCGGACGATTCAAAGAATATACAGGGAGATACCCCGATCAAATATCTGTCGTTGGCTATGAATTCAAGAGGCTCAGGTTTGAGAACCTGCACCGCGCTGCAATTCGTTGGCCGGAGAATAAATTCAGCTACCATGGCATAGATCCTGACGATTCTGAAAATGTACGTGAGGCAACAGAAGGAGAGGTGAGAGTTTATTCTCCTTCAAACTATCCTTCTCAAGGCTGCCTCTAAGCACAAAAATGGCTTGATACCCTTTTCGAAGGATGCATACGGCTGTCACCACCCACTTCTCGATAAACGGCAGCGGCGGAATCCCTTCCGTCGATTCCATTCTTATTACCTTAGTGCACCAGAGCTGAGCCAACTTTTGGACTGGTGTCCTAATATCCAAGAAGACATCTCAATTCAAACATATCTTGAACCCTTGCCCTGGGATTCTGTCTCATTGAATTGAATGGCTGATGTCGCATCTATACCGTGATTACTACGTTCACTAAAACATTGTGCATGTCTTCTAGTGGGTTTTCGGTCATGTTAGTGCAGCTTGCACATATTGTTACAATTTTGAGCCCTTGTGGTAAGGACAATAAGATGTTGTAAACACTTGAAGTCACATTCTTTCTTTGTCCTGTTTCCTCTCTGATCCCTTATCTCTGATTATCTCTTATCATTTTGTCCGTCATGTAGATGTTCACTAGGCAGCTGTGCTGGTGTAAGTTTTCTATCCCTCAGCTCTGTGCTCATCAGACTGAGTCAAGTTACTTGACACCACAATCTTCTATCTGTAATAATAGAGAATATGTTGACCAGGTCAAAGTTGAATTACAATAAACTACTTGTGAACTACTTATCCCAAGGTAAATTGTAGCAGATTTTCCTCATGTACAATACATTAGTCATATTGTTATGTTGTCATGTTGTCATCTTCCCACTCCCATTGTGCTACTATGGTGAAAAAATTATTTTTGTCCAAAGCTTCTAAACCTTTGAAAGTTGCTTTAGATAGTCCCTAGACACCTTTTTCTTATTTTATTTAAAAAATCAACACTTTTATAACCTGGAGCATGTAGGCAGACCACAGTAGCTAAAAACAGGTCAAAGGACTACAACCCTGTGATGCATGTTGTAAATGCACCTTCTACACTGCCTAAGCATGAGACAAAGAAGAGCAGGTACTGAAAGAAAGGAATGACTAATTATAGAAAAAAGAAGGTGACCTATGTTATAAGATAGTTCCAAAAAAAGAAACTATTTCCCATACATTCACAAACTTGATAGGAAATATCCAAAATACAATGGACTAAAGGATATAAATAGTATGGGACAGATTATGTAATACTATATAGTTATTAGTAAGGGTCTTGTGATTGCAGGAGACTAGCACATAGACCAATAGACATTTGTATAAGTAGTAGCTTGAATTCAACAGGAACTCTATCAAGTTCTTAAACTTTTACTACTATCAAGCCTCAATTTAGCAGAAGAGAGTGACATCGGTTAAATGAGCCTCTTCCCTGTACAACCTGGACTCAAATGATAGGTAAGTGGAGAAATTGGAATTTCTAGAACTTTTGCTTAGAGACAATGAAACTAAAGACTATAATAAGGCTAGAAGTAATGATACCTAAGGAACTGTACAGTTATCTCTGATGGCAACAGACTGGTGTGACCTCTAGTTGTCATGGGGTTGTGACAACTATAGTCTAATTATCATAAACTTCATTTGGCCATATCTCCATTAATTCTTTGACAATTCTCACAGTCTCAATGGCTACAAAAAGCCCTTGAAAAGACCTTTTGATCAATACCAGTCACATCTTGAGGCAATCAATATTTGTCAAGATATCAGGCAGATTAACAGGTAACCTGTCAGAGAGCCAACTCCAAGCCAGAATTAAGCCAACTGCTCTTTATCAATGTTTGACAAAGAGAACTCAATAGAGTTCCTATTACATTTTGTACACTATTTATATATGAAGAGTAACCCTAATCCTTCCCTTTTGTCCTGTGCTTCCCTATGAGTCACTTTCCTCTCACATATTCATCAATAAGAAAATAAAGAAAAGAAAAGAAAAAGAAAAGAAATATAAATATTGACTTGGCTGTTTTGCCAAGTTATGACATAACCACTATGGTACCATTTATTAAATCACTGATATCTCAGAAACTGCTATGATTAATGCTTTGGTTCTAGGCTCAACAGAAGCCCTCTTTATAACACTTAGAATGAGTCTAGAACAACCTCAAGGAAATTAATATTAGTAGAGATATGAAGACCTTAATGTTTGTACATAGACATTAATTAATTACCCATAGATAGTCATCTGCCTTTAATTAGAACAAAGGACAGCCTCTATATGGTTAAGTTATTGCATTTTAGAGTACAAAGGTAGTACCATATATAGAACAATAGGTAGTAGCATATGATGGCCTGTTCTAGTACACAGACCATCACTTTTTGTATATAAGAACTCCTTGTCTAAGGATTAGACCTCAGACTTAACAACATCTCTTGCCACTGTCTAACTTTACTTATAAGCATCTTTTGAAATTACTTTTAACCAAATCACAATCAGTAAGTGGTCTTTTGTGATAGTTTGTTAAGTTTACTGTTTTCTGTTCTCTTTGTTTCTATAAAGAACTTGGGGGTTGTGTTTATTCCAGATGAGGGTCCTGGGGGCTATAAGAGTGTCTCTGTTTCTGTAAAAGGACAGAAGATGTACTAAGAGCTCAGAGTAGGTTTCTGTCAAGGATCTATCTCTATAGTAGACTAGACCCTAGGCATAAAAAGGAAGGTCTATCTCTCAGAATGATGAGAACAGGCTAGCTTGTGTATTACAGCTGGTCCTAAAAGACTTCAGATTTGTGTAAAAATTTCTCAAAAACTCTTGCAGGTAGTTGGAATCACTCTGAGATCTCCATTTCTTTTCCATAAGCTAGTGAGAGAAACTGGACATAATGTTGACTCTATCCCCTTAAGACAGGATCTATCACTAATATTTGAAGGACAATTTTAGAGTAGTGTAGTGTAGTTTTCTGCCAATGTCATGCCAAACAACAATTTAGGCAAAATAAGTGACATTTTTTACTGTAATAACTAGGATAACCAGCTTGAGAAAAGAGTTTGGCCTCCCAGAGATATTTCCGAGACACCTAGTCATGAACTTGAGCATCTCTCTTGAGTAGCAGAGTAGTGGCTATGACCACTACTATATGCTTGCCTAGGCACCCTGTATCAAATTTACAATGGATTTCTCTTCTAGAAGTGCTCTCAAGAATAGAAGCAAACTTAGGTAGTGTCACAATCCCATGACAACTAGAGGTCACACCAGTCTATTGCCATCAGAGATAATTGTACAGTTCCTTAGGTATTATTACTTCTAGCTTTACTATAGTCTTTAGTTTCGTTGTCTCTAAGCAAAAATCCTAAAAATCCCAGTTCCTTCACTTACCTATTATTTGAGTCCAAGTTGTGCAAGAAAAAGACTCAATCAACTAATGTCACTCTTTTCTGCTAAATTGAGGCTTGATAGTACAATGAAACTAATATTCCTTGCACACTATTAGAATGTCTAGAAACCCCACACCCGACCCCTGCTTAGAACAACACATCCGGCACAAAGGCAATTGCCCAGAGAATCTCCAAGAGAGGACAGTCACACTTGTTAAGAGACCTTTTATGGCCACCCAGGCTAAGAGCCAATGGCTCACCTCCTAGGGACTACTAGAGAATATTAGAGAGATACCAGGATACAAGGGAAGTAAAGACAAAGTCTTAGTCCCAGAATTCCTCCTATTAGACCCATCAGAACCAATACCTACTAACCAGGAGGAGATCTCCAACCTTGAACTTTGTGCTACATTGTTAGCCTTATCTAGGAACAACTAACCCCAACCAAAGAAAAAACATTAAACTATTAGGTAGCCAGATCCATTTAGTGGGGGTGGACCAGATGAACTTCGAGCGTTCCTGTTTTAATGTCAAATTTATTTTAGGGCCAGTAAAGGAGAATTTACTGAGGACTCAAAGAAAATTTTCTTTGCAATTTCTTATCTCAGGGGCATTGCCCTGGACTACTTTGAACTGTTTATCACAGAACTAGATCCCCTTTACTCTCTAGACTTCTTGGAAGATTAGCCAGTCTTTGTCCAACAGCTATCTAATGTCTTTAGGTCATACTCTCCAGAAGATGATGACAAAGATGCCATTGTCACTATTCCTTTCCCCCATGATGGAAGAGCAACTGACTACTTCATTCGCTTTGCCAAGTACTAGAACTGGATCTAGTGGGATGACAGGTCCCTTTGCAAAGTAGTGAAGGACACCATACCCACAAGGATTAGTGAGGAATTACGTTACAGCCAGGAGAATTTATCATCATTTGAAGGATTGTAATGAGAATCAATGACAATTACTGGAGACAGGTTCAGGATGACAAAAACAAGGTTAATATGGCCTGTACCTTATAGCGTCACTTGCCAAGACTTTCCAAAACTGAAACCCACTGTAACGACCCCATCGAGTGACCAAAGGCATTGGAAACTGCCTCACCAAGCCAACAAAGAGCCTAGAATACTTCTTCCTCCACCCATTTACCAAAATCATCCTTGTCTTTGAGCATTTTAGGACCCAACGGCTATTTGACGATAGTGGAATGTAACTGCTGAATGAGCCTAGGGCTTTGTCTATATTGTGGGTAGGCTGGAAGAAACCCAGCAGTACCAGGGACAAGAGCGGCTTACATTGACCCCAGCACTGCTACACCAGAGAAGAGAAAAAAAGAAGAGGTAGTCATCTTACTCCCGAGAGAACCAACTGCCTGAAAATCACCCAGGAGCAGAGGCCTTGGTTGGAAGTAGTGACATTCTCAAAGACAAGGTCCTTAATTATTGACCTTTGCTTGTCGTTGGTACAGGGGATGTTTAAAGGACTTGTTGATTCAGGCTCTTTGGACTGTTTTTTGGACTCAAAATTTGTGATTAGTAATAAGCTCAGAACACAGAAGATTGACCCACTCCCCCTCACCTTGATAGACGGCACTGTGAATTACTATGTAAATCAAGTAATATTCCTACCAATTCAACTATCTTATGGGTTGTTATGTGTGATTGAATGCTATGTAACAACCTTAGACAGCTCTTACAAACTGGTATTGGGCCATAACTGGCTCAGAGAATGGAATTCTACCATAGATTGGCTATGCAGTATTGTAGTCCTACCAAGTCCACCCATACCTGAACCAGCTAATATGTCATTAGCACCAGAACCCCAGGAACCATTTGTACAAGTACCTACTTCCCCTTCTACCAGTGTGAACAAACCTCATATATCCTTTATCAATGCTTTAGCATACCAAAGGGCTTGCAAATTGCAAGGAGCCATCCTATTTCAACTACTATTATCAGTATTACAGGAGTTAACTAGCTGTGCTGGGCAAGTAGAGATGACTCACATGATCTGAGTAAGATACCTGTTAACTATCATCAGTATGCTGAGGTATTCAATAAGGAAAGGTCCAAGCAGCTGCCGCCATACCACCCCTATGACCTGTCTATCTAGTTAGAGAGCGAGAAAATACCCCCCTTGGACCAATCTACTCATTGTCAACACTGGAACTCCAAATGTTGAGAGAGTTTATTGACGAAAACTTACATATGGGTTTTATTCAACCATCGCAATCATCTTGTGGGGTGCCAGTTCTATTTGTCAAGAAAAAGAACGGCTCATTAAGATTATGTATAGACTACCGAGGACTAAACTGACTCACCCGAAAGAACAGATACCTAATTCCATTGCTTACTGACCTTTTGGATACTCCCAAAAGGGCCCAGGTCTATACAAAAATAGATCTGTGAAATGCTTACCACCTAGTATGAATAACAGATGGTGATGAGTAGAAAACAATATTCCGTACTCGCTATGGTTCCTATAAGTAGTGGGTAATGCCATTTGGTCTCTCGAACACACCCTCAACATTCTAGAGATTCATAAATGAGTTGTTTACAGACCTGTTGGACATATGTGTAATCGTCTACCTCAACGATATCTTGATTTATTCTGGAAATCTGAAAGAACACAAGAAACAGGTTAAAGAGGTTCTAAGATGTTTGAAAACCAATGGACTATATGCGTCCCCTAGCAAATGTGAGTTCCACCAAGAGCAGGTCAAATCTCTCGGGTTTATTTTGAGCCGCAAGGGTCTGCAGATAGATGGTGAAAAGGTACACATCATTCGGAAATGGCCCTCTCTATGTTGATTGAAGGATATACAATTCTTTTTGGGGTTTGCAAATTTCTACAGAAGATTTATAAACAATTACTCTGAAATTATTGTACCTTTGACAAGACTTACTAGGAAGGATACCCCTTGGCTATGAAGTGAGGATTGCCAACAGGCCTTTGACACCCTCAAGTTAGTGTTCATATCAGCACCAATACTGACTCACTGGGATTCGAATATGCCAATTTTTATAGAGTTAGATGCTTCTGACTATGCCTTGGCTGCAATCCTGTTTACAAAAGTGGGCGACAAAATCCATCTGATTGCCTTTTACTTCCAAACGTTTAGTACTGCCGAAATGAACTATGACGTGTATGACAAGGAGCTATTAGCCATATATGAAGCCTTTTGCAAGTGGAGACACTACCTTGAGGGGACAAGTATTCCAGTAGAGGTCCTAACAGACCACAAAAACCTAACCTACTTCCAAGAGTCAAAGTCTCTTTCCAGATATTAGGCCAGGTGGTCAGAGTTCCTCTTGCATTTCAACATGATTATTAAATTCCAACCAGGACACTTAGGGACCAAGCTAGATATACTAACCCATCAGTGGGACCTTTATCCGAAGAATGGCAACAATGACTTCCTGGAAACAAACCCTCAGAATTACCATCTGCTGTTCTCAGCAAAACAACTTTCTCCATCTGCAAGAGCAACATATCTGAGCACTATCCCATCCTAGATGGCCCAGACCCTCAATTGCAAAGTGTTACACCAGAGCATCAAAGAGACTACCCTTGCCAATCTAGAACTCGGGAAATGACTAGAAAACCCAACCCCCTCAAGAGATAACTGTTGGTCTATAAACACAAATAGTCTCCTTTGTTGGAAAGGGTATATTTTTGTGCCAGAAGGACAAGAACTATGCTTACAAGTACTACACGCGAAACATGATCACGTGCTGGTAGGTTACTTTGGCTAGTCGAAGACACTCTCCCTTGTTCGCAGGGAATACTACTAGCCAAAACTCCGGGAATTTGTGGTTGACTATGTGAGCTCTTGTAGCGTCTGTGCAAGGAACAAGTCCAGATGGCACTGGCCATATAGTTATCTAAAAAAGCTCTCTATTCCCTTGCAACCATAGGACTCAATTTTGATGGACTTCATCGAACAACTGCCCCCATCAGAAGGCTTTACAGAAATCCTCATAATTATTGACTAGTTGACTAAACAAGCTGTTTTCATCCTGGCTCACAGGTCAATTGATGTCCCTGAACTAGCCTACTTGTTCATCCAACACATATTCTCCAAACACGGGGTTCTCTCACATGTCACTTCAGACAAGGGATCAGAGTTTGTCTCTAGATTTTTTAAATCACTGGCGACAGTACTGCAAATGAAGTTACACTACACCTTAGACTACCACCCTGAGGCAGATAGACAAACTGAGAGGACGAACTAAACTCTTGAGCAATATCTGAGGACTTACTGTAACTACCAGCAGTCAGACTAGGCCCAGTTACTCCCCTTGGCAGAGTTTGCCTATAACAATGCACCCTCAGCAACCACAAAAGAATTACCCTTCTTTGCAAACAAGGGTTATTACTCTTGACTGCAAATCCAGACAAACTTAGAAAATCTACCTAAGACTTTGAGACCTTACTTAGCAAAACTTGAGACAGTCTATGAGAAACTAAAAAGGAACATCACGGCAGCCCAGAACCATTACCAAGGTGCAGTAGACTCAAAACGATCCCCAGCACTGGAAATTCAAATAGGAGACTTTGTATTCATACTAGCTAAGTTTATTCGGACCACCTGCCCATCCAAAAAACTATCTGAAAAGTTCTTAGGTCTATTCAAAATCATAGGAAAACCTAGTTCCCACTCTTATCAAGTCAAATTACTAGCCCATCTTAGGTCAATTTACCCAGTCTTCTATATCTCTCAACTAGAACCAGCATCACCTAGCAGCATTGAGGGTTGTCACAACCCATCCCCTCTATCAATTGAAGTTGAAGAGGATATCGAATACAAAATAGCTCAAGTATTAGACTCCAAACTCGATTGCTAGTGTAAATTCCCTCTTCTCTACTATGTTCAATGGGCAGATTACGAAGGGACAAATAATGAATTCTCATAGCTAGGGGCTGATGAGTTAAACCATATATCAGAGTTGGTATAGGAATTCTATGAACAGTATCCACAGAAACCAGGACCACACCATCTGACCTCCTTAAGGCCATAAGGGCATGGCCATAAGAGAAGAACACTGTCACAACCCCATAACAACTAGAGGTCACACCAGTCTGTTGCCATCAGAGATAACTACAGTTCCTTAGGTATTATTACTTCTAGCCTTACTATAGTCTTTAGTTTCGTTGTCTCTAAGCAAAAATCCTAGAAATCCTAGTTCCTCCACTTATCCATCATTTGAGTCTAGGTTGTGCAGGGAAAAGACTCAATTAACCGACATTACTCTCTTCTACTAAATTGAGGCTTAACAGGTAGCCTAGCACTACTAGAGCAACATCATATCTTAGTGGCTGATAGGGCTATTTTCAAAAGAGTTACAATCAGATCTAAGTTCTCATTACTGATAGCTAATTATACCAAGATCAAGAGGATTGATTCAATGTGAAGTCATATCACAATGGCAAAAAAAGGAAAATAAGTTCTAAAGGAATGAGAAGATATAGAGGAGGTAGAGAGAGGAATAAGGAAGTTAGAGAAGGAAATAGAAAGGAGGATTGGTAAAAACAATGCACTTGAGAGCAAGATGACTCGATGTCATGGGACGTGCAGAGCGGGAGCGGAGTGGCCTGGAATGGAAGGGATTTGACAACAAAAGTGGGAGAACAACCTTGGCCTCAGCTCGTGCACTGTGCCTTGATCGACTGTCGCGCGTGTGGTTGCGTATTTCAGGAGGATTGAATTGTTGTCAGGAATCTCGGAGAGGAGTGGTATAGATTGATAGGAGTGAGGATAGGACAAGGAAAAGACGTAAATGACTT
>Ga0153996_1001006_pt1 | contig 11834 bp, 7 predicted proteins | sample TSNC080MetaG_FD_104728 | JGI IMG/M metagenome (GOLD analysis project Ga0153996, IMG submission 104728) | Attine ant fungus gardens microbial communities from North Carolina, USA - TSNC080 MetaG | ecosystem: Host-associated > Fungi > Mycelium > Unclassified | place: USA: North Carolina, Lumber... | reverse complement strand
TAAACAGTAACATAGTGGTTACTAGTTGATCTGCTTAATATCTCGACCATTATTGATTGCCTTGAGACATGACTGGTATCTATCAAAAGGTCTTCTTAAGGGCTTTAAGCTGGATTTAAGACCGTGGGAATCGTCGAAGAATTGGTGGAGATATGACTGAATGAAGTTTGTGACAGAGACTTAGTAATATTAAGTACTAAGAACTTGAAATATCAAATAGTCAGAAGGAGAACAGAGAAGCTAACAGAGAGATTTGTTAGGTCTTATATGTAACGACTTAGCCTGATATGACTTAATCACCCTCTAAGTCTAAGTTGACAAGAAGAACTTGATAAAGTCCTTATTTATTTCCTATATACTATTTATACAACTACTACATGGTCTGTGTACTATTTCCCCACACTCCTCATATGACTTGATCATGTGATATCTCATTTATGTGACTGTGACACTTATAATGTGATACTTTTCTGCTATTACGCTGTTAGAAAATTTTCAGTAGAGATGTAGTATGGGATACACATTATACCCCTAGATTTTACTATGGAAACCTACTCTAGAGACCTTCTACAAGCCCTAGACATAATCTAGACCTAAGATTGGGTACTTTTATTAGATGGTTGCCAAGCTGCTACATGCTAGAATAATATATACCTCAGAAGACAAGATTGATGAGCTAGCATCAGGTTTCTTAGAGAGACAGACTATCAATGTCAATACTCTAGAACTCAGAGGCTCAAGAACATCTTTGGAATGCAATATAATTTCAATTTAGAGCAGACTTAGACTAATATAATACCAAGATAACAGATCAAAAGTCTATCAATAGCTAATGATCCCATTACTACTGGACTTAGTTAGAAAGCAGACACATTGTAGAGCAACAGGAGTATCAATGACTTTTATATGCACTTGTATATGTTTCTAGAATGTATTTAGAATAAAAGAGAGCTGGTTTAGAGATTAGAGGATGTCGGGCAGAAGTGAAGTATGGAGGTGGAGTAGAAGCACATAGCTATGGCCAGTAGGCATAGAGGATAGGAAGGTAACATCTGTTATGTCCACATGGCAATATCATAAAAGTAAGAAGTGAGAGAGGCTAGAAAAAGAAGGAGTTTCCTTTTTTTATTTATTTTTAATTGAGTCTCATCAGTTTGTACTTTTAATATAACACTCAGAGAGCCCAAGAGGAAGACAATGGAATATTAATACCTGCTGTTATCTCAAGGGCTTAAAAGTTGTCTTATGGTACTTTTCTAAGTTCTAAGTGAAGTGGTTGGGTTATTGAGAAGACTAGAACTCTATATTCTACTTGATCAAGAGAAAAAACACAGCAGTTGCTCGGACAACCTTTTATAGAGTAGTAGGCCTGAAAAGCCTAGTTAATCATTGACTCAGATCATATCACACCCATAAGATGTGGTGTGGGGATGTGGATGAGAGCTTGATTAAGTATGATAAGGCCCATGAGTGGTTTACTGACTACTTTGATAGTGAGCTTGTTATAGTATATAAAGATGAACACCTTAGGAATACCATGTGAGAAGAATCTAGATTGAGCTTACAATTCTTTTGAATATTTTTACCTTAATTATTATGCTAAGTTTCTATATTCTCTTTTTAATAATTTTATTCTTAATTTATCCTCACAAACTCTTTAGCATGCGATTGGGACCTAGTACCATATCTTTAACTTATGCCAGGCTAATAGTCCCTTTTGCCTCCTTTACTATACTCTTTCCTAAGTAGTAAGTTCAAAATAAAATAAAATAAATATAAATAATAACTTAGCCATTTTACCAAGTCATGACATTACAGAATAAAGAAAATTATATCATCAAACACAGCAGAATTAGAGCTACCTAGTACAATAAAAATACATTTGGTAGTTAATGTTAGTAGGATATGAAAATATATAGAACAAGTAGAAAGTCAAAGAAAAGAACAACCAGCTCCAGTTATAATCAAAGGAAAGAAAGAGTTAAAAGTAAAAAGAATCTTAAACAAGTAGTGAGTGAAAGATAAGAACAAATACTTGGTATGCTGAAAAGGATTTACAGTAGAGTCTAATATCTGGAAAAAAAGAAAAAACTTAGAAAATGCAAAAGAGGTGATCAAAGAGTTTGAAAAAAAATATCAGTAGGACATAAAAAAATAAATCAAAAAGAAAAAGAAGAAACTTTTAAAAGAGAAAAATTGCTAGAAAAGTTCATGGCAAAGAAATTATTTGGGTGATCTGATAAAAGATATAATGAGAAATACTGGGGAAGACTAGAGAGAAACTGAAGATGATAGAAGGAAAGTTAAGCCAAAGAAAGAAAATCTTAAAAATAATCAAAAGAAAAAGAAGAAATCAAGCAGGAAGAATCAAAAGTTAGGAAATAGACAAAAGAAGACAATAATGAAATGAACAATATAATTGACCCCTATTATGAGATGTAGAAAATTCCTTGGGACAAGGAAACTTAAGAGAGGGGTAGTGTCATAACTTGGCAAAACAACTAAGTCATTATTTATATTTATTTTCATTTTATTTTCATTTAGACTTACAAAGAAGAAGTATAGGAAAAGTATCACATGACAAATGTTACATGTCACAGTCACACACATTAGGATGTTACAAGGTTATGTCATATGATGGGTCATATAATGAGTGTGGGAAAATAGTGCACAAACTATGTAGTAGTTGTATAAGTAGTATACAAGAAATAGATAAGGACTTTATCAAGTTCTTTTTGTCAACTTAGACTTAGAGTAGGTTTAAGTTGTCTTGGCTAGAGCCTTACACATTGAGGACTTCATATTTTCACTAATATTAATTGTCTTGGGGTTGTTCTAGGCTCATTCTAAGTGTTATCAAAAAGGTCTCTTTTGAGCCTAGAAGCAAAGCATTATTCATGGTGGTTTCTGAGATATTAGTAATTTAATATGTGGTACCATGGTGGTTACCTACTGATTTGCCTGATATATTAGCCAATATTGATCATCTTGAGATGTAACTAGTATTAATCAAAAGGTCTTTTCAAGAACTTTTAGGAACTATTAAGACCATGAGAATCATCAAAGAAATGGTAAAGATAGGTCCAAATAAAGTTTGTGATATACTGTTAACAATAACAACAGTACTATGTGAAGAGATTTGTGATTGACAAATGACTTAGTTAAGGTTTTGAATATGTTTGTGAAGGTCTTTGTTGGAGGAGAAAAAAGGGGAATGAAAAGTTATCCTACTAGAGAAATGACTGACTACTCTTGAACCAGGAGAAAAAAGAAAATAAAGGAAATTGAAACATTTAGTAACTTCAGTAAGACATTCATTGATGTCCTTAATAGAGCTTTTGAGTTTTGCTTGTTGTTTTTCAGTAAGGTTAGATGTCAAGAATCTGTGGGAAGAATGATTCTTGGCATAAAAGGTATTTAGTATTAAGTTAATAGCATGTAATAAGAGAATTGAAGCATAGCAGAGATGATGGTGGCTATTCAATTTTTGCAGATAGAGAGAAATGAGAATGAGGCCTGCTATAGCTTTGATACCCTCTGATAGTGATATATAGAAAGCACCTGTAATCCACAAGATAGCTCTTTACTATATTTGGATAGGTTTTTGATAGTAGGAGCTCCCTTAAAGAACCATAACTGAAAGCTATATAATGTAATTAGTAGTACACATTTTTTGTATAGTAGTTATTTTTGAATAGGGAGAATATCTCACAATAAATTGTCTAGGAGTTTCATGGTATTGAGGATTGAGAGGCATTTGGTAGTATAAAAGTGAGTATGATAGTGGAAATTGAGTTTATGGTCAAAATAGAATTCAAGGTATTGCCAAATTGGTTTAGGGATAAGGATAAGGTCTTCTACTGAGGTAAGATCAATAGACAGATTGAAAGAGTATTGATATAAGGTCCAAAATATGTTTAGGCCTAAAATTAAACAAATTTTATGACTTTATATCCCAAAAACAGAACTAAGATAAAATCACCTGCTAGATAGCAAGAAAGGCACAGAGGACTTCACTACCAAAAAGCTAGCTATCTAACTACATAGCAGTATACCCAAGGACATAAGGTTACTACTACTAATAGGCCAATTACTCAAGAACCAGCAAAGTTGAGCTCATGGCCCCATGGCATCATTGCCAAGAATAGCAGCTTAGTCAGGAGAAAGAAGTCTTATGTAAAAAAGTCCAAAGAGACACCTATCACAAAGAAACAGGACTAGTGGCCTAATAGGAAATAAGAATAGCTATGGCATCACTCAATCAGTGATAGCTAAAAATAGGAGCACATCAAAACTGATTTACTATGATCAGAAACAAAGGAGTAATAAAGAGCCTTAGGGAGCTGTAGAAACAATACCCAAAACTCCTTAGGCAAGAAAAAAAAAAGTCAGGTTCCGAGTCACTAAGATAAGCTAGAGAAAAAGGGAGATTGCTGTGGGATTAGTGGTAGGCAACCTGGTAACTCAGCAATAGTAGAGCAGACCTAGCAAAACTAATAGAAAATAATTAAGAAAAGACAAGAAGACATGGGATTCTCTATTACTACTGGAATGATCATTATAATAATAGATTATAACTGAGTTTATTATTTTCTCTATTTTTTGTATATTTCTTTTGTAGTTCTCTAAACCTATAAAAGCCTCCCACTTAGTAGAAAGAGAGCAAGTAATCTTGGTTACCTTTTTCCTCTATTTGGGTTTTCAAAGTGGAAATCTATTTTTAGAGTGATCAGATCAGTGATTAAGTTGCTTTGACTCAAGACTGAGTCAAACCAAAGAGATTACAGGACAAAGTGACTTAGTCACAAGGGCAACATCATAGGAGCTCTAAGATAGAGTTTAGCATTACTAGGAAGTTGAGTTATATAGGGAGGATTCAAAGTCTCATATCTGATCACATAGTCAAGAGTACTACTATGAGAATAGTCTGATCACATAGCTAGAGAGTGCTATTGTGAGGATAACTTTGAAATAGGGTATTAGGGTGACACTAGGCAAATAGGACTCAGGCACAAGGCCAAAATAGTAGTCTAGCATTGAGAATCGGATTTCAAACATCACTGCTACCACAATACATTAGTAGAATTTAAACTTTACAACTTCTTTTCACCTTCAACTTTTGGATTTATTTTCCCATGAATTTGCATGAGGAACACTATGCTGATATATAATGTCAACTAGGGTGTTTCCCTTAGGAGATCACAACTCTATTTTTATTAAAACTTTTATATTCACTACTACCTAGACAGTAGTTGGGAAACTTCAATTTAAAAAGAAAAACAGGAGAGCCCCTAGCATAAATAGCCTCTTCATCAAGATCTCATAAAGTAAAACACTTCAGATTTGTTGTGCTCTATGACAAGACCTTAATCAAGAAGGATTTTTGACTTGATATTGTAGCTATAGAGAAGAAAAGATGAAGATAGATCATAACTCTTCTTTTGGGAAAGTAAGAGACCATTGTCAACAAAAGAAAAAAATCAATAGGGATTTTTTCTTTTAGATTTTTTATTCTTTTTTTGAATGTTTTATGATTGGAGCCATATAGATAGTGGAAATAATAAAGAAGAGTGTAAAGCCTTGTCCTATACCAACATTGGTATTAAAAAAAGAGAATAAGAAGCTGTTTCAAGTGTAATTTGTTGAGTAGTTGGTATGATAACTGTCAAAGAACTTTATGATATTAGGGTTAAGACCAGCTTTCTTTAGACATATAGATAAAAAGATATAGTTGAGAGAAGGAAAGAACTAAGCTACATCAAATGCAATAACACTTATGTAGCATTATTTGAGCTATTCAGCATAAATGATATGTGTAAGATAGAGGCCTGTATCAATAGTAAACTATTGTCTAATACCACTGAGTTAGTTTGGGTCAAGAAAGCATTTGAGGTTATGTGAAATTGGAGACAAGTGTTATGAATATTGAGTGAGACTATAACTATTATCAGCCATGGTCTAATAATAAGTGGATAGTCAACAAGATATTAGCATTATATGTTCAGGACTTAGAACATTGGACTCACAGTATAAATAGGACTCTTCAAAGAAATCTCAAACTATTTCTCTTTCTATCTTTGGACTAGACTAAATGGGACAATATCAAACTAATCTATTATTAGACTTTGACTTGACATCTTTGTTACTGATCTGTCACTTAACTAGTCACCGAGAGTTACAAGTAGTGTTATCACATTGTAACTACTATTTCATATCTAGTTAAGATAAATACAGACTAAAAAGAGAAGGGAACAGCAAGTTCTCTCTTTTTGTATTCCCTTTGTAAATCTATTTCTACATTGAGGAATTAGTACTCTTATTATCTTAGGATAACCTCAAGGGTGCTACTCAAAGTTTTGTTGACATCTATTCTTCAATATAACTTTACTAAAAATCTTAACCAGACTTTCTATTAAGAAGCATGAAGATATCAAGTGTTAAATATAGGTTTCAAGTTGAACATACTCAACTGTGAGATATAGAGTTTTAACAATAAGTACTAATTATCTTCTTAATAAGTTTATCTATTATGTTAAGCAGAGCAATAGATCAAAAAGACTTAGGTATATTATACAGTTTCTTATTAAACTTGAATATGATAACCAATGTGGTTGTTTTAAAGTAAGAGGGCTAAAATTCATATATAATACAAGCATTATATAGTGATTTAGCCTGAGATGACTTAATAACCCTCTAAGTCCAAGTTGACAAGAAGAACTTAATAAAGTCCTCATCTATTTCCTGTATACTACTTATATAATTACTATAAGGTTTGTGTACTACTTTCCTATACTCATCATGTGACCTTGTGACACCCTGGTATGTGACTATAATATGTGACATTTGTCATATAACACTTTCTCATACTTTTTCCTTGTGTAATAAGTCCAAAAAGAAAAGAAATATAAATAATAACTTAGCTGTTTTGCCAAGTTATGACATGTTAGCAATACAGACAATATTTTCAAGGCACTCATTATCAGCAATTAAGGGTTTTAGATATCTTCAAGAGATATAATCTAGACTAGGCATAGAGAAAGAGAAGTACTTAGTTATAGTATCTTTGAACTTTTGTTTTGAAAAGAGAGACTATTCAATGGTATCATACTGAGATAGTTCATTAAGAAAGCTGGTGTTGATGAGTCAGTTTTTGGCTGAGTTATAAGAGTTATGGAGAGTGTTCCAAAGGGAGGTAAAAGTATTACAAGATTAGCCTTTATAAGTGATGGTCTCAATAGCTAGAAGGGTTTTCTTTTTTACCCAGTTTATTAGGTCTCATGGTTACTTGTTTCAAGATACTATTTCATGTATCTTTTTATCAAAGAACTTTTGTTTGGCTTCTCGTATATTAATTTAAAAGCTTTTTAGCTTAGTAGGCTACCTAGTTTATGGTATCTAGTAAGGCTATTAGTATAGTCTTGACTCTACTACTTTTTTGAGTATTTAGTAATGTAGTTCAGCTTGGTTTACTTAGTCTAGGTATTTTTGCTTCTTATTATACTAATAAAATTCCTTTTTTCATCATTGTCTTTTTTGATGGATTGAACTACAATATTAATGTTTTCTTCCTTTATACCTATATTAATGATGAGGGAAACATGATCAGAGGACCTTTACATTTTAGAAAGCAGAATGTGTTTGCTAAAACCTAGGTTGTTTGGTACTAAGAAGCCTAAATCTAAAATAGAATTAGCATCACAAGAGTTATTAGTATATCTTGTAGGACTAGGGTTGGATGAGGAGAAAAGTTCTAAACTTAGACTATCCACAATTGTCAGAAGGTTCTCAGTATAGGTAGAATAGTGGTAAAAGTTTAGGTCCTAGCTACTGTCTCCGATGTTGAAGTTGCTAGTTATAACTAAGATGTTCCCAATGTCTCTAATATTATTATGTAGCACTTAGGCTGTTTGATCACTATTGAAGTAAACATTAATAATAAAGTTAGTATTTTGGTCATTGTAGAACACTATGACATTGATATTACAATAATTGATGATATCAGATCTAAGAGAGAATCTTAATCATGATAGTTATTTGTTGATATATGTAACAACATAGGAAAAGTTTTTCTGGGATAGATCATTATATATAAAGAGATTCCAGTTGAAGTGGCTTGGTTAACTGTATCAGGGGTCACCATTAGAGTTGGTATGACTTAGAATGTATCATATAAGAAATCTAGGTGGTTCTTGAATAAAAATGACATTAGCTGAATTTTTTTGTGTTTCTAAGATAGAATTGGTGAGAGATTTATTTTTCCTAACATTCTGAGAAAATATGTGAAGGTTGTGCTTATTCATTGAGTGTGGCCACCAATAGCTAGGCAAGTTAAGTTAGCTCTGATCTCTTAAGCTTCTTGGGCTTTTTTTGTGTGCCATTCATGGTTGAAGTAGTGTTTCCAGAATGGACACTTGCTATCATCAGCCATATGTTTGCCCTTGCAGTTGATGCACTTGAAGGTGTGAGAGCATAGTTCTTCTAGTTTGGTCTTGAGTCTAGGAAAGTTAGTTTTGGGGTTAGCTTTACAACACTATGCCATGTCTCTATGGTGTTCAAGTTTATGAGGACCACTGCACTTCTGGCATTTTGAGCCATGGGCTCTGCATGAAAATGTGGAATGACCCCATTTCCAACAATTGTGACATTGTGGAACACCAGGGTTCATATTAGTGCCTCTGATGGTGGCAATGTGGCAACCATAATTGAACAAGTGATTTATAAGAAGCTTAGCTTTAGATCCATTCTGGGAGTCCCAGATGTCACGCCAGATAATTGCCATGTCTGATTTTGGGAAAGCCTTGATGACTCTTGGATGCCAGAGAGATGGTTTCGAAAAAACCTGTGTTCGCAATGAAGTTAGTGATGTCGTCATTGGTAAGTTTGTTGCTGCTGGATTGGGTGTAGGAGATGCCTGTGATTTTTAGGTATGACTTGGACTGAGGGAGGCGAGGAGTTCAAACTTCGCCGTTGTTGATGCCATCAATTGACTTGATGTATCATTCTATTGAGGTGAGGTCACTGGGAGCAGGGACACTGTTAGTTACGATGGAAATGCTGCCCGGGCAAGGTCGGATATATTCGGCATGTGTGTTTGACTTGATGTTTTTGAGGAGGTTATTGATGAGGTGGACGTGAGAGCCAGCGTCTGTCATGATTGCTTCGGCATGTTTGTCGAAAAGTGGGACAATGGCTTGTTTTCTTGAGGGACCTTTAGTTGTGATTTGATTGGTTTTGATGGAAGGTTTGTCGAAAGCTGCGTTGTGGATTTCGATGATTCTCTTGTTTGGTAGAGCGGGAAAAGCCTCTTTGATCTCGAGGATGTTTGCGGCGGAAGACGCGACCTGTGCGAAAGATTTGGTAGAGGGAAGACTAGTTTTACCTTTATTAGATTTTCCTGCATTGTGATGTTTAGATCTCTCAAGTTGTTCCTTTGAGGGGCGAGGAGGGACCGGAGGGGGAATCTTCTTAACAGTATTGCGATTAGAAGGCGAAGGTAGGGGGGGGGCTGATATTGATAAGTTGTGACATGACCTTCTTGCGGAATGAGATCGTATCAGACGTGTTAAGCTGATCCCAGCCCGCTTCAAAAATGGCGGAGATGAAAGACCAGGCCGCTTCGCCAAAGGGTTCGAGTTAGGGGATACTGTTACCATTGTGATCTTCAAGGTTCCTCTGTCTGAAGAACGTAGCAATGCGTGAGAGGGAGCACGCGATGTTACGGACATCGCCTTGGAGGAACTCATTGGTGCCGAAGATAGAAGTGGCGCTGAAGTCACCGTCCCACAGATTGGGGTCGGCCGGAACGTTGGCGCTGTATGGGATGATAGACGGAGGGGCCGGCTGAGGTGTAGTTTCATCGTGTAGTGGAGTGGGGTTAGACGCCGCCACGTTGTAGCTGTTTGTAGGCGCTAACGCTGGGAAAGACAGGTCATGGACGAGAGCGGAGGGCACCTCAACTTGAGAGGGGATGGGGTCGCTAACTTCAACGTCCATGTTGTTCTGAGAGGCAACTCTCTCAGCATAGTCCATTTCTGAAGGAGGGGACGAGTCCATAGGTGAAAGGGAAGGGCTGCATGGCTCCGCCGTACTAGATCGAGATAGAGAGCGGTCGCGATGTATGTTGAAGACGGTGTCGGCAGGCCTTTCAACGTATATGTTGGAAGAAATATTGCTGAAACATTGGGGGTTTAGGCTCAAGGGGAAACCAGACGGTGTATTCGCTAAACTACTCTCTGGTGCTACCATTGATGATGGTGGTATGGGAGTAAGAAGCGATGTGGTTATGTATTCTACTTGCTATAATATCTTTCCATTTTCACCAGTAGCTGAAACTTATGACTCGGTATTGAATCCGGCGATTGCCTAATGTAGATCAATTTCCTGTATGATCCTTCTTGCACAGTCTTTCTCTTTCTTCAGATCTTCTAGTGCAATGGAATTCAATGACGATCAATGTCATGCAGTTAAAACTTCAATAACGGCATCCGAATTCGATGTTGAGATAGGCATATGCCAGAAGATGACACAGACAATCAATGCTTGGATTGCTTGGGCAATATTATTAAAGGAAACACTACAGACAGATTCATTGATGTCAGTTCACTATGCTTATTATTATCACTCTCAGATGCTCATTCACCTACAGTTGCACCTGATTTACTGAAATTTGCTGCTCTTGATGCCTTGAAAACATTGGACAGGCCAATCGAATTCCTTCTCGACAGGGAAGAGCCCCCACATCAGGCTGCAGGAAGAACTCCGCCCTGCACGTCCAGCACCTAGAATTAAGGTTCCGCCTTCTCGTACCTCGAAAGCGACATTTTTGTTCATTCCTTCAGCCAACATCGCTGCAGCTTGCAATGTAGTCCCAGAGTCCGAGTTTCTGATTCTGAAATGCCCAGTTTGCTCAAGAACCACTTTTACCTCCCTTCAGGGATTATTGAATCATGCTCGCATTTCGCACGTACTTGAGTGGGGTACCCATGAGGAGTGTGTACAGGCCTGCGCAACTGTCGATCCAGATTCAACGTCCAAGATGGCATTGAAGTTGGGGTTGGCACAATATTGCCCGGTCTTCGAACATTCTTTGAGATGGCTGTGGGGCCCTCTCGTCGTGAAAGTGCTAGTAGAAGTATACCATTCCTTGGGACTGACTATCCCACTTGTGGTTATCTCACTAAGACTCTCGGACTACACGAAGATACCCCCGCTCTAGCACCTTTTTGAGGGGAAGAACCCATTCGCAGGGGTATCAGAGTATATGAGCAAGATGAACAGGTCGACATATGTACACCCATTCAGGATACTGCTGCACGCACAGTCCGTGCTGGGGTACGGTTCATGAAAAGAGGTGAAGTCTTGCAAACTGAGAAGATGGAAGTTACTGCAAAGACAGGAGCAGATGCCTGGAAAGAGGAATCAAATGAATTCAATGGAATATCTGAAGGTGTACGTTCCCAGCGGGCACTCGATGCTGCCACCATGAGGTTTCATTTCACGACAAGAATCATCGTGACTGATCGAAGTTTGTCGATTGCTTCTGGTATGTCCTTGTATCTTGACGGTCTAGATAATATACTCAGAGCATCATCAGATCAAGAGACAGTCTTCTCTCACAAATGAATGTTGACTGTTGATGCACCATCCTACGTAGGTGTAGAGATTTCGGACCGTTGGCCTTTATTCAATGTCGTAACTCTAGGCTCATAACATCACAACCATCCTTCGAAGCATGAGCGTGACTCCTCTGTCCTCAGTCGAGACCGTCAGGTGTTCAAAGCCGGAAGTAAATTGCCCTCCTTTCATAGTCGTCGGCCTTGCTTCTGAGTCATTTC
>Ga0153996_1001002_pt1 | contig 11865 bp, 8 predicted proteins | sample TSNC080MetaG_FD_104728 | JGI IMG/M metagenome (GOLD analysis project Ga0153996, IMG submission 104728) | Attine ant fungus gardens microbial communities from North Carolina, USA - TSNC080 MetaG | ecosystem: Host-associated > Fungi > Mycelium > Unclassified | place: USA: North Carolina, Lumber... | reverse complement strand
GCAGCTTATCCGGCGGAAATCAACAAAAGGTAGTGATTGCCAGGGCTTTTAGCAGAGATCCGGATGCGCTTATTATCGCTCATCCGACCAGAGGTGTGGATATCGGCGCAATGGAATATATCCACCAGCAAATGACCCGGCTAAGAGACAGCGGTAAGGCAATTTTATTGATCTCCGCCGATTTGGATGAAGTCCGGGTAATGAGTGACCGGATCCTGGTTCTTTATGAAGGTGAAATTGTCAGGGAGAGTATGCCGGGAGAACTGAGTGAGGTGCAGCTGGGGCTGCTGATGACCGGGGCAAAGTCTGCTTTAGAAAAGGGGGTCTGGATGAATGAGAGAGAAAATGCAGCAAATTAAAGATACAAAGGCCTTTCAATCTCTGATAACATCAGTCATTGCGCTGGTAATCTCTTTGCTGCTGGGAGCAGTCATTATTTGGCTCAGCGGATATTCACCGGTCGAATCCTATAAAGCAATTTTAGGCTTTTCGCTGGGGACGAAAAAAGGTATTGCCTTGTCCTTAAGTCAGGCAACGCCGATTATGTTCACCGGTTTAGCGGTTGCAATTGCATATAAAGTAAGGATGATTAATACCGGAGCGGAAGGGCAGCTCTATGTGGGGGCTATGGCAGCAGCGGTAGCTGGTGCATATATTACATTTTTGCCCCGGGCAGTGCATATCCCGGCAGCTATGTTTTGCGGAATTATGGCCGGAGGATTGGCAGCCCTTTTTGTTGCCTTCTTGAAAGTGCGTTTTGGTGCAGGCGAAGTGATCACTTCATTAATGCTGAACCAGGTATTGATATTATTTACCAGCTATTTAGCCAATGGTCCATTAAAGTCAGAGGGCAGCGGTCTGGCGCAGACAGAGATGATTCTGGAAACAGCCGAGCTGACGAGATTGATTCCTAAAACCCAGCTGACAACAGCGGTTCTGATAGCAGTTATTGCAGCCTTTATTTTACATTTTATCCTGACAAGAACAACTTATGGTTATGAAATGAAGGCAATTGGTTTAAATGTGGATGCTGCCAAGACAGCAGGAATCCATGTTTCAAGAATTTATCTGCGCACCTTTTTTATCAGTGGGGCAATCGCCGGATTATGTGGAGCCTCTATGGCTCTTGGTACCAACCATCGTTTTGTGGAAGGATTTTCCGTTAATTACGGATTTGCCGGCATTTCTGTTGCCGCCCTGGCAGCATATAATCCGCTGGGAGTTATTTTATCAGCGATCTTGTTTGGCGTTTTAAAAGCAGGCTCAATAACCTTGAATCGAACGACACCGGTACCGATTGAGTTTGTAGATGTAATTCAGGTTTTGGTGGTGATATTGGTGGCAGCGCCAACGCTGATCCGAGCATTGATCAAGCCATTTTCATTATTGGTGAAAGGAGGGAAGTAAATGGGAAATATCGCAAATTTAACTTATGTAGTGTTGGTTTCTACGCTGCGAATGTCAGTTCCATTGATATTAGCATCGACCGGGGGCGCCTTTTCCATTCGCTGTGGTGTCAGCGATCTGGGCTGTGAAGGAATGATGATAGCAGGCGCCTTTTTTGGTATGCTGGGATCTTATATCACCGGCAATCCCTGGCTCGGTCTTGTTACAGCAATGCTGTTTGGTGCTATCTTTTCCATGATTCATGCAGTGATGCATGTGACTTATCGGGTGAATGCAACCATTAGCGGAATGTGTGTCAATTTGTTAGGAACAGCCATTACTCCCTTGCTTTTACAGGTGATTTGGGGTGTCCGGGGAAAATCTGCGCAGGTAGCGGCATTTTCACCGCTTAATCTGGAATGGATGAAAAAGATACCTGCGATCGGCAGGATGATGGCAGCACAAAATATTATCTTTTATCTTACGATTGTATTGGTGGTTCTGGGGTGGATGTTTTTATTTAAAACAACCGCCGGACTGCGGATGAGAATGGTTTCAGAAAATCCCCAGGCAGCCAGCACGGTAGGTATCAATGTTACCGGCTATAAATATTTTGGTGTTATGATGAGTGGTATTTTTTGTGGACTGGGAGGCGCTTATTTATCACTGGGGCAAATGAATATGTTTATCGATGGAATGACATCCGGCCGCGGTTATATAGCGGTAGTAATCAATGCTTTTGGCAGATTCAGCCCCCTTGGAGCGCTGGCCGGCAGTATCTTTTTTGGATTTTTTGATTCATTGCAGACGGTTTTTCAGGGTTCTGTGATACCGACTCAGTGGATGATGATGCTGCCTTATATACTTACGCTGGCGGTAATATCAGTGGGCCTTAGAAAGTCCCGTTCACCGGCAGGCGTAGGAAAATATCATGAATGAGGAGGATTAAAAAATGGGAGATATCAATTGGCAGAGTGCACAAAGACCCACCGATAGTGAAGGAAGACAATATCACATTCAGTGTAAGGAGGGAGAAGTAGCCAGACATGTATTGCTTCCGGGTGATCCGAAAAGGGTCGGTAAGATTGCTGCTATGTGGGATGAAGGGCAGCTTGTGGCGGAATATCGTGAACATGTTACTTATACAGGTAAATTAGGCGATATGGATATTTCGGCCTGTTCGACCGGTGCCGGCGGAGGATCGACAGCCAGTGCCCTGGAAGATCTGGCAGAACTGGGATGCGATACGCTGATCCGGGTTGGAACCTGTGGAGCCATACAGGATTATATTAAGCCAGGTGATTTGATTATCAGTACCGGATCAGTGCGAAAGGAAGGTACCAGCGACGGATATGTGATCAGTGCTTATCCGGCAGTGGCCGACTATGAAGTGACACTGGCTTTGATCGAGGCCGCCGAGCAACTGGGATACCCATATCATGTGGGGATTGGTTATACCGCCGCATCCTTCTTTTGCGGACAGGGCCGGCCGGGAGTTCGCGGATATCAGCAAAGTTTTATGAAGGATATTTTACCTGATATGCAGGCTGCCGGGGTATTGAATTCCGAGATGGAAGCCGCAACTGTATTTACAATCAGCAGTTTGTACAAGATGAGAGCCGGAGCGATCTTTACCGTCGTTGCTAACCGCGTTAATAATTCTTTTGAATATGACAGCAGCACCGTGAACCGGAATTTGGAAGTGGCTAATTTGGCGATGCGGATTTTATGGGATTGGGAACTGAAAAAGAAAGCGGCGGGCAGGAAGTATTTTTCGCCTTCGCTGTTGAAGAATGTTTCGATTTCCGCTTTATAGACAGTTTTGTAGCAATAATCAGCGAGGAGGCAAATGCCACCTCGCTGATTATTGTTGATCGGTTTTCTTGATTTCCCTGAAAGCGGTAGAAAACCAGGCAAGTGAAAGGGACCATTGACTTGGGCGGAAATATGTCGTCCAGGTTTATAATTTGCTTGTTTTTCTCTTGATGTATACTCGATTTGTGGTATAATAGCATCACACAGGTATTTACATTATTAAAAAGGGAATAATTAGGATAGATATGCATAAAGATGAAGCTAGAATAAAGCGCCTGTTTCCGTCATATTTTGAGCTTTTCAAACTACCTGATGGCGCTGGAGAAGAGGAAATACAAGTATATAGAGCATGTAAAACCTGCAAATGTGACAAAGAATCATTTACCCCATCATATGAAGAAAAAGGGTTTAAACACAATGAGGGGGATGACCCAGATGATCCGGGCCAATATTCGCTTTCTACATATGAAAAACCAAAAGATTGCAAGCGCTTTGTTAAGCTTAATAGTGAGTTTCAAAAACCATACAAAATTGCATTTGGTATCACACACCCCCAATATGGACTCGTTCAACGTACCAAAGAAAGAAAAATTAAGTACAAAAGTTCACATGTTGATTATTGGCTGTATGAAGAAGCCACTCCATATGAGAAATTCGAGATGATTGAAGATTTTGATTCTTATCTTGAAATATACAAAAAAGAGAGAGAAGGAGGTAACTGGTGTGAAAGACAACTTGTTTAGTATAGATAAATTAGGACAGTTAATGATAGATAAAATCTTTTTTGAGACAAACTATCCGATTTTATTTACCTGTGTGAATGAAAAAAATGATTTGTTCTTATGTGTTTGTTGCCAGAATAATATAGATGCTCAAAAATGGCTTATTACCAGAACAACAGCAGGAATTATTGTCGATATGCTGGAAGATAAAATAACTTTGCGTGAAGCATTTCTACAATACAGAGATGTCCAATATGTAGTAATAGACGATTATAGCGATATCACTATATCAAATGGTGATGAGGAATATTGGAATGATAATAGTATATATTTGCCTGATAAGGGTGAATATATTGAAGCTGAAGATGGTGAGTTTTACGAAGAAATCAGACATTATACGCTCCGGAATGTTTTAGATACCACATCAGTTGCAGATAGCAATTCAACTTACCTTTATTATAATGTTTCTCAACAACATTTTGAGTTTATTATTGACAGGTGCTACAAGTCAATAATGCCCCACCACATAATGGGATTTCATCACAAGTTTTTTATAACACCTGAATCAATCAAAATCATTGTAAATCAAAGTATTAAATTGTCATATGAATTAGAACAGAATCCAAAACAAGAAAATACCAACAATTCGTTAGATTATAATGAAGATGATATGTTGGCTGCATAGGTGGCTTAAATGAGAGAAAGCAATTTTCGATTTTCAGACCCCAAAATAATAGAGTCGGAGTTTTTTGTTAACGATTCATTTGAAGAGGAGAATTTTGAGGGATTTGAAATGGCTACGATTACTCATAACAGAGCAAATAAAGATAAAACAGAAGCCATTGTTTCTCTTGAAGTTATAGTTGGTGGGAAAACTGATAGCTATCCATTTTATCTTAGAGTAGTAAATCAAGCGCATTTTAGCTGTGATAATCCAGAAACATTTGACAGGTTAATTGATACTAATGCTCCTGCCTTATTGTTATCGTACATAAGACCTTATGTTGCAATGATTACTACTCAAGCTGGTATAAGTCCGCTTCATATTCCTTTCATGAACTTTACTAAACAAAACGACACACCAGAAGATTCTTAAGAATACAGTCACTATAACGAAAAGCACCTATTGGGGTTCAATAGATGCTTTTTGTCTATAAAAATATATTTTGGTCATAACAGTGACATCTTTGCTCCTGTGGTCTTCATCTAATGATTCGCTGTATCGGTGAATGCCGTATCGGGGCTAATATAACCCACACCGCAGACCGCCAGGTCGCTCCGCTGCCATACCATCCACCCGTTGTCATAGCTGGAATTGGTGAGGATTTGCGGATTGCCGCTGCCGGGAACGTAGACCACGGCAAGGTTATCCGTTATTTCGTTTGATGCCGGGGTATACCTCATCCCCAAGGTGATCAAGCCCTTACTGAAATTGGAAATATTCTCCGTCTTATCACCGTTCTTGTAGCTGACGGTTATATCCCATGCCGGGCGGCTGCCGATATATGCCCTCACCTCGTCGGAGAGATTGGAGAACCGGGCGGCCGATACCGTGACAGCTTTGCCGCCGCTCTGCCTGTTGATTTCCATGATGGCCGCGAGGTCGAGCCGGAACCGGAACGAGTTGGTCGTGATGGCCGTGTCCTTGATGCCCGCCGATTCCAGCAGTGCCAGTGCGTCGGCGTTAAAGGTGATGTTCAGGCTGTCGATGTCGGCAATTGTGGTGAAATTGAACTCCAGCGCGTAGCCGTAGTTCTCATGGCCTTGCCTTTCCGCTTCATCCTTTGCCTTGTCAAGCGCCTGCTGTACCATATCTTTTGTGATGGTAAAAGCGAGGGCGTTGTTTTCATCCGGCAAAGTGGTTAGTGTCGTCCTGGCGGTTGAGGGATAGCCGGGTGTTGTCATGACCGTCACGAGGTAGGTGGTGGCCGGGGTGTAGGAATAGCTGTCGCTGTCGTCGGAGGACGAACTGCCGCCTGTATAGGTGAAGTTTGCGGTAATCGTTGTGGCATTACCGGGCATGGTGAAGGTAGTGCCTGCGCTGTCGGCATCGCCGAAGCTGCCTCCGTTCGAGGAAGTCCAACCGTTGAACCTGTAATAGCGGTTGGCACCGGCGGCAATGTTGATAACGTCGCCCTGCGCGTAGCTGCCGCCTGTTCCCGCCGTGATGCTGCCGCCTGTCCCGGCATTGATTGTCAGGCCGTAAGTAGTTGGAGCGTTGATGATAAATGCCGTGCTTTCGCTGCCCATAAAATTCGTACTCGCCGCCTTTGCCGTGACAGTTGCGGTGGCGGTTCCCACGCTGGCATTGTTTGCATAACTTACGTCATATTCCGAAGCCGGAACGGTGATGCCGCCGGTTACAATACTTGTTACGGCTGGTGTAACCGCGCTGTCCGTGTAAATATGCGGCCCCGCCGCAAGGGTAATTGATGCGCCGGTGAGCGATCTTTTCTCAATGTCGAAGGTCACCGTCTTTGTGCCGGTGTAGTTGCCCTGTCCGTTCAGTGTGACGTTGCCAACCTCTGTCCCGGCGTCGATATTCGTGCCGTATGTGTTGGTGTAATCGCCGCTTGTGATGGCGATTGTTCCGTCCGACACAGTAAAGACAGGCTGTAATTGGCTGCCCGTATAAATGCGGTCGCCTGTGACCGATACCGTCACGCCCGAAATGTCGCGGGGTTCTACGGTAATATTGAGTGTAGCCGTAGCCTGATTATAGTTGTTGTCAGCCGCTTTTGTGGCCGTGACAGTTGCGGTGCCCGCGCCGGTAATTGTCACCGCGCCGCCCGACGTCACTGTCAGCACATTGTTGGCTGGAGCGGAGAACGTCGCCGCGCCGTCGCCGGAGCCGCCGCCGGTTGATAGTGTAAAGCCGTTATCTCCATAGGTAATCGTCGCGGGGTTGCCGGTTATGGACAGCGCCGATTGGTCGGCCAGCCCTACGCCGATGGTGCGATTCGCATTGTTGGTGTTGTAATAATCGGTCTGACCGTTATACGTCGCCGTGTAGGTATGGCTGCCCGCTGTGGGATTATTGACGGTATACGCCGCCACGCCGGAAACGTCTAATGCGACATTAGCCGCCAATGTCGTGACGCCCTCGCTGAACGTAACCGTCCCCGTGGGTATCGCGCCGGTTCCAACTTTGGACACCGTGGCGGTCAGGACGATGGGTGCGGTGATGTTCGAGCCGCCCGTGGCGTCAAGGCTTACGTTGGGCGTGGCCGCGCTGACCGTGACCGTGCCGGAGGTTACGCTGGCTGCGGCGTATTCGGAATCCGCCGCTTTGGTGGCGGTGATGGTGAACGTCCCCGCCTTGTGAATCGTCACAGTATTACCCGACACGCTGACAACGCCGGGATTGCTGGAAATATAGCTCACCGCGCCGCCGCCGGAGCCGCCAGAGGTGGAAAGGTCAAACGTCGCGTTGCCGTAAGTATAGCTATTACCAAGTCCGGTGATGGACAACGCCGCCTGTGCGCCGAGGTCAACCGTGTAGCCGGTTATCTGTGCCGCGTTCGCTGCGCTGTTGTTCGCGTCACCGGCGAAAGACGCGCCGAAGCTGTACGTCCCCGGCGTCAAGCCTGTAACGGTGTATGTCGCCTCACCGTTTGCGTCTGTTGTAGCAGTTTGCGAACTGCCGCTGCTTCTCGTAAAGGTGATTGTTTTGCCAGAATTACCGCCAGCCGCGCCCGTCAGGGTGGCCGTCAGCGTTACATTGCCAGGATAGGTCTGTGTACTTGTCGGGGACGCGGAAAGCGTCAGCGACGGTGTGGCGATAAACACCGCTGCTATCGTATGGTTGCCGGTTACGTTTGTAAAGGTGTAGGTGCCGCTGGAAACGGCGGCGGCATCGTTATTATTGTCCACAAGCACCTGATGAATCACGTAGCCGCTGTCCAGCGTGATGGTAAAGGTCGCGTCAGCGCCTTCGCTAACCTGAACGCTGCCGGAGGGAGATATGCTGCCGCCCGTCCCTGCCGAGGCCGTGATGATGTGGAGAGTCGCGTCAGCGCCCGTGCCCGAACTGTCGCCGCCTGCGCCGATATCCGCGCCGTTGTTGCCGGAGCCGCCACCGGAGCCGCCGTTCGCGTTAACTGTTCCGCCATTGATAGTGATGATTCCGGCCGCGCCGCCCTGATTGGTGCCGCCGCCTCCGCCAATGCCCGCGCCGCCGTTGATGCCACCGTCGCTGACGTAGCCGTCACCGCCGGTCGCGGTAACTGTTCCGCCGTTTATGATGACGGTGCCGCCCGAACCGCCACCGTAACCGCTGCCGCCACCGCCGCCGATGCCGGCGCCGCCGCAGTTGCCACCGCCGGTGCCGGAACCGCCGGTCGCGGTAACTGTTCCGCCGTTTATGGTGACGGTTCCGCCATCGCCGCCTGGAAAAGCACCACCGCTCGCACCGCCACCGATACCCGCACCGCCACTGGCGCCGTTGGCGATGACCGTGCCGCCGTTTATGGTGATGATGCCGCCATTACAATTATCGTTGCTGCCGATACTCGCAGCGTTGCCGCCGATGCCCGCGCTGCCGAGTCCGCTGTTGGCGGTCAGGCTGCCCGCGCCGCCGATGGTAAGCGTTGTGCCCTCTGCGGATCGCAGGCCCGCGAAACCAGCAGCGGCGCTTGCGAGAGTGTTTGTCCCCGTAATCGTGAGGTTGACGGTGCAGCCGGATTCAATAGCGAACGCCGCGCCGTTAAGACTGATTGCGTTGATAGTCACGCCGTCAAGCGTAATGTCAAAGGTGCCTGTTGCTGGCGTACCGCCGCCCACATAAACGCGGTAACTCCCACCCGCGTCGCCGGTGATGGTGTATGTGTTGTCAGGGTCTTTTATCCAGATAGTGTTGCCATTATCTATCTCCCAGCCATCGCCAGCACCCGGCGTACCGGGGCTTGCGAGGTTTATGGAAACCGCCGCCGCCGTCGGCTGTATGCCCGTAATCCCCGGCGTGACATACGCCTCCCGCGTTACGGTGGCGGTCACCTTCGCGTCGCCGGGGTGCGCCGCCTGATAGGTGATGGTATACGGTATCGCCGGGAAGGGCGGGCCGTCCGGTATGGCCGGGTTTTGCATATTCAGCCCGCCAACGTCCTTGACCGTGACCGTCACGGCCTCGCCGTTTTCGTCCACGGCAGTAACCCCCGCCAGCAGGTCGGCTTCCGTGACCGCGACGCCCTCGGTCAGATATAGCGCCGTTGGATCGCCGTACTCATCCTCATCAATGAGAATGGTCACGGCGGCGGACTTGCCGGAACCGTCCACCGTCAATTCGTCACAGTTTTCATCGCATACGTGGTCACAGGCCACGGCCTCTATGTAGCCGCAATCGTCATCGCAGAAATGATTACAGACAATTTGCTCTGCATCGGCCCGTGTTGCATCAGATTGCGTTGCCTCGGATTCGGTGATATTCTCCCACTCGCAATACTCGTCGTGCACATGCCGGCACTCCGCGCCCTCCACATAGGAGCAGTCAGCCAGGTGGTCATCGACCGCCTGGCAGGAGTGAGTACAGCCGCTTTGCGCCGCCGCTCCCGTTAAGGGTATCATCCCCACCAGCAGACATACTGTCAGCAGCAGGGAAAGGATTTTGTTTAATGCTTTCTTCATTGCTCATACCTCCGTTATCTGTTAAATTGAATATTATGGTTCCCCATCATCTCATAATTTCCGGGTGCCACGGTCGCCCCGCCCCGTCGATGCGCCGCAAGGCCTCGCCGACGCGCAGGGGCGTAACCGGCTTAGTCAGATAATCCAGCGCATGCAGCCGGAAACCCTCGGTGCCGTATTCGGTCAAATCGCTGACAAGGAACATGGGCAGGTCTTTGTCCATCCCCCGGATATTCCAGGCGGTTTGTACGCCCCGCATGTTGTCCACGCCGATAAAGGTCATGTCGTAGGGGCTGCCCGCGTCGCGCCTGGCCTCAAAGTCATAAGTGAAGGTTACCGAGTCTGTAAATACCATCATGGCTGCCTCCACGCCCTGTTCGCGGTAATGCTGCCGTACGGCCCCGGCGGTATGAGCGCAGTCCGACGCATTATAATCAAATACGGCAATTAGTTTTTTCTCCATATTCTCACCTCATTCCCAAAACGTACGACTTTCGTAATTACAGTGTATAAAATTATCCCGAAAAAACAACAGGTTTGGCCTGAACGGGCGTATATGGCCTAAACGGGAAAAAGAAGTACAGTTTTCTGGCAAAATTTAAGAGGAGGCAATACCCCCTCTTAAATTTTGCTGATCTGTCCCCACTTACCCGGCTGCCATCAGAAAATCCACGCGGGTGATGGTCGTGTCGGGGGAGAACACTGTCGCGCCGGTGCCGGGGATAGACCTCCCCGGCTTGCTCAACGTCAATGTTATCCTTCACCTAATGATTCTCTGTATCGGTGAACACTGTATCGGGGGTAATATAACCAACACCGCAGACCGCCAGGTCGCTCCGCTGCCATATCATCCACCCGTTGTCATAGCTGGAATTGGTGAGGATCTGCGGATTGCCGCCGCCGGGAACATAGACCACGGCGAGATTATCCGTTATTTCGTTTGATGCCGGGATATACTTCATCCCCAATGTGATCACACCCTTACCGAAATTGGAAATATTCTCCGTCTTATCACCGTTCTTGTAGCTGACGGTTATATCCCATGCCGGGCGGCTGCCGATATATGCCCTCGCCTCGTCGGAAAGATTGGAGAACCGGGCGGCCGATACCGTGACGGCTTTGCCGCCGCTCTGCCTGTTGATTTCCATGATGGCCGCGAGGTCGAGCCGGAACCGGAAAGCATTGGTCGTGACTGCCGTTTCCTTGATGCCCGACGATTCCAGCAGTGCCAGCGCGTCGGCGTTAAAGGTGATGTTCAGGCTGTCGATGCCGGCGGTGGTGTTGAAATCGAACTCCAGCGCGTAGCCATAGCTTTCGTGACCTTGCCTTTCCGCTTCCGCCTTTGCCTTGTCAAGCGCCTGCTGTATTATATCTTTCGTGATGGTAAAGGCGAGGGCGTTGTTTTCATCCGGCAAAGTGGTCAGTGTCGTCCTGGCGGTTGAGGGATAGCCGGGTGTTGTCATGACCGTCACGGGGTAAGTAGTGGTCGGGGTATAGGAATAGCTGTCACTATCGCTGTCGCTGGAAGACGAGCCATCTGTGTAAGTAAAGTTTGCGGTAATCGTTGTGGCATTACCGGGCATGGTGAAGGTAGTGCCTGCGCTGTCGGCATCGCCGAAGCTGCCTCCGTTCGAGGAAGTCCAGCCGCTGAACCGGTAATAGCGGTTGGCACCGGCGGCAATGTTGATAACGTCGCCCTGCGCGTAGCTGCCGCCTGTTCCCGCCGTAATGCTGCCGCCTGTCCCGGCAGTGATTGTCAGAGCGTAAGTGGTGGGAGCGTTGATGATAAATGTCGTGCTTTCGCTGCCCGTAAAATTCGTACTCGCCGTCTTTGCCGTGACAGTTGCGGTGGCGGTTCCCACGCTGGTATTGTTTGCATAACTTACGTCGTATTCCGAAGCCGGAACGGTGATGCCGCCGGTCACAATACTTGTTACGGCTGGTGTAATCGCGCTGCCCGTGTAAATATACGGCCCCGCCGCAAGGGTAATTATTGCACCGGTGAGCGATCTTTTCTCAATGTCGAATGTCACCGTCTTTGTGCCGGCGTAGTTGCCCTGTCCGGTCAGCGTGACGCTGCCGCCGTCTATCCTGGCATCGATATTCGCACCATAGGCGTTGGTGTAGTCGCCCGTTGTAATGGCGATCCCACCGTCCGCCACGTCAAATACAGGTTGTAGCTGGCTCCCCGTGTAGACATGCGGCTCGTCCAACACCGTCACCGCCACGTTGTCGATGTCGCGGGGCGCTACGGTAATGCTCAGCGTAGCCGTAGCCTGATTATAGTTGTCGTCAGCAGCTTTTGTGGCCGTGACAGTTG
>Ga0153996_1001001_pt1 | contig 11874 bp, 11 predicted proteins | sample TSNC080MetaG_FD_104728 | JGI IMG/M metagenome (GOLD analysis project Ga0153996, IMG submission 104728) | Attine ant fungus gardens microbial communities from North Carolina, USA - TSNC080 MetaG | ecosystem: Host-associated > Fungi > Mycelium > Unclassified | place: USA: North Carolina, Lumber... | reverse complement strand
CAGGCCATATTATATGCGTTTGCAAATAAATTTTTAAAAGCGGAAGATCTAACAAATTTGAAAGGGGTGATATCATTGACATTATTAGGACAAATGTTAAGAGAAGATGGTAAGATCGAAGGTAAGATTGAAGATATACTCGATTTATTAGGCGAATTGGGTGAAATCCCCATCGCACTAAAGGAAAGAATCAGAAAAGAAACTAATATTGAGGTACTAAGTAAACTGCTTAGATATGCAGCAAAATGTAAATCAATTGACGAATTTATACAAAAAGCTTTATAAAATTGTAGTTCTGTAAACCTTATTGCTGGCAGGTAATTAAAGGTTTGCAGGACTTTTTTGATTGATAAAACTCTTTGGCTATATGGAGTGTGAGCGTGGGATGAAAAATGCGACTGCTTTGATGTCCGACTGTAACTATGGATTAAAGCACAACATCTCTGCGAAGGAAATCGTTTTGTTTGAGGCAGCAGGAACCAAAATATCAAGAGGCATTCTGAACTGCCTGAACCATTTAAAGCCGGGAATCAGTGAAATAGAGGCTTCCGGATACTGTGAATTTGATGGAAGCCCGGCGAATATGCACCCCAATATCAACTTTGGCGAAACGAATGTGGCACTCGGCCTGAACAGTCCGACAGAGCAGGAGCGGCTGGCTTATGGAAAGCCGCTGGGCATAGGCTACGGCCTGCGGGGAAGCCTGGTACATAAATGTGGAATGTATCTGCGGGGGGCAGAGGACTTGCTGGTAATCGCAGATGAACAGCTCCGGGAACAGGTAGCGCGTCTCGCTCCTGGCTGCTGGGAGCGGATTCAGGCGAGAAGAGCATGGATCAGGTCGGTTTTGAACATTGACTTGGGCGAAGAGGTTCTTCCGCTTTCGGATTTAAGCTGTATATGTTTTCCGTATATGGCAGATACAAGTATTGTTCTTGCATGTGAATAAGTGTTTAGGAGCCAGGTTAAGAAATGTGGAAAAAAGAAGATGATAAGATCGAACTTGTGGATATCTCGGAGCCGGCCTGTGATTGTTCGGGGGTTCCGGTTGGATTAACGGACCAGACGATGCTGGAACGGAAGCAGCGTGTACTGGAAAAAATGAAAGAGCGAAAACTGGATACGCTGGTTTTTTATTGTGATGTGGAGCATGGCATGAATTTTGAATATCTGGTTGGATTTTTCACAAGATTTGAAGAAGCACTTTTAGTCTTGCATCAGGATGGGAGTGCATTCATAGTGGCGGGAAATGAAAATCTGAATAAGGTTTCAAAATCCAGAATTCCGGCAAAAGCGGTCCATGCGCCTCATTTCTCACTGCCAAACCAGCCGGCAGGAACAAGATCGTTTGGGGAACTGTTAAAAGATACGGATATCAGGCCAGGTTCCCGTGTCGGCGTTGTAGGGTGGAAGAATTTTACAGGACCAGAAACGGAGTGCTTCTATTTATTTGATATCCCGCATTTTATTTTGGCGGCGCTCAGAGTGCTGGTGGGAGATGAACAGAAAGTCACGAATGAGACGGACTTAATGATAGGAGAAGAGGGAGTCCGCCGTACCAACAATGCCAACGAACTGGCACATTATGAATTTGGGGCTTCGCTGGCGTCGGATTGTATGATGCAGGCGATGAACCTGCTAAAACCCGGTGTGAGCGAAATGGAGCTGGGGGATGCACTGGTGCGGCATGGACAGCATACGAATGTCGTTACCATAGCGTCCTCGGGGGCCAGGTTTGTGAAAGGAAATATGTATCCAACAGAAAAGCGCTCATACCCGGGAGATCCGGTTTCGCTAACCGTAGGGTATAAAGGTGGATTGTCCAGCCGGGCGGGGTATGCAGTTTACCAGGAGAATGAGCTGCCGGATTCAGCCAGGAACTATCTGGAGGAGCTGGTTTTTCCTTATTACCAAAGCTATTGCAGGTGGCTGGAGGAATTGGCGATTGGCAAAACCGGCGGAGAACTCTATGCCCTGGTACAGGAAATCATGCCGCAGGAGGAATTTCACTGGGGGTTGTGTCCGGGACACCTGACGGCTGACGAGGAGTGGATGTGCTCGCCAATTTACAGTGGTTCTAAAGAACGGCTGAAAAGCGGAATGCTGTTTCAGATTGATATCATACCGTCCAAACCTGGAATGGGAGGCGTAAGTGCGGAAAGTACGGTTGCACTCGCAGATGAGTTCCTGCGAAATGAAATTCAGATGACGGATCCTGGTCTGTGGAATCGGATTGAAAGGCGCCGCAGTTACTTGATGGAGGTGCTGAATATCCGCATTGGCAAGGAACTTTTGCCGATGTGCGGCAGTGTAGCTTATCTGCGGCCGTTTTTGTATAGTCGGCGTATGGCGTTAAGGCGGCGGTGGCAGGAATGTACTGCTTTTTAAGTCAAATTAAAAAAAACAAGAACAGCATGCCTGGTGCGTATCAGACTTGCTGTTCTTGCTTTTATAAGCATGATACTCACATCCATAACCATTTATAGGACAGTATGCCAAACAGGATAAATCTGGATATTGACGAGGAGGGAGGGAATTTTGACAAGTAAAGAAAATATAGAGAACCAGATGCTACAATCGGAATTGTAAAAAAGATATAAAACCACTTAATAAAAAGCATATAGGAAGAGGATGAGCAGGGAATCGGAAGAAATGGAAAAATCTTCTGAAGGATAAGAGCCGAAAGGAAACCGGTAAGAGTAATCATAAATTTTCCTCCGATGTGTTATAAAAGTTTGCTTTGACACTTACTATTATACCGCACCGAAGAGAAAATTTATATAAAAGAAGTAAGAAAACCCAGTAAAATCAATGGGTTTGGCAATTTAACAATTGCCTGTAAAAATCACACGAAAGGAGAATAGTAACTTATAGTGATGAGCATATGAAAGAAATAAAAGATTACATTTTAAAACTATGTTTTATATTTAAAGAAATATTTAAAGCGGGGTCAGGTGTTTTTTTTCTATCAATTGGCTCGATGCTTGTATCAGGTATTAGTCCGGTAGCCAGTACCTATTTGACTGCTAAGTTAATCGAAGAACTAACTAGTAATATCGGAAATGATTCTTCAGGTGTGTATGCAAGATTATTGATTATACTATTTTCTATGCTTTTTCTGGTAGTGATCTCATTTGCTATTGAGAATGTAAAAACGGTAATATGTTCTGTGGCGGGTTTAAAACTATCTCACAATATTGAAAATCTCGTTGCAGGCAAATTTCAAATTATTAAGCAAGATAGAATTGATAATCCGGATTTTCTGGATTTGCATTCAAATACGTTGACCAAATGCAGTTCTGAACCATTGAATTTAATGGAAGGCTTGTTTGGTATGATTGCGAATCTTATAAGCCTGATTGGATACGCAGTTATTCTTATTCGATTTAATTTACTGATATTCTTTACTATTATGGTTTTTACACTACCTATCATAATAGTGAAAAGAAAATTTCAGGGTATGCTGTTTAAGTTTTATAATGAAAGAACTATGCAGATGCGACGTATATGGTATTATCTTTCGTTAATTACCGAGCCGCAATATGCAAACGAGATCAGGGGATTCAGGTTATATGATTTCTTTCAAAGGATGAGAAAAAAGTCCTTTGATGATTTTATAAAAGGAAATAGTAAAATTGCCGCAAAAGAAATTGTGGTATCAGTAATAACCAGTTTTATCTCGATGACAGGTGCTATTTTAGTTGGAATATTCCTTATAAGAAGTACCATTAAGGGTGCAGTATCTGTGTCGCATTTTTATTTGTTAATTACAGCTACAATCACTGTCGTTACAATGTTAATTGCATTGTCAAATCAAATAGCATCAAATAGTAAAAGTATGATGTTTATTAATTACATATTTGATTATATGCAGGAACCTGGCGTTATTGAAAGTAGTAACCTTACGATTATAGAGCAGCCAGTGCATAATATTCTTTTTAAAAATGTAAGCTTCCGGTACAGTGGATCAGATCGCTACGCACTTAAAAATATAACTATCAAATTTAATACAAATGAGACAATATGTCTTGTAGGTGAAAATGGAAGTGGAAAAACCACATTAATAAAACTTTTGCTTAGAATTTACGATCCAACAGAAGGGCATATATTGCTAGACGGAACTGACTTAAAGGAGTATGACATAAATGAATTGAGAAAATTCTTTGGTGTTTTATTTCAGGATTATCTTAAGTTATCAGATACTGTAAAAAATTGTATCGGTTTTGGAAATGTTGACAATATGCAAAATGACAAAGCGGTAAAAGAAGCTGCTGAAATAACAGGAGCAAATGAGTTTATTGAGAACTACAAAGATGGATATCATACAAATTTAAGTAAAATGTTTTTTGATGATGCGGTAGAACCTTCTGGAGGGCAATGGCAAAAAATAGCAATATCCAGAGCGGTATTTTCAGATGCTTCGGTTTTGGTTTTAGATGAGCCGACGGCAGCCCTTGATCCGAAATCAGAAGTGAGTATGTTCAATACCTTTAACAAGATAAGTAAGCTTAAATCCACAATCATTATTTCCCACAGGATGTATATTACTAAATTAGCAGACAAAATCATTCTGTTAAATAATGGTGAACTTATTGAAGAAGGCAGCTTTGAAGAATTAATTCAGCTGAAAAATGAATTTTACAGTATGTATAAAATCCAAGCTGACAGTTACTCCATGACTGCCGAGTAAAGAAAGTTAAATAAAAGTTATTGGTTATTTGTAGGGCCTACTACTTAGAGAAAGGGGAAATTATGAAGAATAACAAAGTTAGTTTAAAGAAAATCAACAAGACAAACAGCTCTACAGTAAGAACCCTGGCATGCCACTGCGGTTGCGGGGGGAAAATTGTGACAGCTTATAGTAACGGTTATCTTGGACAGTTCCTGTAAGGTTATAAGCTAAGTCATAAAAAAGAATTAAATACGGCTACATAAACATGTAAGGTCACTAAAAATAAATTTTATCTATAGTAGTAGGCTGTGCAAATAATCAATAACTTGAAAAGGAAAACGAGGATGAAAAAAAATGTATTTATCTAAGATAATTAAGACAAATAGGGAAATGTATCTTTTCGATGCACTCAATACCAGTTTTACGGCAATTGAGTCAGAGGATGAAATATATGATGATATTAAGTATGCTGATTTTTTAAGAAACAGTAATTTTCGCGATATAAAACAACCATGTGAATTTGATGTAAAATATCCTTACAGTGAGGTGGAACTAAAGCGTATGTTTTCCGGTGGGATAAAAAGTATGACGTTAGCTCTTACCGAGCAGTGTAATTTGAGGTGTAAATACTGCGGATATACACCTAAATATTTAGAGGATAATTATAAACTGGAATCAATGCCGAAAGAAATTGCATTTAAAGCAATAGATATTCTGATCAATGGATCTCATGAAAGTGAGCTTTGCCATATCGGGTTTTATGGCGGCGAGCCTTTGCTAAATCTGGATCTCATAAAGGAATGTGTTGCTTACGTGAATGACAAATATCCTTTTAGAAAGCCTTCATACAATATAACAACAAATGCGGTACTACTTGTTGACAAGGTGGCGGACTTCCTGATAGAAAATGACATCCAAATAATAATCAGTCTGGATGGTCCGCAAAAGGAGCAGAATAAGTACAGAGTTGATGGAAAAGGTAATAGTAGTTTCGAGAAGGTGTTCCAAAATATTCAGGCATTATACCGAAAAGATCCTAAATATTTTCGGGAAAACGTTACCTATAATGTGGTTATGTTTAATGGTGCCAGCAATGAACTTTTTGAGGCAGTAGATACTCTATGGAAGTCAGATGTTAATATGATAGACCTTTTTCCAACAGAATATTTCATGCAAACAAGGGATAGAAGCGATAAGATTCACAAGGACGAAATAATTGATATAAAAAATTATGATTTTGCCTATAAAAATTTGTTGAAAAGTATGAAAAAGTATTATAATTCTTTCTGTGAATCAGCTTGTAGTAATACTATTTTTCCCGGTGGATTCTGTATTCCTGGAATCAGGAAGGATTTTGTTACTACAGATGGCAGAATAATTGTCTGTGAAAAAGTTGATGAAAATCAAGAAGTATTTGAAATCGGCGATGTTTATAAAGGCATTGATATCAATAAAATAGACCGACTTGTTAATAAAACGCTGGAAAGTTTAGAAAAATGTAAAAGTTGTTGGGCAGCGAAATTTTGTAAAATCTGTTTTAAAGACATTTTAAATATAAATGGCGATTTTTGTGAAAAGGCCAGAGAAGAAGTAGAACGAGAATTGGGATATTACCTTGATCAGGTAAGTAATAACAGAGGCGTGATCAATTATGTGGCAAATATCTCATTGATCTAAAGCATATCAGGAGGATAAAATGACAATTGCATTAATTGATACAGGAGTTTTAAAAAGCGTAATTAATAATAAGTGTGAAGTAAGGCACTTTTCTTTATCGGAAGGAAAGCTTGTGGAAAAATACATAGAGCCTGAAAATAGTCATGGAACAGAGTGTTTCGAAGAGATTGTTTCAAATACTGAATGTGATAAATTACAAATCATTGATTTCAATATATCTGAGCAAGATGAAAACCTTCAGGTGTGGAGCATCATTTCGGCAATAGACAAGTCGATAGAAGAAAGAGCTGATATCATAAACATTAGTTTGGGGCTAACTGCTTATTCGCAAGAATTATTTGATATTTGTGAAGCGGCTGTGCAAAACAATATTGTTATATTATCAGCAGCTTCCCATACAAATACGATTTCTTTCCCTGCTGATTTCAAAAACGTAATCTGTGTAAAGGTGGATCAACAACAAACAGAAAAAATCAAGACAATTGGTAACATGACAGTTTCTATTTCAATGAGGGACTTAATAATATCAGAAAAAGGCAATGAATTTGACTTAAGTTCATCTAGCTTTGCGTGTGCCAGAGTATGTGGATATTTATGTGATGATTTAAGCAATGTGCCTTTAAATGATAAATTCAAAACTCTTTTCCGGAAATATAATATCGATCTGTACAATGCCGATGATATTGAATGCAAGGCGGACTTGAAAAAATGTGAGATTCAACAAATACTTTCAAATAACAGAGCGGCGGTTGTCTTGTTTCCGCCAAACGCGTTTGAAAAAGTGAATAAGGATTTTTTACATCATAATATAGTGGCATATTATGACCATGAACAAGGAGAGTTTTGTGGCTTTAGTGATGGTGAGACAACGAAGGATTTTGATATGATCATGGTTTTAAACTCTTCGTATTTTGATTTAGAGTTCCCTAAAAGTATAAAAGAAGAGTATAGACAGTATAAGATAATCTGTATCGGTAACTTTTTGAAAAAAGATGATAATAATTTCCTTTATCATTACAATGATTTTAAAGCATCGGAGATATCCGTACTCGAAAAGCCTGTCATAGCAATCACAAGTGTGTGCAGCGGACTAAACAAGTCGGATGTTCAGCTATCATTAATTAATAGTATGAGAGAAGATGGGTTAAGTATCGAAGTGATATCGAATAATCCGCTAGGGGTACTTTACAACAACAGTATTTTTAACTTTCCATACGAACTGAATTTTCCCCAGATTGTTTATTCCATTAATAAATTTATGTATCTTTCAGAGGTCAATAAAGACATGGATGCATGGCTTATAAACATTGGCGGAGCGATTGGACAGATAAACGGCTTAAATACCTATAATTTTGGAAAACTTGCCGATGCTTATTTTTCAGCAGCCAATATAGATGTTGCGATAATATGTGTAAATTCCTACATAGATGCTTCTTACTTAAAGTTACAGTTAGCTCATTTATATAAGCATAACATCAATGAGGTATTCATTGTTTTATCGCATAATGACATTGATGCTTCCACGATGGACTATAAAGATGGGTTGCAGACCTATTGTATTGATGATAAAAAGTATGATAGTGCGTTTGAGTATTTAAAGAAAAATGTTGAAGAGAAAGTGTTCTCCATGGACGAAGTACGAAAAGGTACTCTTTATGAACGCATTATAGAAACACTGAGCTAGTACAGCGTTGCCATATGAAATGTTGGAATACACACGAGAGTGTGTATTCCGACATTTTTAGTGTAACATATATGAGCATCTTTTGGACATGTTATATTTTTATTATTAAGTCATGTTATCGCGGAGTGAATCGATTATATTTTCTTTTCTGATTTTTCCTGTTTAATGTATACAGTCAGTGTATTGTCAGTGACAAACTCACCGGCAGCGTCCCACAACTCGCTAAGTAACTTATCTCGCGGAATTATGTTTTTGGGGTTATTGATAAATACTAAAAGCAGACGGTATTCTGATGCAGAGAGAAAAATCTCGGTATGATTCTTTTTCACAACTCCGCTTGCTGTATCGACAAGAAGTCCGCCTATTTCAAAAGTTGATGAAGATGGTTCAAGTTTTCTCAAGGCGGCCTTAATTCCTGGCAATTTCCGTGTCATCTTCAACCCCAAATATGTGTTTCATTGCTTGTCATTCACGCTCCTTTGCTTTATTAGTTTTATATCTTTTAGTATATTTCTTTTAAAAAAATATACTATACTGGTTATTGAAAAAAATAGTTCAATAATAGATTATTAATCAAGTCACAAATTCCAATTGTGCGTATACGCAAAATCGTTTTCGTGCTATGATAAATTTAAATTAGTACGCGTTTGGGGGAATAGGTCATGAAAATATAAAATGCTTTAAGATAAACTTGAGTTTGTTAGATAGCATTAAGTTGTTTTATCATTGTAGTACGCAGAAGATAGCTGACAAGGGAAAATTACATAAGTGTAGTGAGGAATAGATATGATTAATGTTGCAATTTGTGATGATGACAAAGAACTAACTGCTCATATTGAAGAAATAGTGTATACGATAAGTCGAGAACATGGTATCAATGTGGATGTCGATGTGTATTGGGACGGCAAGAACCTGGCTGATGATATAGTAGATGGAGAGAGATATGACATCATATATCTGGACATAGAAATGAAACAAGAAAGTGGTATTGATGCGGCAAAACGAATACGCTATGTTGATCAGACGGTGTTAATTATTTATGTTTCAAGTTATGAAACATATGCTATTGAGACATTTGAGTTACGTCCTTTTCGCTTTGTTGTAAAGCCGATCTGTATGGAAAAATTCAGAGAGGCTACGATAGCCGCGATAAGCGAAATCCAACGTTATGATACCTTTTTCCATTATCAGTTTGATAAGACACATCATCGTATACTGCTTAAAAAAATCATATATTTCGAAAGCAATAAGCGGAAGATAACAATTGTTTCAGAAAACGGAGCTGATGAGATGTATGGCAAACTTAATGAGTTAGAGGAAGAATTAAAATACAGTAAAATTCAATTTTTGCGTATACATCAATCGTATTTAGTAAATTATTTGTATGTTAAGGAAGTTGCGTACGATAGTATAGTGTTGAGTGATAATACCAAATTGCCGATCAGCGAAGATCGACGAAAGCATATTCGCCAAAAGTTTATTGATATTGATGATGTGAATTTTTAGTAAAGGAAAGGTCTTAGATTATGACAGCTGAGGTATTTGACATTTTAACGTTTTTATTATCTTTAGTAGCCATTCCACTTTTTAATTATTATCTTGGCACATTTTTGGAAAAGGGCAAATGGTTTTTTTATCAAGTATTTGCATGTATAGGATATATAATTTGGCATTTTCAGGAAAAGTCGTTAGTAGTCAATCTTGCTGTAAATATACTTCTGGTTTTTTTGGTGTCTATTATTGGTTATCAGGGCAAAGCGTTTGTCAAGTTGATATTTTCAGCTTTGTTTTACACGACATGGATGATCATAGAAGTGTTTTTTGAAATGGTATTCTCTGAAATTGAAGTTCCGGAATTATTTTATCAGTTTAGGCTTTTGGGAACGGTAGCATCTTTAGCCCTCTTTGCTATTGTTATTATGGCAATTAGAAGACTTTATTGCAGGTTCAAGTATACTTATGAATTGCCTTTATGTGATAAGATGCTGATTTTTCTAATACCAATTGGAAGCTTGATTGTTGTGGATAGTTTGTTTAGAATTACATTGGGCCATTTAACACAAAGGGGAGTTATCCTGTGGGCAACTATGTCTGTGTGTATCATTTTGACGCTTAACATTGGCGTGTTCAGCTATTATATTCGTTTAGCAGAACGCTTTGAATTAAAAAAAAGCAATGAGCTATATGAACAGCATATCGGATATATGGAAGCCAGATACAAAGAACACTCGGAATTATTAGAAGCGTTACGGAATTTAAAACATGATACGAAGCATGAATTGCTGTCAATCAGGACTTATGCAAAAAATAAAGAGTTTTCCCGGATTGTTGATATTGTGGATGTTTATTTATCTTTTGACAAGGTGCACACTGATAAAAGCATACAGTCAGGTAATCTGGTTATGGATGAAGTAATAAACTACTGGAAAGGCATTTGCGATTTGTATAAAATCGATTTCTCATTTAATTTAAAGGTACCGTACAACATGAGCATGGATGGAAGAGATATGATTCATATTTTGGGAAATGCTATTGAGAATGCGATAGAAGCTACCAAACCTCTCCCTATTGAAGAACGTAAAATAAGCTTATTGATAACTTATAGCCGAGCGATAATGAAAATAATAATCTCAAATTCCTATGACGGAATTATTATAAAGAATTCCAATGGTGAAATTTTAACGAAGAAAAAAAATAAGAGCGATCATGGCCGCGGTTTAAATGCAATTTTATGTTATGTGGAAAAATATGATGGTACTGTAGAAGTCAGCACAACGGATAAGGTATTCACTTTAAAAATTTTGCTATATAAAAAATCAATAGAATAAAAAAATAATGATGTCATAATTTTATTGAAGGGTTCAATGTGTGCTTAGCCAATAGTCTGCCCATTTTGATATCAGGGGCAAAGGTGCAGGAGACTTGGGGAAAGTTACAAGCGAAAGCGTATTTGTTACAAGGTTGCTGATTTGGGTATAAATGGATGATAATATTTACATGTTATATATGTAACCAAATAATTAAACCGAAGGAGAATTAATCATGCAGAATATCAACAAAAACATCGTTGCAAAAGCCCTGGAAAAGATAGTAGTAGAGATAGGAAAAAAAGAAATGCAAAGTACTTGTGCATATTCATATCATCAACCTAAAATGCCAACGAACATGAATGAAATGTTAAAAAAAGAAGATAGTAGTGGAAAAAATATCCTCTAGATTGGCTCAATATGTGATTCTACACAATAATAAGGATGATTGGTACGATATATATAAATATTGTTTTCTTGTTTGCATAGAAACTGCTATTAATCTTTTATGCAATTTACTTATAGCAGGTATTCTTGGAATGGTGATGGAGTTTTTTATCTTTATTAGTTTTTTTTATGTTTTGCGCAGAACTTGTGGAGGCCTACACTTAACAAGCTTTCGTGCATGCTTTATCCTTACTAATGTTGTTGTTTTTGCTACATTAATATTATCGAAGGTTGTTCAATATAGTAATATAACTTGCTGGCTAATTTTAGTTTGTTCGTGTACTGTCCTACTGATTGTTTCACCAATAGAAAACAAGAATAAGAAGATGGCTGCAACAGATAGAAATTATGCAATAAAGAAAATGTATATTATACTGATTATAGTACTCATCCTTGCATTGTTATTTGACTATTTAAATCAAACAAGATTTTTGACAGTACAGGCAAATACTCTGTTCGTAATAACAATAACCGCTCTTGTAGGAAAAGTAAAAACTCATGACAATTAAATTAAGAAGTAAAAAGCCCAGTTCAGATATTGAAAATGGGCTTTAGTTTTTATATCGTTGGCATTCGGCTTCACGCAT
>Ga0153996_1000999_pt1 | contig 11879 bp, 12 predicted proteins | sample TSNC080MetaG_FD_104728 | JGI IMG/M metagenome (GOLD analysis project Ga0153996, IMG submission 104728) | Attine ant fungus gardens microbial communities from North Carolina, USA - TSNC080 MetaG | ecosystem: Host-associated > Fungi > Mycelium > Unclassified | place: USA: North Carolina, Lumber... | reverse complement strand
GCCGGATCGCATCACTCTCCCATCCGTGGTCGTGAAGGATCTTATCGGTAAGCTGGAAGGCATACCGGAGCAGATCATTATACTGCTCCAGATGCCTCAAAGACAGCTTTTTAATGTCTATTTCACCATTCTTCATAATTATTGTCCGGCAGCAGTTTTAAACTCAACCCATTCGGTGCTGTGGAGCTGCTCCGCTTCGCTGCCGATATTCTGAATCATCTCCATATCGGTAGCATATCCTTCCGGAATGGTTAAAAGATCTTTCATGTCATCGCTAAGATAATCGTTTGCCGCGACATTGGTGCTGTAATAGCCCAGGTACTCAAAATAGGCCGCAGCATTTTCGGCATCCAGCAAATAATCTAAAAACGCATAAGCAGCATCAGCATTAGGGGCATCCGATGGTATGAAACCGGCCATGATACCAAAGCCGATTCCCTCGGACGGGTACACGATCTCCAGATCCGGATTAGCCAGCTTGGCGGTTGTAACCTGCGAAGTATACATTACGGCCGCGGAAACTTCCCCGCTGATCAGGTCATCCTGGAGATTATCATCTTTAATCAGTCTGATGTTAGGCGCCAGATCCTTCAGCAGATCTCCTGCTTCCTTAATCTTATCCAAATCTTCCGTGTTGTAGCTCTCACCCAGGACTTTCAAAGCCAGCCCATCGATAACGCGGTAATTCGCAATAATACCGATGCTGTCGGCCAGGCTCTCATCCCAGAGGTCTGCGTATCCATTGATAGTGATGTCCACCTGGGCCGGGTCGTAGACGATCGTCTGTACGCCGGCGCCAAAGGGAACGGTGTATTGATCATCGGGATCGTAAAACTGCCCCTGGTAAACCGCATCGATGTTGCCGTAATTTTCAATCCGGCTGGTATCAAGAGCCTGGGCCAGTTCTTCGGCGATGACAGTCTCAATGATGTAGTCATCGGCGATGACCAGATCGTAGTCTCCGCCTTTGGACGCCTCCAGTTTCGCCAGCATAGTTTCATCATAATCAAAGTTTACATAGTTTATTCGATAGCCGGTCTCTTCCTCAAATCCGTCCAAAAGCTCTTGTGGGAACATACCTTCCCAGGTGAACAGGTTCAGCTGTCCGCTTGCTGTCGTCCCGGTACCTCCTTCCTGCCGGTCAGACCCGGATGCATCTTGTTCACCGCCGCATCCGGCCAGGAAAACAGTTAAAAGCAGTGCAGTAAGTAAAACAGATCCAGTTTTTTTCATATTAACCTCCCAAATTATCGTTATATGTTTATATCCTTTTTCCTCGGGCGGGCTATCCATGCCGACAGTCCTCCAAGAAAAACAGTTACCAGAAAAATGACGGCGCACAGCGCATTTGTCTTAGGTGTTACGCCGGTTTTTAGCTGTGAGTAAATTTTGATCGGCAGGGTGTTGGTATTAGCCCCGGTTACAAAAACACTGATAATCACATCATCAAAGCTCATAGCGAAGCTTAGAAGCACACCGGACACGATCGCCGGTGCCGTCAAAGGTAATGTAATATCATAAAAGGCGCGCATTTCACTGGCTCCCAAATCCCGGGCCGCCTCCACGTAACTTTTATCAAGACCTGCCAGCCGGGCTTTCACCATCAGATATACATAAGGTATACAGAAAATGGTATGCGCAATGACCAGAGTAACCATTCCGAAAGGAAGTCCCAGCGCCGAAAAAAATACCAGCAGCACCAGACCTAAAATAATCTCCGGAATCATAATCGGCAGAGTGGAGAGGTATTCCATCGCTTTGCCGCCCCGCATCCGCCTGCGGGCCATACCGGTGGCACCGAGCGTTCCCACCACACCGGCTGCGGCACTGCTCAGAGCCGCCAGAATCAGACTATTCCTCAGCGCCTCAAACATCGACCGGTCGCGTAAGAGCTCCCGATACCAATCCAGTGTAAACCCTTCCCATACGGAGCTGATTCTGCTTACGTTAAAGGAATAAAGAATAACCAGTATAATCGGCAGATAGAACAGGCAGAGTATGACGATGAGATAGATGTTGGGAAGTACTGTTCGATTTTTCATATAAGTCCCTCCAAACTATCGGATTTTGTGATCTTACCGTATAGAAACAGCAGGAGGCTGGTCAGAAGCATCAGCACAATCGCGAGTGCCGCAGCGAAGGGCCAATCGTGAGCCTTCATCAGCTGCTCCTGAATTACATTTCCAATCAGGACAATTTTATTTCCCCCCAGAATATCCGCTATAAAATATAAGCCCATAGACGGTATAAACGTCAGGATAACACCGGAAAACAAACCTGGCAGTGTCAGGGGAAGACAGACCGTCACAAATGCCCTGACAGGGCTCGCCCCCAGATCCCGGGCCGCTTCTATCAGAGACCAATCCATCTTTTCCACACTGGCGTATACCGCATAAATCATAAATGGCAGTAAAACATAGATCATGCCGGTGACTACTGCGGGATACGTATACAGGAGTTTTAATGGTGCATCTGTCAGACCAAACCTCATCAGAATCGTATCCAGAACTCCATTGGCCCGGAATACGATGATCCATCCATACAGCCGCATGAGGGAGCTGGTCCAGAAGGGTATAATCAAGGCAAACATCGCCCGGCTGCGCCATTTGGTGCTGAGCTTTGCCATAAAATATCCAAATGGGTAGCCGATCAGCACAATTAAAGCGGTACTAAGCAGCGCCAGCTTGAGTGACTGGATAAACGTGTTCATGTAAACCGGTTCAAAAATCCGCAGGTAATTTCCGATGGTAAACCGATTTTCCACCCCCCAGACCTCAGCGCGCTGCTGAAAACTGAGGACAACCATATAAATCAGCGGACCCAGGACAAAAAAGAGGGTGATGAGATACATCGGCGCAACCAGCAGCCTGGATGCACCGCTTTCTCGGGCGGACTGCCGGTTCTTCTTACTCATCATGACTGCCCCCTTCTTCCACTGGTACGGCATGATCCGGATTCCATTTAATCCACACCGCTTCCCCCGGCTCCAGTTCTGAATCGATTCCGTGGCGGCTGGCCACTGCCTCGGTGCCGTCCTTCAATATGACGGTGATCTTTAAAAGGCCGGCCGTAAATGTCTTGCTCTTAACCGCCGCCGGCAGCGCTGCCTCTGCCGACTCCCGCAGGAGCTCTATATGCTCGCTGCGAACAGCCACGGAACCGCCGGATGTCTGCAGAATATTGGCTTCTCCCACGAAGCGGGCCACATAGCTGGTCTTTGGATGATCATAGATCTCAGCCGGTGTACCGATCTGCTCAAAGCGTCCGTCACGCATGACGGCAATGCGGTCAGACATATTTAAGGCCTCTTCCTGATCGTGGGTTATGTAAACAAAACTGATACCGAGCTTCTGCTGCAGTCCCTTGAGCTCTGTCTGCATCTGCCGGCGCAGCTGCAGATCCAATGCTCCTAAGGGTTCATCCAGCAGAAGAACCTGGGGACGGTTAACAATCGCCCGGGCAATGGCTATCCGCTGCCGCTGACCACCGGATAACTCACCGGGCAGCCGTTTTTCATAGCCCTCCATCTGAACCATATGAAGTGCGTCATTTACAGACTGCCCGATCTCCTCCTTGGAAAACCGTTTAAGCCGCAGGCTATATCCGATATTTTTCACCACATCCATGTGTGGAAATAGGGCGTAATTTTGAAAAACAGTATTAACATCACGACGATCCGGCGGCAGATCGGTCACTTCTCTCCCGCCCAGCAGCACCCGCCCGGCATCCGGCCGCTGAAGGCCGGCGATGATGCGCAGAGTTGTCGTCTTGCCGCAGCCCGATGCTCCCAGCAGTGTAACAAACTCGCCCTTTCGAACCTCCAGATCAATATGTTTCAATACTTCCGAGCCATCAAATCCCTTTTCGATACCGTCCAATTCCAGTACATTTATACTATCCGGCATGATAACCCCCTCTCCGGTAAATACATACGGCTCCCGCAATGCATATAATACCTATATGTTTAGTATATTGTATGCCCTCTACCCTAAAATGTCAATAGGCGGAGCTGCGAAATCACTATTGACGAAACCGCCTTAAATCATTATAATATTTATCATTCGTTAAAGAATCTATGAAAGAACGTGATACGATATGAAAAATCCTTTACAATATCAGCGAACAGAATACGACTGCGGGCCCACTACCCTGCTAAACGCCCTGAGTTTCCTGTTTGAGCGGGAAGAGATCCCGCCGGAACTGGTCCAATATGTGATGGTTTATTGTCTTGATTCTTACAGCAGTGATGGAGAGCGGGGCAAAAGCGGCACCTCCTACATGGCGATGATGTTTCTGTCCAGCTGGATCAACCATTTTGCTTCGGTAAAAAAACTTCCGATTCAAATCAGCTATCTGTCGGGAAGCGAAGTGGATACGGGTCCTAACAGTCAGATTGTGGGCGCACTCCAGCAGGGCGGCGTTGTCGTAGCCCGGGTTATGTACGATGTCTGGCACTATGTGCTGCTTACGGGCTATGAAGGAAATACCGTGACTCTGTGGGATCCTTATTACCGGACGGAACCCTTTAAAACGGAGGAAGGCTGCATTGAGATTATCAGCGGCTGTCCGCAGGAAAAAAACCGCCGGCTGACTATCGAAATGCTCAGCTGTACAGACCCCGCTCCCTTTGCGCTGGGGCCTGTGGATGAACGGGAGGCCGTAATTATCTTTAATAAAAATACACAGAAAACACCGGAGAGAACCATTGAGTATTTTATATAACCGTTTATATTAAGAGAGTGTCCCATAAGTCACGAAGTGGCTTGAGGGGCACTCTCTTCAGACTATCCTATTTTCCGACAGGCCGCCTGTGCCTGTGTCGTACTTACTACTGCTTCCATCGGAGTCTTAGCAGCAACAGGCTTTTTTCAGAAAACAGTTGCGCAGTCAGAAGATGAGGTAACTTATAATTTTGATATTAACTATGATCTTGTTCCGGGTGAGTTTGAGATCACTCCGGGTTATCTGCCGGATGGCTTTGAAGAACAGGAAGAAGATAAGTATTGGCCCGCAGATAACTGGGGACATGGAATCAGTATACTCCCGATATATACAACCGATGAGTTAGAGCGTCAGGGCGGTGTGATCGAGGAAAGTGATGTTGAGGACGTTGAAAAAACGACGCTTGGCGGAATGGAAGCAAATGTCATCACCCTGAAAGAGGCCGCTAAATATAATAAGAACAACTATATTTACCTTTTTCAGCCTACTGAAGGATATGTATTGCTGATCTGCGGAGATTCGAACGTTGCTGTTGACGAACTCAAAAAATTTGCTGACAACCTGAATATTGTCCGCACAGGAGATGGAGCATTTGAAACTGCGGAAGAAAGAGAAGCAAGATTAACAATGGAAGAAGAACTACAGGCATTAAATGAAAAGGAACAAAACGAGTTGAAGAAAGCGGTGAAAGAGGGGATTCCATCGGATAAAATCGCATCTGCCGGTACAGAAGTGAAACGTCCGGATGGAGAGATCGGCTATACTGTCAATAACTTTGAATATCTGAACAGCATCGATGGATTTGACAAGAAATATTTTTATGATTATTTTGATGTAAAGCCTTGGTTAAAAGATGACGGTACTTTAATGCCTTATACAAGACAGCATTATAAGATAACGTCTGATAACTCTCAATTAATTTCTGAAGAAAAGGTTGAACAGGAATTTCTGAAAGTAGATGTTACGATTCACTGTTATGCGGATCAAAAAGATACAGTCGCTCTGGATGCTGTACTACGACCGGTAGAGCAAAGAGAAAACGGTACTATTACCTGGAACATAGTCGATACCTATGAGTCCGTATCGGCCGATAATTACAATCTTCAGATGGATAATAGGGCAATCTATCTGGATGAGGCGATGAATCTGAACGGAACAGAACGTGCGAAACAGTTCTTTTATCGAAACATGAATGCAGGTGATAAGATCACATATACATTATTATTTGCAGTGGATAAGGATCGGGAAGGTACGTTTGTTCTGGAGTTCAACGGGCTGATGAATTCTCCCTGGGGCGGATCAGATAGGTTCTCCGGCTATCATGCTCTGGCAAATTAAAACGGTAAAAGGAGCTGTCGGAAATTAGGATACCCTCTTTTCCGGCCATCACAAACTATCTGAATAAAATATGAAAAACCCGGCCAAGAACACTTGTTCGGAAGCCGTATCTATGCTATAATGGATTCACTCAAACAGGAATATGTTAATGAAATTTTTATTGGTAAATATTGGTACTGTCATTGTATAATTGTGAATATAGATTAAAAGTTAAACCAGAAAAGAGAGCACATAATGATGTTGCAGCAAATAATCAGTTATTTTCAAGCGAATACGGCATTTTTTATCCAGCGGACCGGAGAACACATCACGATCAGTCTGATCGCCCTTGCAGTAGCCGTCATACTCGGGGTTTCAGCTGGTTACATATGTGTACGGTATGAGAAACTGCAGGATTTTATCGTACCCCTTTTTCAAACACTGCGGATTGTCCCCAGCCTGGCTGTCTTATTTCTGCTGATCCCCTTTATCGGGGTCGGTATCTTTCCGGCTATGATCGCTTTGGTTCTGCTGGCCATACCGCCCATATTAATCAATACTGCTGCCGGCCTTAGAGAAGTGCCGGCTTTTATGCTGGAGACAGCTGTCGGCTGCGGCATGACTGAACGGCAGGTTTGGTATAAGGTACGGCTGCCTCTGGCAATGCCGATGGTTTTTTCCGGTGTTCAGACCGCTCTGGTGGAAATTATCGCCAGTGCGACCCTGGCCGCTAAAATAGGCGCCGGCGGACTGGGCGAAATTATCTTTACCGGACTTAGCCTGAACCGGACCGATCTGCTTTTAATCGGCGGATTATCGGTTGCTATTCTGTCGATATCAGCAAGACTTGTGTTAGGACTGCTGCATCGGTTGATATTACCATATAAACATTAATATTTAGGAGGATGAATTATGAAGCATCGGAAATGGCTGTCTCTGACACTTGCGGCAGTAATGACTCTGGCCCTTGCGGGCTGCGGAGCAAACAGTAAACAGGCAGATAAATCAATCCGGATCGGTTCAAAAGATTTTACCGAAAACCTGGTCGTTGCGGAAATTTATGCACTGGCTTTGGAAGAGGCCGGATTCGAAGTCGAGAGAACCTTTGACATAGCCGGGTCCTTAGTCCACACTTCCATCACAAACGGTGAAATTGATCTCTATCCCGAATACACCGGAACCGGGCTCTTATCCATCCTGCAGATGCCGCTTATGACCGACCCGCAGGAAGTATATGAGACCGTCAGAGAAGAGTACGAAAAGCAGTTTCATTTAATCTGGCTGGAACCTTCCGGTGCCAATGACGGTCAAGGCATCGTAATCCGCACGGAACTGGCCGAAGAACTGGGCATCCACACCCTTTCCGATCTGCAGAAAAATGCCGGTCAGATTCGGTTTGCCTCACAGGGGGAATTTGAAGAAAGAGAAGACGGCCTTCCCGGAATGGCCGAAGTTTACGGGCAGTTCGATTTTAAATCAATCCGTGTCTACGACAATGGCTTAAAATATCAGATTCTGGCTAATGACGAGGCTGATGCCGCACCGGCTTATACCACCGAAGGCCAGCTGGTAAATACTGAACTCTACACCTTGCTCGAAGACGATAAACAGGTTTGGCCTCCTTATTATCTGGCTCCGGTTGTCACTCAGGATATCCTGGAAGAATATCCCGAAATTGCCGATATCCTTAATGAAATCAACAGCGGGCTGGATACCGAGACGGTAACCGCACTGAATGCTAAGGTAGATGTAGACGGACTGGAATATGAAGAAGCAGCAAAAGAATATTACGATTCAGTCAAGTAATCGGAGGAAGATACAATGGCTCATGCAATCAAGTGCATCAACGTCAGCAAACAATTTAAAAGTGCCGGTTATGCGGCTGTTGATCAGGTTAACCTGACCATTAATGAAGGTGAATTCATTACTATATTAGGATCTTCAGGCAGCGGTAAAACCACCCTTCTGAAGATGTTCAACCGCTTGTACCAGCCCGACTCCGGACAGATTATCCTATTTGGTGAAGACATCAATTCAATCGATGTCATCAAAGTGCGCCGCCGGATTGGGTATGTGATTCAGCAGATTGGTTTGTTTCCGCATATGACCGTCGCCCAGAACATCGCCACTGTACCCCAATTACTCAAATGGGATAAAAAGCAGATTGCGGAAAGAACCGATGAGTTACTGCGTCTGGTAGATCTGGCGCCCGAAGAATTCAAAAACCGCTATCCACACCAGCTATCCGGCGGACAGCAGCAGAGAGTCGGCCTGATCCGCGCCCTGGCGGTGGACCCTAAAATTATGCTGCTGGATGAACCCTTCGGGGCTCTCGATTCCATTACACGGACTAATCTGCAGCAGGAACTGCTGCGGATGCACCGGGAATTAAAAAAGACGTTTTTATTTGTCACCCACGATATCGAAGAGGCGTTCAGTCTTGGGGACCGGGTCATCATAATGAACGAAGGCAAGGTGGTGCAATTTGCTGCTCCGGCTGACATTATTCATCATCCGGCTGATGATTTCGTAGCCTCCCTGATTGAATCCGCAAGAGCCAAACAAACATTTTGGGAGAACTATGATGATTGAGTACTGGATTAAATATCACGATAAAATGATAACAGCCTTAACAGAGCACATGATAATGGTTGTGACCTGCCTGGTGATTTCTATAACCTTGGCAGGTGTATTTACCGTTCTTTCTATTTACTCAATATGGATAAGAAATGGACTGCTGTATTTCTTTTCTGTCGTATACTCCATTCCCAGCCTGGCCCTGTTCGCCCTGCTTATACCGCTTACCGGCCTTGGGATGACCAGTGCTGTCACTGCACTGACATTTTACAACCAGTATCTGCTTCTGCAGAATTTTATCTCCGGTATCTGGGGCGTTGATGAATCTATCATAGAAGCCGCCACCGGGATGGGTATGACCAGATTCCAGATGCTGAGAAAGGTACAGCTGCCTCTGGCTCATAGAGCCCTGCTCGCCGGGCTGAGAATTGCAGCAGTTTCAACCATCAGTATTGCGACCATTGCAGCTTCGATAAATGCCGGAGGACTGGGCTCCATTCTCTTCGATGGATTGCGGACGATGAACGTGGTTAAAATTCTCTGGGGCAGTATCCTTTCGATTGGATTAGCGCTGATCGTTAATGCTGTACTGTCATTTGCAGAACGTACCATCACTTGACAAAGTAATGGTAAAATAAAAAATATATAATTAACTTTCTTCTTACGGGACACCGAAAAGTGTCTCTTTTTATTTTGCAAGTTATTAAAAACTGTTTAGACTTCGATTAAATGCGTAAACTAATAAGAAAGAGAAAGGGTTGACCTATTTCTATGCAAACCAGATATTATCAATCATATACTGATGATTTTGTCACCAGCAGAAATCAGTCCTATCAGCTTCCGGACAACTATGTCTGGCTTCATAAAAACATTTTATACCGGGCCGCGGCCAGATGTTTCTATCTGGTAGGCGTGATTTTCTCTTTCTGCTACTGCTCATTTTATCTTCATATTAAAGTTAAAAACCGATCCGTTTTAAAAAAATGCAGGGAGACCGGATTCTTTTTATATGGAAACCATACCCAGCCCCTGGGCGATGCCTTTATCCCAGCCCGGCTCCTCTTCCCTGGACGAGCTTTTATCGTGGTCGGTCCGGCTAATCTCGGAATCCCGATATTAGGCCGGCTGCTGCCGATGCTGGGGGCCCTGCCGATTGCCCCTTCCTTAACCGGGATGAAAAAACTCAGGCAGGCGGTCCAGCGGCGCATTGAAGACGGAAACTGCGTGGTAATCTATCCGGAGGCCCATGTGTGGCCGTGGTACACAGGCATCCGGCCATTTTCACCGGTATCCTTCAGTCATCCGGTGAATTATGCAGTACCCGCCGTGTGCATGACCGCTACTTATCAGAAGCGGAAGTTCGGCCGAAAACCCCAGATGACCATTTATCTGGACGGGCCATTCTATCCCGACCCGACCCGGACTAAAAAGGCGCAGAAGGAGCAGCTGCGGCGTCAGATCTTTCGGCGTATGACAACGCGCAGTCAAAATAGTAACTATGAATATATCAGGTATGAGAAAGGAGGGAGTTAACATGAATATCCTATACTGCGGTAATAATAAAGTAGAAGATGGACTGGTTCTCTCCATCCTGTCACTGTTGAAAAACACTCCGGAAATATTGCATATTTACGTATTAACTATGCATCTTCAGACATCAGAAAAAAGCTACATCCCGCTGTCAGCCGCTACTACTGGCTATCTGGACAGGTTAGTAAAGGAAATCCATCCCGATAATTTTGTCGTACGGATCGACGCCACTGAATTGTTTCTGCAAGAGCTGCCGGCAGCGAATATGAGTACTCGTTTTACCCCCTATTGTATGCTGAGGCTATTTGCCGATGAGATAACCTGCCTGCCGGAAAAACTTTTATATCTGGATACCGATGTCATATGCCGCCGCGATTGCCGGGATCTTTACCATCAGGATATCTCCGCTCATGAATTAGCCGGTGTTGTCGATTATTACGGACGCTGGTTTTTCCGCCGCAGCCTATGGCATTTCAGCTATCTGAATTCCGGTGTTCTGTTGTTGAATTTAACCAATATCCGAGCAACTGGTCTGCTGCACAAGTGCCGGCAGATCTGCGCGGAAAAGAAAATGTTTATGCCCGACCAATCGGCGCTTAATAAAGTGATTACCGCAAAAAAGATTCTCCCGCGCCGCTTCAACGAACAGCAAAAACTTCGCCCGGATACCGTTCTCCAGCACTTCACCACCACCTTTCGCTTCTTTCCATGGCTGCATACCCTGACGGTCAAACCATGGCAGATTGAAAAGGTACGCAAAAAGTTGAAAATACATGAATATGATGACCTGTTTGCAGAATTTCTGAGAATCCAGCCACAGCTGGAAAGCGAAAACTTGAAGGAGATATAATTATGATACCAATATTTTTTTCCATTGATGATAACTACGCCCCGTTCCTGAGTGTTACCTTGAACTCCATGATACAAAATGCCGCAAAAGAGTATTCCTACCGGATCATTGTCCTATACAAAGACCTCAGCGAGGAAAACCGCGAAAGACTGGCAGAGTGTGCAGCCGACAATTTTGAAATCCAGTTTGTACCGATGGGAAACCGTCTGGATGGGATAACCAATCGCATCGGGAATTGTCTCCGGGCCGATTATTTTACTCTTACCATTTACTTTCGCCTTTTTATACCGGTCATGTTTCCGGAATATGACAAAGCCATTTACCTGGATAGCGACACCGTTGTAACCGGCGACATCTCAGAACTATACCGAACCGAACTCAGCGATAATCTGATCGGAGCCGTGGCCGATCATTCCATCGTTAATGTTCCGCCGCTGGCTAAGTACATCCAATATGGTATTGGTGTCGATAAGTATCATTATATTAATTCCGGTGTCCTGCTGATGGATTTGAAAAAGCTTCGGGCAGTGCGTTTTGAACGGCGCTTTCTGGATCTGATGAACACTTATCACTTTGATTGTATTGCCCCTGACCAGGATTACCTCAACGCAATGTGCAGCGGCCGGATCTATTATCTGCCGCCTGCCTGGAATACGATGCCGGCTGAAGGAAAGAAAACGGTGAAAGAACCGCATCTCATTCACTACAATCTGTTTTCTAAACCCTGGCATTATGATAATGTGCCGTATCAGGAATACTTCTGGCAATATGCAGAGATTTCTGCATTCTATCCTCAGATTTTGACGATCAAAAAACACTATACTGAACAGCAGCGTCAATCTGATCGTAAGCACATGGAGCTGCTGCTTTTCCGCGGCGAACT
>Ga0153996_1000998_pt1 | contig 11881 bp, 11 predicted proteins | sample TSNC080MetaG_FD_104728 | JGI IMG/M metagenome (GOLD analysis project Ga0153996, IMG submission 104728) | Attine ant fungus gardens microbial communities from North Carolina, USA - TSNC080 MetaG | ecosystem: Host-associated > Fungi > Mycelium > Unclassified | place: USA: North Carolina, Lumber... | reverse complement strand
GACTCGACCGATGCCGGGGTTGCTTTTCTCATCAGGCTCCATGCCGGACCGGTGATCTTTCACGCCGGTGATCTAAACTGGTGGACATGGCCGGGCGAAGAAACCGAAGCCGAATATCAGGATATGACGAGCCGTTTCCAAAAAGAGGTTGCAAAGCTCGCCGGCAGCACTGTCAGTTTGGCTTTCCTGCCGCTTGATCCGCGTCAGCAAGACCGCTTCTATTGGGGGTTTGATTATTATATGAAGCATGTTGATATCACAGCCGCCGTACCAATGCATTTCTGGCAGGATTTCACAGTCATTGAAAAAATGCTTCAACACGACGCGTCTATCAGCTACCGGGACAAAATCATCCCTCTGCATCAGGAGGGCGAAACCTTTACCATTCAGTAAACCAAGAAGGGAATATCACTATGAATTTTACATTTGTACATAACAACTTCAATATACTCGATCTGGAAAAATCAATGCAGTTTTATGATGAGGCTCTGGGTTTAAAAGAAGTCCGCCGCAAAGAGGCCGATGATCACAGCTTCATTCTGGTATATTTAGGCGATGGAACCACCGCCCATCAACTGGAACTGACCTGGCTGCGCGACCGCAGCACCGCTTACAATCTGGGCGAGAATGAATTTCATCTGGCTTTTATTGTCGATGATTATGATGCCGCCCACAAAAAACATAAAGAAATGGGCTGTATTTGTTACGAAAATCCGGAAATGGGTATTTATTTCATCAATGACCCTGATGGTTACTGGCTTGAGATTATTCCGGCTGATAGGTAGTGGGGCAGTACACAGTTGCACTAGCATCTAATTACCACATTCAATACTGATCTCATTAAATAACCGCAGTACATCATCGGTCGACATGCTCTGCTTTTCGTCACCAGCCTTATCCATTACGCATTTGCCCTGGTGCATCATAATCAGGCGGTTTCCGTATTCGATAGCATAACGCAGGTTATGGGTTACCATAATGGTGGTCAAATCCTTTTCTTTGATGACACGATCAGTTAGTTCCATGATTAGTTCTGCCGTTTTCGGATCTAGTGCCGCTGTATGTTCATCCAGAATCAGGAATTTAATGGGCGTCATTGTCGACATAAGCAGAGCCATCGCCTGACGCTGACCGCCGGATAAAGATCCGACCATAATATTTATCTTGTCTTCTAAGCCGAGACCCAGCAGACTTAGCTGCTCTTTATAGTAATTAATTCTGTCTTTGTTGGTCCCTCTGCCTAAGCCATACATTTTCCCCTTGTTATCAGCCAATGACATGTTCTCCAGAATCGTCATCGACGGACAGGTTCCCATTGCCGGGTTTTGATATACCCGACCGATCCGTTCATTGCGCTTAAATTCTTTTTCTTTGGTAATATTCTTGTCATTCACCAGAATCGTTCCCGATTCAATGGGAATACTGCCGCAGATGATATTCAGCATAGAAGTCTTACCGGAACCATTGCTTCCAACCACCGAGACAAATTCGCCTTTGTTTACGGTTAAGTTAAAATCTTCAAATAGACAAATCTCATTTACCGTTCCCGGATTATATAGCTTGTGAATGTTTTTCAGCTCAAGCATTGGTCTTCACCTTCTTTCTCCGGCCCCGGCTGACGACCAGTACGATCAATAACAATGCTGCTGTAATCAGTTTGGTATCCTGGGGAGTACACTTCTTCAGTGCTAACGCTACGCAGGCCATATAGATAACCGCTCCGAACAGCACCGCTGTCGTCGGTTTAAAAAAGGTCAATTTCTTTAAGATGCTGGTGCCGATTATAACGCTGGCTAAACCGATGACCACCGCCCCGGTTCCCATAGAAATATCAAACACCCTCTGATACTGGCAAAACATGCTGCCCGCCAAAGCCACCAGCCCATTGGCGATCGCGAGACCGAGAATCTTGACATTTCCCTGGTCTTTCGCCAGTGATGTGACCAAAATATCATTATCACCGACCGCCCGCAGCAAATATCCGGATTTCGTTTTTAAATAGCCATCCAGCAGCAGTTTACAGATCAGTGCCAGAACCACGATCATCAAGATCTTCACATATCCGGAAATCCCTGTCGGCACAATGGCACCGAGCAAATCATTCTTGAAGATGGTCTGCTGCGAGAGCATTGGTACATTCGCTGTTCCGGCAATCCGCAGATTAATGGTCCACAATGCGGTCATCATAATAATCCCCGCCAGCAGGTCTCTGACCTGACATTTGACATGGATCAGACCGGTGCATATACCGGCAGCTATGCCAACAGCAAAAGCAATTAACAGGGTCAGGTATGGATTTACTCCCTTTACGATCAAAGTAGCGGTTACCGATGCTCCCAGCGGGAAGGTACCGTCCACCGATAAATCGGGGAAATCCAATATCTTATAGGTTATATAAACACCCAGGGCTAATACGCCGTATATAAGCCCCTGTTCCAAAAAAGAAATTATAAAATCCATACCTGCCTCCGTTTATTTCCTATTCTGTGATTTCGTCAAAGCTTTCCAAAGCTCCGCTAACCAGTTCTTCATCTAAAGTAATGCCGAGATTCTCAGCTACTTTGGTATTTACATATAAGCCGGTATCAGCAATTGAAAGATACTCCAGCTCTGATGCCTTCTTTTCCCCCTTCAGTATCTGAGCCGCCATTTTTCCAGTCTCTTTACCTAATGAGATATAGTCAATTCCTTCTGCTGCGAGACAACCGATTTTCACCTGTTCAATCTCACTGCCGAAGATCGGAATATTTTTCTCGTTAGCTTTTTCTAAAATGGTCGGTAATGAGTTTACTACTGTATTATCGGTCAAATTGGTGACGCAGTCAACCTGTTTCAGTAAATCATCTGCTGCCATCGGAACATCTGCAGTGGTTGTGATACCCTTTTCGACAATTTCAAAACCATAATCCCCCGCCAATTCCTTATATTCTGCAATGGCAGACACTGAGTTCACCTCGCTGGTAGTATACATGATTCCCAGCTTTTTTGCATCCGGAAGGACCTTGCGGATCATCTGCAGCTGCGCTTCAATCGGAAGTTTGTCACTGGAGCCGGTTACTTCGCCTACCGCTGAGCCATCTTCATTCACCAGCTCTGCTGCGATGGGGTCGGTCACGGCTGTGAAGACAACCGGGATATCGGTATCCATCGCCGCGTTATACAAGGTTTGTGCACTCGGTGTGGCGATTCCGCAGACCAGATCCACCTTGTCGGAAATAAAGCTGGAAGCAATCTGTCCGGCCATCCCCATATCGGCCATCGCATTATCATATTTTACGGTCAGGTTTTCACCTTCGACGATTCCCTCTTCCGCTAAACCTTCCAGAAAACCAGTCCGGCAGTTGTCCAGAGAACCGTGTTCAGCGAATTGGGATATGCCGATGGTGTATTGCTCATCACCTGATGTTTCTTCGGTGGTCTCGGAGGTGTCTGTTGTATCAGCTGTGTTAGCTGCGTTGTCATCTGATTTGCTGCCGCATCCTGCTAATACTGCGGCTGCCATTACGACACTTAATAATATTGCTGCTGTTTTCTTTTTCATGATTCATTCTCCTTTTCGTTAATATCATATTTTTTTTGAGTTTGCCCACTGCCGGAGTACATCATTCAACGATAAAACGCCCCAAGCATAGCTATGCTTGAGGCGCTAATAGTTTAAATTATTATCGCGGTACCACTCAAATTGACGAATCGTCCACTTTCTGATGTACTAACATACATTCCGAATTGGTAACGGGTTCGGTTCCCGGCACACCATACTCTCACAGGATTTCAGGCGGCCCTCGAAAGGCCATTCAATTATCAGCTCCATATGGCAATCCCACCACCTGCCACTCTCTTTTACTTTGCTTAATAACCTACTCTTCTTTCTCAACGGTTTTGCTGTTTTCTATTAATACTCTATGCGATTAATGCAAATTTGTCAACTATAAAATTGAAATTATTGTAACGATTATTTATCAACGATCGGAACCGGACTGTCGTCCTTCTTATCCAAATCATTTATGTAAGTCTTGGTCTCTTTAATAATTACGTTAGACAGCGCCCAAACCGCTATAACATTCGGAATAACCATCAGCGCATTTAAGGTATCCGCTATATCCCAAACCAGAGTTACAGTTACAATCGGTGCGATTGCTGCAACTGCGATATAAAGAACACGATAAGGAATTAAACCTTTCTTGCCGGCAAAGTACTCAACGCAGCGTTCACCGTAGTATGCCCAACCCAGTACCGTAGAGAAAGCAAATGAGATGATACCGACAACAAGAACGATCGGCCCCAGAACCGGAATCTGACCAAATGCCATACTGGTGAGATCAGAACCGTCTTTTACCATATCCATGTTAATATCATTGTTCTTCATGATCGTTGTAACCAATGTTAAACCGGTCATTAAGCAAACAACTACCGTATCCCAGAAGGTACCGGTTGAAGAAACCAACGCCTGACGCACCGGGTTTCTGGTCTGTGCTGCTGCCGCCGCGATCGGAGCAGAACCCATACCGGATTCATTTGAGAACAAGCCACGGGCAACACCATAGCGCATCGCTGCCATAATACCGCTGCCTACGAGACCACCGACTGCTGCTCCCGGTGCAAATGCCAGCTTACAGATAGTTCCGATAGCAGGAATGATGAAATCATAGTTCATACCACAGATGATCAGACATCCCAATACATAAAAGATAGCCATAAATGGAACCAGTTTTTCACAAACGCTTGCAATTGACTTGATTCCGCCGAAAATTACGAGCGCAGCAGCGATTGCAACAACGATACCGACGATCCAGCTCGGAATTCCCATATTTGTTTCTACAATACTAGCGATAGCGTTAACCTGTACCGCACAGCCGATACCAAAGGATGCTACTCCGGCAAGTACGGCAAAAATCAGCCCCAGCCATTTCATACCCAATCCACGTTCCAGAGCATACATCGCACCACCCTGCATACGGCCGTCGGAAGTCTTAACCCGATATTTAACGGCGATCAGAGACTCTGCATATTTGGTCGCAATACCGAATACACCGGTCAGCCAGCACCATAATACAGCACCAGGTCCGCCCAGGAAAATTGCGGTACCAACACCGACGATATTACCGGTACCGATCGTTGATGCCAAAGCGGTCGTCAGTGCACCAAACTGACTCACCTCACCTTCCGCCTCCGGATCTTTTGTAACGGACAATTTGATCGCTGTCCAGGTCTTTTTTTGGATAACCCCCGTACGTACGGTCATGTACAGATGAGTACCCAATAACACGATAATCATTGGCCATCCCCATAAATAGTCGTTAACGAAATTAATAAATGATTGCAAAGTATCAAGCATAATGAAATCCCCCTTCTCTTTTTTGTTTCTAATTATGCGCTTCCTAATGCAAACAATTATAGCAGAGCGTAATATCTATTTTTAAATACCACCTCTGCCACATCGCTTAAACACATTTTACACGAATTGGCATTAAATAGCAATAATTATTTTGGATTTTCGCGCGAATTGTCTGATACTTATTGATCAATTTTGTCGATTTTTTAACATTTGATACTCTTTCATTATAACTCACTTCATTTTCTCATCAAAAAGACTGCGAATATTCTTCGGCTTAGAAGCGATATACACCGCTTCACTGGCCTCCAGTTCGGACCGGCTGCGGAATCCCCACAGCACTCCCACCGTATCCATACCAGCATTCCTGCCGGTCGCCATATCTACTTCTGAGTCACCGATATAGAGAATATCCTCCGGTGCTGCTCCCATTGCTGAGGCTATGTCTAATGCGGCTGCCGGATCGGGCTTACGGGGAAATCTGTTCTGTTCACCATATATATGTATAAATGGTATGGAAGCAAAAAACTTCGTTACCAGAGATTTGGAATAATCATCCCGTTTATTTGAGTTTACCGCCAGTTTCACACCGCGGGCAGCAAGCCATGTGACCAGCTCCGGAATTCCTTCATAAGGAACGGTCTTATCCACATATCTTTCTGCGTATACCTGCTGAAACATTTGGAATGCCTGATGAATATCTATACGTTTTCTCTCTTCTGGCGGAATACTGGTTTTGAGCAGGTTCATCATGCCATTTCCGACCATCATTCTATATGCATCAATGGGATGCTCCGGAAAGCCATAGTGCCTGAGCACTTCATTCATACTGCTGCCCAGATCTTCAATCGTATCCAGCAGCGTCCCGTCCAAATCAAATATGATACCTTTATACTTCTTCATCATCACTAACCTCACATAAGTTCATCTGATATTAATATGATACCAGGGTCAAAAGGTCATGTGTTTCATGCTTGCATGAAAAAACATGACTTTGGGACCCGCAAAACATGAGAAAGTAGCCCGAATAGGGCGGATTTCGAATGTTTTAGGATTGTGGGAGCGCAAAGCGCGTAGCAATCCGTAGGTATCATGGGGTCAAAACTCCTTTTGACCCCAACATCATTAATATAACATACAGTCCCGTGCATTTCAAATATTCTGCGCTTCATATTTTATCCGTATTTTTTTTATGATCTGCTTCACCCGGGACCTTGATATCTGCTCTTTGCAGCCAATTTCATCATATGTAAACCCCTGAATCACCCCTGTGACAATTCTTTGTTCACGCTCATTCAGCGATTGACAAAATGACCGGACATGATAATCCGAAACAAAGTCGGATATATCATCTCGTATCATAATCTGTCCAGCTTCATCACATACCGCTTTATCGGCCAGTGATAACAGCGGAGCGTTGCGCTTGGCAGCCTGGCTTTTAGCCTGCTCCTGAGCTATCTTATTCAGAATAGACTTGGCTGCATATCGCCGGAACTCTTCATCCGGTAATGCTGTATAATCTCTGGCAATCTCACACAATTTGACAGCAGCCGCATCATAATATTCCATTCGATATTGATGATCGACTTTTCGCAGACATTTGTCGATTAAATCATAGTGCTCCTCAGCAAGCTTGCGCTGCACATCATTTAACCTTGCCGTTTGACCTTCATTTTGCATCATTCCTTGATCTCCTTATCATGATCAATGCTTAACCATTGATCGAACACTTGTTCTCTTTAATTAAAATTATATTCTCACTGGAATTATTTGTCAACTCCGTTTTCCGAACGTATGTTCCCATTTTTTTGGACATTCCCGACTTTTAGAATTACCCTGTCCCTTTTGCAGGCAAAACCGGTTTATACCTAATAAGCACATCAAGCGGATATTTGCAATCCGCTTCGCTGCCTGCTCATGACCGAAAGGAGGAAATGCCATTGAGACCCGGAACTGAACGACCGACCACCCCCGATTTTACAGCTATACCTTCCCGTGAGGCTTTTCACCGGGAATTTGCCGGCGAAATACGGTTGAGTGATTTCAACACCCAGCAGCCCAATCCGCGAAAATTCTATCCCCATACCGGAACCGAACACACATAAGGGAGATGTTCAAAATAGCACTTGATAAACAGATCCATTTATATTCCGTTGATACCGGCCATTTTTACAGCCGTCACGAAGCCCGTCTGCATCGACTCAACCACTGCTGCCGCCAGGAATGCCGCTACATCCAAAATAAACTCAGCAATTGTTCCTGCTGTGAAGAGGAAAGAAACAAGTGGCAGCTCCTTATAGAACATAAACAAAAAAAGGCTAAAGAATCAAAAGCGAAACTTCAGACGCTGCTCAAGAATAAAAGCCGCCAAAATGAACAGACCGGCGGCCGAGACCATACACGGGAGTTAAATCCGGCGCTGCTTAATGATCAGAGCATTGTTTCATCCTTTGAATCGGCTCTTACCCGAACCATCGGACTGTTACCAGATAGTCTTACCGATGTTATTATCATTGTACAGGTCTACTACTTTGATCTATTTAAAGACCTGATCGGCGGCGGATTTATCTTTCGCGGAAAGCGTTACCGCTATTTCACCTCATCAGCGGGGCAGATCCGAACTAAAAAAGCGGTATTTATCCAGACCCCGATCTGGGAGCAGCATGAGCAGACCCTTCTGTGCGGCCTTACGGTCAGTAAGATTAATGCAATGGGCGGCAACAATGTCAATAAGCATCTGGCTTATATGGCACTGACCAACTCCGCAACCAGCGCCTGGCCGGAATTCGACATCGAACGCTCGATTGTGATTGAAGATTTCGAAACCGAGGTATCCGGCACATTCGATTTTATCGACGAAACCGATTATTCTATCACCAGAACCGATGACCGCATACCAATCACCCACACCGATGGAGCCGGTATGATACTCCCATCAGTCCGCCGTAAGAATATAATGTTCCGGGCCCCTTGGATTAAAGGGCTGTTGGGAGTATTCGATTTCCGGGCTTTCATAGAGCAGCACGACTGCTCACCAGTGATTAAAGATATCTACGGGCAGGAATATAACCTGATCAAAGATGACATCCAAGTAATCTTCACTCGCAGCCAGTTTAAAATGCACAGATATTATCGGTCATGGCAGGAATACAAAGACTGTTACCATCAGTACCGCTGCTCAGCCGGCTTGTGTAATGAGGAGGAAGACCGGATTAAGAATGCCCGGATCAATTATCAGATGCTGCAGACTCTGACCGATGTTACCGCTGAAGAAATCCGGCTGATTGCCGGCAAATCGGTAAATAAACTGGACAATCTGTGCGCCTCGGCAGAAACCATTAAGGAAGCGCTGGGCATTACCCCTTATAACACCCATATGACACCATTCCAGCAGGCGGTCAAATTATATCCTTCGCTTATCAACGATACCTACACCAAAGATACCCTGCGGAACATAAAAAAAAGTCTGGTGAATAAATACCGCTGCGGCAAACTGGAACTGCAGGGAAAATATACTTTTATCCTGCCCGATTTCTATGCCGCCTGCGAATATTGGTTTAGCCATGATCCAAGTCCAAGGGGCCTGTTAGATGATCAGGAAGTTTACTGCCGGCTTTTTGGCAAACAGGAGCAGCTGGATTGTCTGCGCAGTCCGCATTTATATAAGGAACATGCGGTCCGCCAAAATGCAGCTTCTATTAAAGAAGGAGATCGTATCATAAATCTCAATCAGTGGTTTATCACCCCGGCTCTATATACCAGCTCACACGATCTGATCAGTAAGGTCCTGCAGTTTGATGTCGATGGTGATAAAGCTCTGGTAGTAGCCGATCCAGATTTTAACAGAATCGCAAAGCGTAATATGCAGGATATCGTACCGCTTCATTACAACATGCGCAAAGCCAAACCGACTGAGCTCAATCACCAATCCATCTATAACGGTTTAATCTCAGCTTTTACCGGCGGTAACATCGGACTTTACAGCAATGACATCGCCAAAATCTGGAACAGTGATGTGTTTGTCAGCGGAACCGCTGCAGATCAACAGGAAGCGCTGCATGTGATCAAACTGCTGTGCTGCGAAAATAATTACACCATCGATTACGCTAAGACTTTATACAAACCTGAGCGCCCGGCTCACATTCACAAACTGGTCGCTAAATATACCAAAGAAAAACTGCCCGCCTTTTTTACTTTTGCTAAAGATAAAGACACAAATCAAGTGTCTCCGCCTACCGGCAGCCTGGTAAATAAGCTATACGACATCATTCCGGACAAACCGATCAACACCCGCAGGTTAAAATTACCGCCGATTGATTACCGCAAAATGATGACTGATCCTAAACTGCGCTGTACCCGGGAAATACAGATGCTATATGATCAGCTGAATCGCCGGTATCGCTACAAGCTCAACCTGATTGCCAAAGAAACCGGAAATATTCCCTATATCATGCAGGAACTCCGCGCCCGGTTCACCGCCCTTGGCTATGATGAAACAGCCCTTGCCGATATGCTGGTCCAGTATCTGTACGGCAATGAAAAGAGATATAAGGAGCTGCTCTGGTTTTGCTTCGGTGATTATCTCGCGGATAACCTGCGCCGCAACATCGGAGAACCATCTGTCAAATATATCAAGTGTATCGATTGCGGGGAATGGGTCGAGGTCCCTGCCCGATCCCGCACTATCCGCTGCTGTATTTGTCAGAGTAATTACAGGCGGGAAATGGACCGAAAGCGGAAGCAGAAAAGAAAATCCGCTGATCTTAACACGGTAGATATTATCCATTCAGAATGGACTTTTTTACCGGTAACAAAATAAAAAAGCCCATGACGAATGGACTTTCAATTGTGCATATACGGAAAAGACATGTCGCAAGTATAACACAAAATGTTGGGAGGAAATAATCGCTTTGACCATTACTCAGGATATGCTGATCAAGGAAATTGCAGAAAAAGAAGATATTGATATTGTGATGGTAAGGAATATGTTCCGGACTCTGGAACACATCTTATTCATACACTTATCTTCGACCTCTCCGGATGCAAATACCGTTGTAAAGGTTTTAAAGGGCCTAAGCATCGAATGTAATTATATCCCGGAGCGAACGATCCAAAGATATGAAACGATCACATGTAAACCCCGTATCTGGGCCCGCCCAAAGCTTACGAGATATTTTAACCGGAAGTTAAATCCCGAATAACATTAAAAAATGAAAGCAGGTGGATATTGATGGATTTTTACCAACTAGGCAGTTACAAAGAACAAATACTAAAGATGATTGCAGCCGATGAAGATATTATGCATTTCTTTTCTCCCGACTGCTGTCTGGACCTTCCCTACATCCCCGGTATGGTGATGGAGGGACAAAATCTCATCTGTACAGACTCTTACATTGCCAAAGCCGGCGGTAGGGCTATCACGGAAGTGGGAGTCGACATTTACGTCATGTTCCATAAAGACAATATGAGTATCTCCGATGAGGTAAGAAACCGGTATCAGGAAAAAGGTTACCGCGGCAATCCGATTGATATTGTCGTTCAGGCCCTTGGACGCCGCTTAAACGGCTGCAAAGACTTCGGTATCGGATCACTTCGCCCCAACATGGAATATCCGGTCCGGTCTTATATTCCGCAAGAAGATACCTGGGAGTATTATGGAAAGATTCTTTCGTATACCGGCAGTGATTTCATAAAAGACTTCCGCAAGGTGATATAAGATGAAAAAAGAATATCTGGTCTGCCTGATGCGCAACTGCCCCATCGATTACCACAGCCTCCGGATTTACCCGGTTTCCTTTCACCGCATCTATGACGAGATCGGCGAAGAAAGCTTTCACCATCTTCTGCTGCCTTTCCGAATCACTGCCGATTGCTTTGAGAACGGACAGAATAGCTCCTTTCACCTGTTTCAGGATAAGATTCTGCAGGATGGATCGCTCTTGTATTTACTATACGAAAGCCTGAAGGTGTTCTGCCCGGAAGAAAATATTAAGCAGTGCGGTCCTACTGATGACTCTTTTGCCATCGTCCGCAGCAAGGATGATATCTTTCACATTACTGCCGACAATTTCGGCGAAATCGGTGATATTATTCTGGCCATCGCAGGTGTTGAGAAAATCAAGATCGAGCGCCCAGACCCTAATCTCTCCGAACGTCAGCTCGATGTCTGGCAGAAATTAAAAGAAGGCCGGGAACGCAGCCGCCGCAAATATGAAATCACCATGGCCGATCAGCTCAACGTCTGTGAGTTCGGGGGTAAATTTCACATTCCGGTGGAAACTTTAGAATCATGGAGTCCATGGAAGATCAAACGATGTTTTGACAACATTATCGCAAAAAACGAGTACGACGACAGTGTCAGCCTGTACCACCCACTGGCTGGTGATACTTCCGGTTTCACCAAGAACCGCCATTGGCTGGAGAAATTCAAAGTCCGCCATTAGCAGCGGTCTTACACTTAATTCTAGGAGGAAAAAAATATGTTATATGGTTTAAAAGACTGTGCCAATCTTACAGTAAAATCTAAGAAAAATGATAAAGTGGTATTAT
>Ga0153996_1000997_pt1 | contig 11888 bp, 9 predicted proteins | sample TSNC080MetaG_FD_104728 | JGI IMG/M metagenome (GOLD analysis project Ga0153996, IMG submission 104728) | Attine ant fungus gardens microbial communities from North Carolina, USA - TSNC080 MetaG | ecosystem: Host-associated > Fungi > Mycelium > Unclassified | place: USA: North Carolina, Lumber... | reverse complement strand
TGGAAGCTAAATTTTTACATGCAGGCGAACAAGGATTGGTCGTAGAGTTTGGCGCCGACATCAGTAATGAAACAAATGCGAAAGTTCACTGGCTGGCCAAGGCGTTAGCCCAGAGATCTGATTTGGCTATTCGGGAGATCATTCCTACGTATCGTTCGCTACTTGTCTATTTTGATGCTGTAGAGATTAGCCGTGAGCATCTTTGTCACGCGATTAAGAAGATAATGGCCGAGGAGCGAGGGGGGCAAGGCGGTCAAGCGCAGCGGTCCGCGAAGGTTATCCATATTCCTGTATGTTATGGCGGTGAATTTGGACTCGACTTAGTGTTCGTTGCCGAGCATAATGATATTTCTCCGGAAGAAGTAATTCGTATTCATACTTCGACACCGTATCTTGTCTTTATGCTCGGCTTTACACCCGGTTTCCCGTATTTGGGAGGAATGTCGGACAAAATTGCTACTCCCCGTCTTGACAAGCCCAGAGTTCGCATTCCCGCAGGATCAGTAGGTATAGCGGGCAGTCAAACAGGCTTTTATCCAATCGAAAGCCCGGGAGGCTGGCAATTAATTGGGCGTACCCCCATTAAAGCATTTCATGCCGAAAGCGCTCATCCGTTTCTCTTTGCGGCTGGTGATTATTTGCAGTTTAAATCAGTGTCAATGGAAGCATTTCAGGAAATTCGGGCGCAAGTAGATGCGGGGGGCTATATTCCTGAAGTTACTATGCTGCAGGGAGGATGAAAACGTTGTTCACCATAATTAACCCAGGCTTTTTTTCAACAGTGCAAGATGAGGGGCGATGGGGTTATCAGGCATATGGTATGCCGGTAGCCGGTGCAATCGATCGCTATGCTTACAATGTTGCTAACTTGTTAGCAGGTAATCAACCAGGCGCCGCCGCGATAGAGATGACAATGCTGGGCGGGACATTCCGGTTTAATGACAGCCGGCTTGTTGCTATTTGCGGGGCAGATATGCAGGCCGCATTAGATGGCGCCGTCGTACCTAATTGGTCTGCTTTTACTGTCCCGGCAGGCAGTGAACTAGCGTTTGGCTATGCAGTATCAGGCTGCTGGGCTTATTTGGCCGTACAGGGAGGCGTTGATGTACCGCGGGTTTTAAACAGTCGCTCTACCTATACGCGGGCAGCAGTCGGCGGTCTGCAAGGCCGGGCTTTACTTAAAGATGATGTGCTCAACGTGGGGCAAGACAATGAGGCCGATGTCACAGCCCAGGTATTAGCGGCGCAATACGTTCCCAGCTATGGTGAAAATATTAGCTTACGAGTGCTATTGGGTCCGCAGGACGATATGTTTACGGCTGATGCGATACAGACATTTTTTACTGGCGAGTACACAATATCAAATGAAGCAGACCGTATGGGATACCGTTTAGAGGGACCCAAAATTACACATGTCGCTAAAGCCGACATTGTCTCAGATGCGTTATGCCTGGGGGCTATACAAGTCCCGGCTCATGGCATGCCGATTATTATGTTGGCTGATCGGCAAACAACAGGAGGGTATGCGAAAATTGGCGCAGTTATTAGTCCGGATTTGACAAAGCTAGCGCAAGCTAAACCAGGCGACAGGGTGCGATTCCAAAAGATTGAGGATGCAGAGGCTGTTGCGGCATTGCGTGAGGAGCGCGAAGCTTATTTGTCAATTAGGAAAAGCTTGCAAGGCAATATAACAACTGGGAATGCAACTGCCGCGCGGCTTTATAATGTCACTGTCAATGGAGCGGTATATAGTGTGGAAATTAAAGAAATCTCGTAATCATCAATAACTGCAATCTGAGGAGGTTTTAATTTTGAGAATTGATTTAAATTGTGATATGGGTGAAAGCTTTGGCACATATGTACTGGGTTATGACGAACAGGCAATGCCTTATGTTACATCGATTAATGTGGCTTGTGGCTTTCATGCTTCCGACCCCAGCAATATGCTTAAAACGGTGAGAGCAGCGAAAAAGTATGGTGCAGCAATTGGCGCCCATCCGGCTTTTCCCGATTTAGTTGGTTTCGGAAGACGGGCGATAGCTGCTTCACAGCAAGAGATTTATGCCGATGTCTTATATCAAATTGGGGCACTGATGTCGATCTGCCGGTCAGAAGGCTTAACTTTGCAACATGTCAAAGCACATGGAGCATTATATAATCTGGCAGAAAAGGATATCGGCATTGCTACTGCTATTGCCGAAGCCATTAAAAGCTTGGGCATTGATTTATATATGCTCTGCTCTTGTGGTTCGGCTATGGTGAAAGCTGCGCAAAATGTCGGCATTAAATATGTTGAAGAAGCGTTTGCTGACCGGGCCTATACGAAGGAAGGGACGCTTGTGCCGCGCAGTCAGCCGGGCGCCGTCATCCATGACATCCAAGAAGTGGCCGAACGGGTCATGAATCTTGTGCAAACAGGAACAGTTAAGGCAATAGACGGTTCTAAAGTGGCATTGCAAGCGCAAACTATCTGTGTACATGGCGATACGCCAGGGGCTGTCGATATGATTAAAGAGATTAGAGCCAGACTGGATAAAGCCGGAATTGATGTCCTCCCGTTTGGTAAATAGCAAAATACCTGTTAATTAAAAACCATATTCCATATGCGAGTAGAAAACCGGCATTTGGTTATAACAATAGTATGAAAGTAAAATGCATTAGTTTAAGCATTATCGCCATACTTGTATACTGTGTCGTCAGCTATTATGGGGGACTGCGTATATTTCAGTCCTTTTCTAGAGTGCCGGGCTGGACAACTATTTATTTGTTTATCTACGTTTTGCTTACGGTTGCTTATCCTCTGGGGAGAATGGGAGCTGTGCTCGCTCCAAGTTCTCTCAGCGATACGCTCATCCGTGTCGGCGCTGCCTGGCTGGGCATGATCTTTTACCTGACGTTGTTCTGGCTTTGCGCTGATCTAGCAGTCTTGCTAGGGAAAATGATCGGCATCTTTTCTTCAGCCGAGCGGGCTGCCACCGCTGGCGTGGGTAGTGTCGTGGTCATCGCTGCAGGCTGCCTCACCGGATACGGTTTGGTGCAGGCCAGGCGCATACGGCTTCAGCGTTATGTGCTGACAATCCCTAAGGAATGCTCGCTGCCGTCGCTGCATATTGTGATGGTTTCCGACCTGCATCTTGGTCTTATGATCGGGCGGAACCGGTTAGCAAAGCTTGTGCAAATGATAAATGAGCTTAAACCTGATATCATCGTTCTGCCTGGTGATATTTTAGATGAGACTGTCGGCGCTGTCATCGAAACTGAGATGCCTGCCTTTCTGCGGCAACTGCAGGCTCCGCTGGGAGTATATGGCTGTCTTGGCAGTCATGAATATATTCTGGGGCGACCGGAGCGCGCTTTGCAATTGCTGCAGCAAGCGGGTGTCACAATATTACAGGATCAATGCGTATGTATCGGCAATAGCTTCTATTTAGCCGGTCGGGACGATAAGCTCCGGAAAATGCTTACAGGAACTGAGCGCAAGGCATTGGCCGACGTGTTGGCAGATTGCAACCGCGCGTTTCCTATCCTGCTATTAGACCATCAGCCCAAGGAGCTTGAAGAGGCGCAGCGCAACCATGTTGATTTGCAACTGTCCGGCCATACGCATCAAGGCCAGTTGTTTCCTGTGGGGTTATTGACAAAGTGGATGTATACAATTGACTGGGGATATTGGCGAAAAGGAACTTATCAACTCATCGTGTCCTCCGGGGTTGGTACTTATGGACCGCCGGTGCGTGTCGGTACGACTGCCGAAGTCGTTTCTATCCGCGTCCGGTTTGGCTTGCCGGCAGATACATAGTGGGGCGCGTATAGCTACTGAACAGGTTGCAAAAGAGAAAGCAGGCATATCGTCAAAATGACGATATGCCTGTTTTTTGTGCGAATGTAAATATCATTTATGTTATACAGCATATTCTGCTGAATAGCCTGCAGAACGGTAAAACAGAACAGCATAGCCGCAGCTACGCCGTTTCATACCTGAAAGCTTATGCTGTTTTATCCGATGACTAAACTTCAGACGGGGTAAAACCCCACCTGAAGCGTGCGTCTCTTTTATTAGTGTTTTAAGCCTAAATGGTTGATGGCATAGTTATCGGTGTTCGGTCTAGGAAATAGGTGAGTAAGAACGCGCTTAGGCAGGCTAGCCATTCCAAATAAATAACGTGAGGGAAGATACGAACTGCGGGAACTAACTGCCAGAGGATTAAGACGACTAAGCCGGTTAAAATTGTTGTGAAAGCGGAATTTTTTCGGCACAGGCTGGGAGCAAACAGGGTAAAGAGAACCGTTACACTAAAGGCGGCGGTAAGACTGAGCCCGATCATAAGCGTATTGATGATTCCGCTGATTGTCATTGCAAACAGGAGGGTGAGTAAACCTAGAGCTAAAACCGCCCATTTAGTGACCGTGATAAAGCGTTGCTCACTAACCTGGGGATTAATAATTTTTTTGTAAATATCCTGGGAAAATAACGTAGCTGAACTGAGCAGCAGGTTGCATGCTGTTGATACGTCGGCGGCCCATAAGGCGGCTAGGGTAATACCAGATAAAAAGGGATTGAGGGACATGATAGTCATCGGTAGTGCCATGGCCGGGCTTACATCAGGAAACATAGTTTTGGCAATAACACCGAGTAAAGCGCTGACAAAGCCAATCGGCAGCATCATGAGTCCGCCGATGATAAAGCCACGGCGAGCCGTTTCCACATCTTTGGCTCCCAGTGATATTTGGATAATGCTCTGCAGCGAAAGGTTTACCGTTACGAGGACGATAATCCAGGTCATGATGCCGGTTAAGCCGACACCATCATAAAAATCAAAGTATGGTGCATTTGCCGGCAATTGCGCTTCAATATTTGCCAGGCCGCCGGCATTGGCTACTGTAAAGACTGTCGCCAGTAAGATGCCGATGTATTTCAACGATACGTTCAAAATATTGCACAGGCTGGCCGACCACATACCGCCCATCGCAGTGATGCCAATAAATACGACGGCACTTGTCAGCACACCGCCTGTAAAAGAAAATATTTCAGGCATTAACGCGCAAAGAATACTGCCGCCGGCAATATATTGCAATGACATAATGACAAGCTGGATCAATATTTGGCAGGCTACACCGGCAAGCATACCTTTTTTATCATAGTACCGGCCCAGCATTTCGGGAATTGTCGTTATTCTCAGCTCGCGATATCTTTTGGCAACAAGCATGCCCATGACGATGGCTCCTATTCCCCAGGCCGTCGTATACCAGCCGGCAGATAAGCCGACCTTATAAGCCTGCTCAGCTACGCCGATTGTTGAGGCTCCGCCTACGGCTAAACCGACGATCGATACTGTAATTAGGGGAGTCGTCAGTTGCCTGCCGGCCAAAATATAATTGGCCGATTTACCTGATGAGCGGCGTTTGGCAAAAAAGCTGATTAAAAATAATAGGCCAATATAGATGCATACGATAAGCAATGGAATACTCATAAGATCGCCTCCAATAGTTTTGTTGATTTTTTCGTGATTTGAATCAAAAAAACGTCCCTCATACAAGGGACGATTAGGAACCGTGGTACCACCCAATTCAATCTGATGATAAAGAGAGACTTAGCTTCAGATTTGGTTTTTTACCCCTGTCTGAAGCTTAGTCGACCTTATCCGGATGACTTGGCCGCTCTTAACTCTCGCTTGGGGAAGAGGGAGTTAAGACTCGGTTTAAATCATCGGATAAAAAAACAAAAAGAGCCGTACCGCATAGGGCGAAAGCCGCGGTACCACCCTGTTTTTATCATGAGATCACTCTGAATCTGTAACGTAGATTTACGGACAGGCTTACTACTATTTCAGCCCTCAGTTCCGGAAGGAACTTCACTATGTATTTTTTACTAGTTCACACCAGCCACTAGCTCTCTGAATAAAAATAGCATAATTACTTTTTTCCGTCATTACTGTTGCAATATCAAATTGTTATCGTAATTATAGCTAGTTAAGGAGCGATTGTCAATACGTGCCGTAAGGCATTATCTACGTGATGCTTTTGTCAAATTATAGCTTTATATTATCAAATGTGACAATATAGGACAAAACATACCTCTTGTAAAAAGCATCCATAATTCATAAAATATGTATATAATGTTCTTTTTTTATACTATTTATATGAATTAGGGGGGGATTTTGTGAGGAAAGTTGCTTATCCTGCAGCATTACTGTTTAATAAGCTTTTTTTGGAACATCCAGAGAGGATTTCTGGACTTACGCACTATCTTTGGGCAAAAAGAATATTTAAAGAATGTAACATTAACAAATTGACAATTGGGATAGGAACCGCTTTTTATCCATATTACTTTGTGGATGAATATAATAGGCTCCAAGGCTATGAGGTTGATCTATGCGAAATGATGAAACAGTATTTTGAGGTAGATATCGAGTACAAGCAACACTACCATGGTCTTATGGGATTGTTTGATTCCCTCCAATGCAATGAAGTAGATCTGATTGTCAGCTCTTTGGGTGTTAATGCAGAACGAAAGAGATTTGTAAATTTTACAACTCCTTATTTTGAAAACTATCTTGGTTTAGCTGTCAATGAAAAATATAAAAACGTACGAAATTTACATGAATTAAATAAACCAGATGTAAAAATTGCAGTGTCACTTGGTTCAACAGCTGAGCTTCCGGCTATAAAGAGATTTTATCGGGCGAATATTATAAAATGTGCTGGTTCTGGTGTTTTAGAGAAAAGACTTTTAGAGGAGAAAGTCGATGCTGTCATTGGTGATGCTAATTGGATCAAATTTGCGCAGAGAAGGCATCCAAACGAAATACATGTTTTAGCAAAAGAAATTGCGGGCACTTCCGAATTAACGAGTATAGCAGTAGCAAAAGATAGATCGCCATTAATGACGGCTATTAGCATATTCCTGCTGCAATACAATGACAGTATAGTTCGTGCAAATAATTATCAAAAATGGTTTGGGGAGGCAGAAGCTAGATGAAAAAATTAACCGCTGCTGCTATGGCGATTTTATTAGGAGGATTTTTATTAACAGGGTGTAGTAATACTCAGTCAAAACAAACGAGCCAAGTTTCATCTGAGGTAAAGAAAAAATTGGTTGTGGGTACTGCTTCGGCATATTATCCAATTGCAATGATGAATAAAGATGGGAAACTGATTGGATACGATATTGACTTAGTTTATGGTCTTGGCGAATATCTTAATATGGAGATTGAACTCCAAGCATACGATAGTTTGGCCAACATCATATCTGCTTTACATTCACAGAAGGTTGATCTCATCGCGGATGGTATAACAATAACAGAAAAACGCAAGGAATCGATTGATTTCTCTACACCATATCTCGAAACGTATTTAAATGTTGCTGTTATAGATAAGTATAAAGACTTGAGCAAATGGGAAGATCTTGATAAACCAGGGATTATAATTGGAGCAGTGATGGGATCAACTGCTGATCAAGCTACAGAAAAGATGTTTAAACATGCGACCATCAAAAAATTTGAAGGCGTATCTTTGGTTGCTCAAGCTCTAAAAAATAAACAAGTCGATGCGATGGTCACCGATGAAATATGGATCAAAGTGTTTAAAACATATAATCCTAGTATTAATATTTTACCGGTACGGGTAGGTGAAGCCGAGCCTCTGGGCATTGGCGTGAGTAAGGGGAACAAAGAATTATTAGATAAAGTCAATGCTTATTTACAGCAATACAAGGAAAGCGGAGCCGCTGACAGGAATTATGAAAAGTGGTTTCTAAACGATGCTTGGCGAGAGCTAGTACCTAGTAAATAATATTAATAACAAGAGCGCTTTCAAACCGGTGAAGAACGGTAAGAAAGTGCTTTTTATTTTTCCGAGGACTAAACTTAAGCCTAGCTAAAGCCCCAACTAGAAGCTAAGTCTCTCTTTATTATCGTTTTGTACTGCGGCTGCTAACAATGCAATATAACAATAGAGAGGTGGTGAAGATGCGAAGGGGTGTGGTGCTGCGCAGCGCCTGGAGAATTGCTCGGACATACTGGTTTTCAGAAGAAAAATGGTCGGCCTGGCTACTGCTGTCCAGTGTAATTATTTTCAATCTGGTATTTGTCTATATAACGGTACAGATTAATTTATGGCAGCGATCGTTTTATGATGCAATCCAGAGCTTAAATTATACCGCCTTTTTGGAAGTCATCAAATTGTATGTGCTATTAGGTGTTTTGCTCATTGTCGTAAAAGGATATCAAATCTATGTGCGCATGCTGCTGCATATGCGCTGGCGGCGCTGGCTGACAGAACGATATTTGACGTTATGGCTCAAAAAGAAATCGTACTACCGGCTGCAGCTAATGGCCGGGGATGTCGCCGACAATCCTGACCAGCGGATTAGTGAAGATATTGAATTGTTCGTGATGCTGACGCTGAGGTTATCGATCGATTTTTTACAGGATATGGTAACGGTTTTTTCATTTGTCGTAATTCTATGGGACTTGTCCGGCGTTTTTTATCTACCGGTTGGTGGCCGGGAGATACCGGTTTATGGCTATTTAGTCTGGCTGGCGTTAGCTTATGCTGCTGCCGGTACGTATTGGACATTCCGGATCGGACGTCCGCTTGTCCGCCTTGATTATGATCAGCAGCGGTATGAGGCCGATTTTCGCTTTAGCCTGGTACGCGTGCGGGAACATGCCGAAAGTATTGCTTTGTACAGTGGTGAAAATAATGAAAAAAGAAACTGTTTGCGACACTTTAACCAAATCGTCGTTAACTTCATCAGGATTATTGGTGTTAGGAAACGATTGATGTGGCTGACAACCGGCTATTCGCAAGTTTCTATTGCCTTTTCGGCGTTAATTGCCTCACCGCTCTATTTTCGCGGTCAGATCCATTTTGGGCAGATGTTTCAGATTATTGATGCCTATAATCATGTCCAGACAGGGTTTTCTTTTATTATCGATAGCTTTACCCGTTTAGCCCAGTGGCGGGCGGTCGTTAACCGATTAAATAATTTCCTTACTTTTTTGGAAACTGTCCATATTAAAGATGTAACCCATAAAGAGGTTGTTTTCCGGCAGCAGCGCGCTGACTTTGGTCTCGAAAAGGTCGATATTTTTCAGCCAGACGGGCAAAAATTAGTCAAGGATTTAACGCTAACGCTTACTGCCGGCCAGCGCCTATTAATAACCGGTCCTTCCGGCTGTGGCAAAAGCACACTGCTGCGAACTATAGCTGGGATATGGCCGTATGCCAGCGGCTGCATCCAGATTCCTAAGGATGCCAGGCTTATGTTTGTGCCCCAGAAATCGTATATGCCGATCAACACATTGCGAGAGGTACTGTTATATCCGGGCCTGTCCAGGTCGGTGAGCGACTTAAGTTTACAGGCTGTGCTAACAGCTTGCCGGCTTAAACATTTGGCAGGCAAGCTTGATCAATGGCTGGACTGGGGGCAGGCATTATCTTTGGGGGAACAACAAAGAATGGCTTTTGCCCGAGCGCTGTTGCAAAAGCCTGATTGGCTGTTTCTGGATGAAGCGACGTCAGCGTTAGATGAAAGCACCGAGCAGGCAGTGTATCAACTGGCAGTCAAAACACTGACCAAGACGGCGATTATCAGCGTAGGCCATCGTAGTACGCTGGCGGAGTATCACCGTCAACGACTGCTATTGGACACTGGTGGCAGTTGGGAGCTTAGGGTTGTTCCTCGGCCGGGCTAAGATTGTTTTCTCATTTTTGTATGTCGATTGTTTGATATGACATTTTACAGTAATTTGTATTATTGTGAAGAAATACAAAAAAATGTTAAATTAAAAAGGTAATTGGAATTATTTGGCGAATATACAATAATGTGATACTTATCTTTTAAGCAGATGTGATTTTATGATAGTAAATCACATGCCTTTATAAGGTAGACTTCATAGAAAAATCATAGGCGGCGAATTTACCTATGTGTTGTTGAAGGGATGAGTGTAGACTGTGTATAAACTAGATTTTACCGTACTTATTGAATTTCTGCCGGCTATTATGGACGGTTTGCGTATGACTATGGCGATTTCGGCGCTGGCGATAATTGGCGGAACTATTTGCGGTGTAACGGGAGCCTTGGCCCGCACTTCTCAAAGTAGATTTCTTCGCTTGTTGTCCGGGTGCTATGTGGAGTGGATTCGCAACACGCCGTTATTAATCCAGATTATGTTTATTTATTTTGGACTGGGGGCATTCTTGAATTTTCCCCCGGTGCTTGCCTCAGTTGTCGCTTTGTCCTTTTTTTCCGGCGCTTATATTACTGAGATTATCAGAGCCGGCATTCAGGCGGTAGCAAAAGGGCAAAGGGAAGCGGCCTTATCGATTGGGATGACACAAAGGCAGACGTTGTGGCTAGTGATAATGCCTCAGGCAATCAAGAAAATTTTGCCGCCGCTTGCGGGCCAATTTATTTCCCTGATTAAAGATTCCTCGTTGGTTTCTACGATCGCTGTTGCTGAGTTGTCGTATGTGGGCAAAAATATTGTAACAACTACTTTTCGGGCGTTTGAAATGTGGCTGGCGATTGCTTTATTTTATTTTATCTTATCGTTTACTCTTTCCATGGCTGTGCGTAGACTGGAAAGGAGATTAGCTGAAAGTGATTAATATTCGCAAGGTAGACAAATGGTTTGGTGACCATCAAGTTTTAAAAGAGGTGTCACTTGATGTAGACAAGGGGGAGGTCGTCGTCATTATCGGGCCTTCAGGGTCGGGAAAATCCACCTTATTGCGCACGATTAACGGCCTTGAGAACATTCAAGCCGGTGAGATTGTGGTTGACAATATTAATGTACATCAATGCGAGCAAAACTGTTTAGCTGCCCGACAAAAGACCGGCATGGTCTTTCAACAGTTTAATCTCTTCGCCCATAAAAATGTTCTTGAAAATATTACGATGGGCCCGATTCATGTGCAAAAAAAGACGCGTACTGAAGCTGAAAAAATTGCCAGGTCTTTGCTGCAAAAGGTAGGGCTGCCGGAAAAGGAGGCTGCGTATCCCTCGCGGCTGTCCGGCGGTCAGCAGCAGAGGGTGGCGATTGCCCGCAGTCTTGCCATGATGCCGCAAGTCATGCTATTTGATGAACCTACTTCAGCTTTAGATCCTGAACTGATTCAAGAAGTGCTGGAAGTTATGAAAAATTTAGCGAGTGAAGGGATGACAATGGTTGTCGTCACGCATGAATTGGGTTTTGCCCGTGAAGTTGCCGACCGTATCGTATTTATTGATGACGGTCAAATAACTGAAAATGCGTGCACAGAAGATTTCTTTCTCAAGCCAAATAATGAACGAACACGTCAATTTTTATCGCGCATTTTATAAGTACTATTCCCCAGGACATGCTGGGGACAACGCCCGGCAGGAAAGTCTTCTCGGGTGTGAGTATTGGATTGCGTTTTGCGAGGGCTTTTATTTTTTCGGTTGCTCTGGCTATAATTTTTACATAACGCGAGCAGCAAATGGATGCCCTATGCCATTACAATTATTGTTTTGCCTGGGGAGATGAAGAGGCGGCGGGTGGTCGCGCCGGAAGTATTGGGCATTCCTTATAATCGGGGGAGCGATAGTGAGGAATGTCATTGCTTCGGATATTTTGGCCAGAAGCGTTGACTTTAAAAGTAAAATTTTTTTATGAGTCATCCCCCATTAGTGTGGGTTCTTTCTGCCTGGAAGTATGATATCAAGCCCACCACATTTCAACTTCACCAATGCAATCAGATTATCAATGTTTCTGAACCCATAACCCATACGAATTGTAACCTTGATTTTATTGTTGACGGCCTCGATTCTGGCGTTTGAAAGACCATTTTTGATGGTCGAAAGAATCGCGGCCTTGTGTCGCTTAACCTTCCTACCAAGTTCGACAAAATCCTTGATTCGA
>Ga0153996_1000996_pt1 | contig 11891 bp, 14 predicted proteins | sample TSNC080MetaG_FD_104728 | JGI IMG/M metagenome (GOLD analysis project Ga0153996, IMG submission 104728) | Attine ant fungus gardens microbial communities from North Carolina, USA - TSNC080 MetaG | ecosystem: Host-associated > Fungi > Mycelium > Unclassified | place: USA: North Carolina, Lumber... | reverse complement strand
TCCTTTTCTTAGAACAAAGGACAGCCTCCATATGGTTAGGTTATCACTATTTCTAACACAAAGGCACTACCATATGTAGAACAATAGGTAGTAGCATGTGATGCTCTGTCCTAGTGCACAGACTATTACTTTTTTGTATATAAGGACTTATAGTCTGAGGGTTAGACCTCAGACTTAACAACATCTTTTGTTGCTTGTCTAACTCTGCTCATAAGCACTTTTGAATCTATATCTCAATTTATTACAAATCAAGTAAGTGACTATTTGTAATAGTTTGTTAAGTCTACTGTTGTCTGTCCCTCTTGATTCTGTAAAGAACTTAGGGGTTGTGTTCATTCTAGATGAGAGTTCTGGGGCATTGAGGGTGTCTTTGTCTCTGTAAAAAGGACAGAAGACTTACTGAGGGCTCAGAGTGGGTTTCTGTCAAGGACCTATCTCTATAGTAGGCTGGACTCCAGGTGTAAGGGAACCCCTTACACATGACCCCAAAGCACCCTCTGTTGCCTCCCAACACAATTTCATTGTACAGCCCCTGGTTACCAAAGAATGAAATGCAAGAACATTTTAGTATATATATTGTGGATTATTCCTTCTAGGAGCCTCATCTAATTCTCTGAGGAATCTTCTGGAGGTAAGTTGTAATATATTCCATAGTATAATTTATCTGAGGAATCTTTTAGAGTGCTCCACTCCAGTCGCCCTCACAGCAGAATTAGATCTCATTACCAGAGCCTTAGGGATTCTCAGTGGACAGCCACCCTTAGGTCGCCCTCTGCTGACAAACTCTGACCCTCTGATTACTCTGCTCCAAGGACAATGTCGCTGCCCATGGACACTCCCCCAGGCGTAGCCGACGCTGTCAGACTAGCTAACTCCAAAGCCGGAATTAAGCCAACTGCTCCTTTATCAGCGTTTGACAAGGGGAACTCGATAGAGTTCTCATTAGATTCTGTACACTATTTATACAAGCAGAGTAACCCTAACCCTGTCCTTTTATCCCGTGCTTCCTTATGAGTCAACTTGCTCTCGCGCATCCGTTGATATTAAAAGAAAAGAAAAAGAAAAGAAAAACAATATTCAAAAGAAAAAAAAAGAAAAGAAAATAATGACTTTAGCCGATTTGCCAAGTCATAACACCACCCTCCTCTCAAGTTTCCTCGTCCCGAGGGATTTTCCTACAATTCGTAGTATGGGTCGACCATGTCACCCATCCTGTCTTCATCTTCCTCTGTCCATTCTCGAACTCCTGATTTTTCTTCCTTGATTTCTTCTTCTTCTGGGATCGTTTTCATCGCCTCTCTTTTTACGGGTCTTCTGCCCTTCCATCGTCTCCAATTTCTCTCCAACCTACCCCAATATTCTTGGTCGTACCACTTGTCTGACTATCCATACAACATTTTCGCCGTGAACTTCCCTGGTAACTCCCCACGCTTGAATGTTGTTTCCTCACGTTCTTGCCGTGCTACGTCTTCCATATCTTGCTGATATTCTTTCTCAAATTCTTCAATCACTTCTTTTGCGTTTTCTAAATTCTCCCTTCCTTCCTAGATATCTGACTCCGCTGTGAATCCTTTCCAATGTACTAAATACTTATCTTTCCCTCTAACCTTCCTCTTATTTAGTATTCATTCTACCTCTCATTCTTCTTCCCCTTCGATTATGACTGGAGCCAGTTGCTCCTTTCTTTGTCCTTCTACTTGTCCTACATATTGTCATACTCTACTAACGTTAACTACTGGGTGTATTTTTACTGTGCTAGGTAGTTTTAATTTGACCGCGTTCAATGATATTATTTCTTTGACTTTGTAAGGACCGACAAATCTCTCTGTCAACTTTTCTGTCCTCCTCCCGACCATCTGATATCTCAAATCCTTGGTACTGAGCATGACCAAGTCTCCTACTTTATACTCATCTGCATCCGATCTTTTCTTGTCTGCATACTTCCTCATATCTTCCTGCACTTTTCTTAGCACTGCTTTTGCTTCTTCTTGTATTTCCTTCATTTTCTCCACGAATTTTTCTGCTCCTGTGTATTTTCCTTTCTTTCTCCCTTCAAACCCCATCCTGGAATCTTGCCCGTAATTTGCCTTAAAAGGCGACGTCCTGGTACTTGAGTGTACTTTATTGTTATATGCAAACTCTGCCGTTTCTAACTATTCTGGCCACTGCTCTTGCCTGTAATCGATGAATATTCTCAGGTACTGTTCCAACTCCTGGTTAATCCTCTTTGTTTGTCCATCTGTCTGAGGGTGGAACATCGTTGACAATTTACTCTTGATCCCCAACATCTCATTTAACTCCTGCATTAACCCTGCTGCGAATTGTGGCCCCCTATCTGATATGATACTTTCGGGTAAACCATGCAACTTCCACACATTATCCCTGAACAGCCTTGCTAATCCTTCTGCCGATGTTTTCTCCATAGTTAGTATAAAGTGAACCATTTTGGTTAGTCGATCCACTACTACTAGAATACTATCATATCCCTGTGCTAGTGGCAGCTTAGTGATAAAGTCTGCCAAGATATGAGTCCAGGGTCTTTCTGGAATAGAATTCGGCATTAATTTTCCTGCTGGCTGTTCTGTGTGATTTTTATTTCGCTGGCAAGCGTCGCACTCCTCCACATATCTCTTCACTTTCTTGGTTATTCCTGGCCACTAAAAGTTTCTGGTTACTAGTTCTACTGTTTTCCATTGTCCTCCATGTCCTCCTATTGGCATATCATGATGTAGTCTGATTATCTCTGCCCTTAACTTCTCGTCTTTTGGCACGTAGACTTTCCCTTCTTTATATATGATACCATTTACTTCTCTCTATTCCTCATCTCTCAACATTTTTACTTCTGCCTGCTTCATTTCTTCCACCGCCTTTACTACTTCGTCGTCTTTCACTTTTGACTTTCTTACTTCCTTTAGTAGATCTACCCCGTCTACTATGATTTCTACCACTTCTGTCTTTCTCACTTCTAGCCATTCTGGCTTTATCATCGTCTCATCCTTATTATCCTTTTCTACTCCTACCTCCTAGTCTGGTTTCCTACTTAGACTGTCTGCTTTCCCCATTTTAGTTCCCAGAACATGTTTTAGCGTAAAGTTAAATCTGGATAGGTATAATGCCTATCTGGCTTGTCTCCTATTTAACTTCTGCGTTTTCATGAAGTATTCGAGGTTTTTGTGATCTGTCTATATCTTGAATTTAATTACTGCTCCTTCTAGGAAGTGTCTCCATGCTTTTAGACATCTGACTACTGCTAACATTTCTTTATCGTGAATCTCATAGTTTCGCTCTGTATCGCTTAGAGATTTTGAAATGAAAGCGACTGGTCTCCATTTGTTGTCTGAGCACTTCATCGAGAGTACTCTTCCAGTAGCATAATTCGAAGCGTCTGCTTCTACTCTAAACTCTTTGTCCAAGTCTGGAGCCACTAATACTGGTTTTGTTGTAAAGACCCGCTTCAACTCGTCGAATGCCTTTTGCTGTGCCTTCTCTTACCGCCACTTTTCATCTTTTCGCATAAGCACGTTCATTGGCCTAGCTACTCGAGCGAAATCTTTGATGAACCTCCTATAATAATTTGCGAGGCCCAAAAACTTTCTGACATCTTTTACATTTTTTGGTTGTGGCCAACTCAGTACTCCGTCCACTTTCTCTGCTTCTATTTCTATCCTATTAGGTTCTATGACGACCCCTAGGAATCTTATCTTTCTCGCCTTCCACACACATTTTTCTGGCTTGATGTACAAGTCGTTCTTCTCTAACCTCCTCAATATTTTCTCCACAATCTCATCATGTCCTTCCTCTGTTTCCGTTCCTACCAACATGTCATCTACAAATACTGCTACTTTCCCTTCATTTATCAAGTCTCTTAGGATTTCATTCATCATTGCCTGGAATGTGGCTGGTGAGTTTGTCATCCCAAAGAACATGACTGTTGGTTTGAAGGATCTCACATGCGTCGTAAACACTCCCTTCCACTCATCTCCTTCTTTTATCTGCACGTTATTGAATCCCCATCTTAGATCTATCTTAGTGAACACTTTCTTGCTACCCATATTGTCGATTAATTCTGTGATCAATGGTAGCGGGTAATTGTTTTTCACTGTCTAGTCATTTAGATTATAGTAATCCATAACCATTCTTTTTCCTCCGTCCTTTTTGCCTACGAAGAACACTAGTGATGTTTGAGGCGATTTTGAGGGTCTAATATACCCTTTCCTCAGTTGATCTTCTACAAAGTTCTGAACTTCTTCCCTCTCATTTTTGGATAGGGGGTAAATTTTTCCCTTTCGTGGTTTAAATGTCTCTTTGAGATCTATGGTATGATCCCAGACTTTTCTTGTTGGCATCCTTTTTAACTCTACCTTCCCAAACACCTTTCTCCACTTCAAGAATTTCCTTGGGACCATCTCTTCAATTTTTCTGTGGTCCTTCTCCATTTCTTCTTTCTTTTCCCAATCCTCTTTATCATTTATCGTCCAACGAACAATTTTCTCTTCTTCCTCAGTTGCTATTCTTTTGACTTTCTCCCTTTTCTGACTCTTTCTGCCACACAGGGGTGGACATCTCGTCATTTTCACCTCTCCCGTTTCCCAATTTATCTCTGGGTTATTGTAAGAAAGCTAAACTCCAAGCTGAAATAAAGCCAACTGCTCTTTGTTCAGCAATTGACAAAGAGAACTCAATAGAGTTCCCGTTAGATTTTCTACACTACTTATACAACTACTATATGGTCTGTGCACTATTTTCCCACACCTATCATGTGACGTGATGCTGTGACTTCCTGTCATGTGACTGTGGTTGTGTGACACTCATGACGTGATGCTTTCCCGCACTTCCTTCTGTGTAGTAAGTCCAAGATAAAAGAAAAGAAAAAGAAAAGAAAAGAAAAGAAATATAGATAATAACTTAGCCATTTTGCCAAGTCATGACAGTTATGTGCCGCTAACCATAGCATACCCAATATCACTTCCGTCTTTCCTAAGTCGCAGATATCCATCTGCATTCTTTCTACATGGCCTTTGAAAAATATGTTGCACTCTACCTGGTGTGTAATGGCCCCTCCGCTATTGTTTGTGCCATCTACATTCCTGACGGCTATTGGTTTCTTTAACTTTTGCAGCTTGAACCCATGCCTAGCTGCCATTTGTCTATCCATAAACATCCCCATTGTGCCACTGTCCAAGAGCGCCTTTATCATTATGCCTTCGTGCGTATCTATTTTCTCCACTCCAATATTCAACCACACTTCTCTCAACATTTTGAAGGTTCTCCTGACCTCCTTTCGACTACTCCGCTCTCTTGCTGCGCTTCTCGAGTCTCTTGCTTGCACGCTGCTCTGCTCTTTTTCTCCTTTGCATCCACACCAACTTATCTTTTCTCTTTTCCAATAGGGAACTACTCCTTGTCCCTGATCGTCTTCCACATAGCATCCTCCTTTGCCATATCTTGGGCACTTCAAATATGTGACAACAGCCCCTTGACTGCGCCATCCCAACTCCCACAATTCTGCATCTTGTGGTACTGTTAGTCTACAGTACTACTCGGCTCTTTTCCTCAACTCCTTCCATGAACTTTTTCTCCACTCTTTTTCCTGCACCTTTTTCTTTTCAGGGCACACCGGCCTCCTCTCTCCTTGGTGTACTTTTCCCTCCCTGGGGTGTGCCACTCTTTTCACCTTCCTTTCCCATAGGGGGTATTCCCTGCACTTGTGCCCTTCCCCTTCACACTTGAAACACCTTACCACTACCGTCTTCATACTTCTTACTACTCTCTCCTCTACACCACATTGCATCACTCTACTCTTTAAAACTTCGAATTTATTTTGAGGTATTTCTGCCTCTTTTTCCTCCTCCTTTTTATTCCTGCAGTTTCGGGCCAGATGCCTGAACCCTTTGTAGCTCCTACAGAGCTTCCCCTTCCTTCCTTCTAATTCTTCTCTCAGTTTGGCGAGGGCGCGTTTCTCTTTGAGCAGACTGCTCATTAATGAATTGTATTGTTCTTGAGACATAATGATAACGTCTCAAGGAAGGTACAGAGTTAATGTTTTTAATCTTACTTAGTACTATGTCTGTTGGGGTACAAGATCTTCACCCAACCAGACATCTACTGCCTTACTGACTACTGCCCTAATACTATGGTTAGACTATCATTCCATGGGGGAGATCCCTAATCTAGACAGCCCACTAGTGGTAACCATCAATCCTCTGTGTATACCAACTCACAATAGAGCACAGCACAAGGTTTATACCAAGAAAGGACAAGTATACTACTAAACATCGCTTGATTGCGAGGTCAGGTCTCAGTAGCAATACCCAAGCTTAGTATTACACTTTCACCTGCAGTCCCTAACTGACTGCAAAGTCCCCTTAAGCTAAGGGCCCAGCTATGTATGGAGGTGGTTACTGATCGTGATGATCAGCGACCAAGGGTTGGTAATATGAGAGTAAGATTGAGCAGAGTCCAAGGCGGACAGTGCTCGCAATGTGGAATCGAGTTCTAATGTCAGACTAGCTAACTCCAAAGCTGGAATTAAGCCAACTGCTCCTTTATCAGTGTTTGACAAGGAGAACTCGATAGAGTTCCTGTTAGATTCTGTACACTATTTATACAAGCAGAGTAACCCTAACCCTAACCCTGTTCTTTTATCCCATGCTTCCTTATGAGTCAACTTGCTCTCACGTGTCCGTTGATATTAAAAGAAAAGAAAAAGAAAAGAAAAACAATATTCAAAAGAAAAGAAAAGAAAAGGAAATAATGACTTTAGCCGATTTGCCAAGTCATGACAGACACCTTGGACTACCTACAGCACCATCTCCAGGAGCTGACAGAATGACAGAACACTTTGGAACATGCTATAAACACCACTCTTGTGGCTCTGACCACTCAAATACAACAAATCACCCAACTTATGACTAACCCTGCTCCTGCACCAACCATCGCTCTGCCTCTGATACCCACGTCTCCCCCTCTAGTTAGATCTCCCTCCCTTGCTCCGGCTACTTTGTCTAAACAGTGAGCAAGGCCAAAACTCCCCTCTCCCCCAGACTTCTCCAGCAAACAAAGTTCCAGACGAGCCTTCCTCAACTCCTGCACACTGTATTTGCGCCTGGCCCTAGAGTAGTTTACCTGTGACGAGGAAAAAATCTTCTGGACCCTTGTCTTCTTTAAGGATGGACATGTTACGAAGTGGTCTGAGAACCTCTTTTACCAGGAGATGGATACTGGCATCTTCCCAATTTGATCCTGGACCGACTTCGAACAACAATTCTGGAGTCAATTCTTTCTGGTTAACACAGAAGCAGATGCCACCAACACTTTGGAGGGGTCTTTGTACTATCAAGGAAACCAGACAGTGGACGATTACTTAAACAGTTTCCTGATCTTAGTCTCAGATGCCAGATACACAGACCCCTGGACCTTGATGGTCAAATTCCGCTACGGACTCAAATTGAACATCCAGAGTCAGATCGCCACCATGCTCTTCAGACAACCTACAGACACTGATCCAGAGGCCTGGTACGCAGCAGTCTGGAGAATTGACCAGGCACAGTTGGCAAATGAAGTGTTCCAATCCACACTCTGGTCGACGACTGTGACCCCTGCTTGCTCTGCCCCTGCTCGACCAACCCCTTTTTCTGTACTCTACTCTCCTTCAGCAGCTCTGCCTTCCGTTCCACCAAGACTCCCTTCACCTCCGCCTACACCATCCAGCGGAATACCCATGGACATAGACACAGTCTAGAAAACGCGCTCTTTACCTCCATGAGGTTGCTATCGGTGCAAAGAGGCCAACCATCTTGTGAAGGACTGCCCCTACTGTTTGGACATCCGGAGGTTAACCGCGGAGCAAAGGAAGGAATTGATTGAAGATTTAATGGCCCTGAAGGATACAGTAGAGGAAGAAGAGGTTTGTTCAGCCCCGGAGGAGGGTTTTGTTTAGCGCAGCTGGCAAAAAGTGCGCCCTGGTCGCTGCTAGTTAATAGGTTCACTGTATTAGATGTAGAAGAGGTCAATACAGATATCCGTGAACCTATAGACGCACCCCCTCTGCTCCAGACAAGACAGCGTAACCCCAGAAGCCAAAATGGGAAAAGAGATTGCTCAAACAACTCTCCGTCAACACCTTCAACGCTCGTGGGACATCAATCATCCTTCCAATAGAAGTCAGCACTACAGACACCAACGAGGTGCATTCCGTCAAGGTGCTTTTGGACTCTGGAGCTATGGGCAACTTCATAAATTGAGATTTCGTCCAAATGAAAGGTATTAACACCCAGAGTATCTCTCGCCTCATACTGGTGTATAATGTGGACAGCTCCCCTAATAAAGCAGGTCAGATCTCTGAAGTGGTAAACATAGTCCTCCATTACAAAACCCACTCTGAAAGGATGCTCCTCACTATCTCCAGCCTCGGAAGGCAAAACATGATTCTCGGTTATACCTGGCTCAAGAACCACAACCTGGAGGTCAATTGGCAAACCGGAGAAGTGCAGATGAACCGATGCCCTCCTCGATGCAGAGGATGCTGTGTGATACAAAAGGAACAAGCACTGCAGAAGAGGATGGAGACTAAAGCCCTCAATATCTGCCAGTCTAGACCTCCTCTGGAGTATGTGGAAGACTTGGAAGAGAATGAAGTCCCTGTTTGGACTCATGAAGCTGAATATGAGCCAGAGAACTAACTCTTCATGACTAGAATCCTCCTGGACTTTACTGCAGAAGACCTACATGCCGCCTCTACAACCTCCCAGAAACTTGCAAAAAGAGCCTGTTGATCCATAGAGGCATGGAAGGAATCTTTTATTCCGCCCGACTGTGTTAGAGGGTTCGAGTCTGTATTTGCCAAGGAAGACTTCGATATCCTCCCAGAGCATAGGCAATGGGACCATGCCATTGAACTCATTCTGGGTTTGGAGCCTAAGTCATCAAAGGTCTACCCTCTGTCTCCGGTGGAACAAAAGGAGTTAGACTCTTTCCTTGAGGAGAATCTGCATACTGGACAAATTCGCTCTTCCAAATCTCCCATTGCAGCTCCCATGTTCTTCATCAAGAAGAAGGATGGCTTGCTCTGGCTAGTTCAAGACTATCAAACACTCAATTCCATGACGGTCAAGAACAAATACCTTTTCTACTAATCTCCAAACTTGTGTTCCAACTCCACGGAGCTAAATACTTCACCAAGCTAGATGTCTGTTGGGGTTTCAACAATGTTTGTATTAAGCCTGGAGACGAGTGGAAGGTGGCCTTCCAAACCAATCAAGGCCTATTCGAACCCCTGGTGATGTTCTTTAGAATGACTAACAGCCCAGCCATCTTCTAAACCATGATGAACGATATCTTCTGGAATCTCATAGTAGAAGGCATTGTGGTGATCTATCTGGACAACATCCTGATCTTTACCAAGACAGAGGAAGAGCATATGCAAGTGGTCCAACAGGTGTTACAGGTCTTGAAGGAGAACAAACTCTTCCTCCGCCTAGAAAAGTGCAAGTTCTACAAGCAACAGATTGAGTACTTGGATCTGGTCATCTCACAGAACAAAGTCTCCATGGATCCAGTCAAGGTTGCAGAAGTCCAAGAATGGCCTACTCTAGAGAACAAGACAGACGTTCAGGCTTTCCTAGGCTTCGTGAACTTCTACCAGAGGTTCATTCAGGACTTTTCTGCCAAAGCTCGACCCCTCTTTGACCTAACACACTCTGAACAAGTCTGGACGTGGAGCGGAAAGGAACAGGTGGCCTTCGAAGACCTCAAAACAGCGGTAACCACTGCTCCAGTGTTGGTGTCTCCCCAGGAATCAGACCCCTTCCGGATCAAAGCGGATAGCTTGGACTTTGCTACAAGGGCAGTCTTGTCTCAGCAGTCAATGACAAACAGAAAATAGCACCTTGTAGCATTCTATAGTGAGTCCTTGTTCTCCATGGAGCAGAATTATGAAATCCATGATAAGGAAATGCTGGCCATTATCCGTGTGTTAGAAAAGTGGAGGCACTTTTTGAAAGGAGTGACCCATCTGGTGGAAATCTGGACTGACTACAAGAACCTCGAGTATTTTATGATGGCCAAGAAACTTAACCGTCGACAAGCTCGTTGGTCTTTACACCTGGCTAGATTCAACTTCTTGCTTCATCACCGCCCTGAACATACTATGGGCAAACCGGATGCACTGTTGAGAAGAGCTGACCACAGAAACGGAGCCTCTAATAATGAAAACGTTGTCCTTCTTTGACCAGAGTTCCTTGCAGTGCGTGCCCTGGAAGGAGTGAAACTGACAGACGTGGAACAGAAGATCTTGTCCGATATATGCAAAGGAAACCGGAATGGAGACCAAGAGGAACCCATTGCTAAGGCAGCACGAGAGCTCCGATGCTCTACCAACAGGACAGTGCACTCCTCGGAGTGGTCAAATATAGATGGCCTGCTCCAGTTCTGAGGGAAAATATATATACCTCAAAGTCTAGACCTATACAGGCAGATTGTGGCCCTCTGCCACGATATCCACATTGTAGGTCATCCCGGACGCTGGAAGATACTAGAACTGGTGTCCTGGAGCTACTGATAGCCTCAGATGTCTAGGTATATCGGCCAGTATATAAGTACCTGTGATTTCTGCCTCTGGACGAAACCCTGGCAACACTCTCCTGTTGGCGAGCTTCAACTGCTCTCCGTTCTGAATGCACAGTGGGATACACTTAGTGTCGATTTCGTGGTCGAACTCCCGGAGTCCTCCAGACATGACGCTGTCATGACTGTCGTAGATTCTGTCTCTAAGAGAGTACACTTCGTTCCGACACACACGACGGTCATAGCGGAAGGAGTGGCCAGACTCTTTCTTCACTACGTCTGGAAACTCCACGGCCTCCCGAAGCGTGTTGTCTCAGACCGCGGACCTCAATTCGTAGCTTCATTCACTAAGGAACTGTACAGGCTACTAGGTATATGACTATCCTCCTCCACAGCTTGGCACCCCCAGACGGACGGACAAATGGAATGCGTCAACCAGGAGCTCAACCAGTTCCTCCGCCTATTTGTCAACGAACAGCAGAACAACTGGTACGACCTCCTACCCATCGCAGAGTTCCAGCACAATAACCACGTCCACTCTGTGACGCAGCAACCTCCGTTCCTACTAGACACTAGACGAATTCCCCGTATAGGCTTTGAGCCAAGCCAAGTCCCCTCCAGTCTAGAGACAGTCAACAAATCCACAGAGAGGATGAAGTCTGTCACTGAAGAGGCCAAATCAGCAATTCACAAAGCACAGGAAGACATGACACGGTACTATAATCGAAAGAGGACTCCAGCCCCCGTATACAAACCAGGAGACCGAATATACTTAGACGCATTAGACATCAAAACAACACGTCCGTTTCCGAAGTTGTCACACCACAGACTAGGACCCTTTGAAATAGAATGCCAAGTAGTGTAAGGGAATCACTTAGAGGCAATCACCCTTTAAGCTAATGGATAGTCCCAGAAGCTAAGTTGAGATTCTAGTAAAGTATATCTATGACAGCTTGCTAGTATATATACTTTTACACTAGATGATCACATGCACTATCACATGAGCATATGGATCAGTAATCACAATGTCCTAATAATAGAATAGAAGGCGTCGCACTGCATAACACAGACAGAGAGAAGACAGAAACGATGGGAATGCATATATGCATTGTCACTGGGCCACTAATAGAACAGACCCTCAATACTGACTAAGCACCATCCTAGATGTCCTCTTACAAGTAGGACCGTTAGCCTACCATCTCAAGTTACCTCATGGAATGAGGCAGTTGCACCCAGTGTTCAACGTTGTAAAGTTGTCGACCGCTCCGGAAGATCCAATCCTAGAGAGGAAATCGCAAGCCCTACTGCCATCCATTGTCGTCGATGGA